>ERZ870052.233-NODE-233-length-21952-cov-7.776366_pt1 | contig 21952 bp, 15 predicted proteins | sample MGYA00520889_ERZ870052 | MGnify/ENA primary metagenome ERZ870052 (study PRJEB32232, sample SAMN07284988) | human gut metagenome | biome: human-associated habitat; material: feces | host: Homo sapiens | place: Tanzania | collected 2014-08-14 ...
ATTACTAAAACAGTTGTTTGTATAAGAAATGCAGATTGTTAAAAACACAACAATATTATTTGATCCAAAATTACATTGTTATGTTGTAGTGGAGCTAAAAGCCGTAGAGTTCAAGCCAGAGTTCGTTAGCAAACTGAATTTCTATATTTCTGCTGTTGACGACTTGGTAAAATCCACAGAAGACAAGCCTACCATTGGTTTGCTCCTTTGTCGGACTAAGAGCAACAAGAAAGCCGAGTTTTCGCTTCGTGGCATTACACAACCAATGGGTATAGCGCAATACGAAACGGAAAAGCTCTTCGCTGATGTTGCATCGGCTTTGCCGCAGATTGAGGAAATAGAAAATAAACTTGATGACTTGGATTTAGATAATGAGTAACGAAATACAATTTTTTCTTTACAATATGCCTGATGCCGACGGCAAGGTGCAAGTAGTCATACGGGGTGAAACACTTTGGTGTACACAAAAGGCTATGGCGCAACTCTTTGGAGTTGGTGTTCCTGCTATTAGTAAGCATCTAAAGAACATTTTTGCAGAAGGAGAACTTGACCCAGACACGACTATTTCCAAAATGGAAACAGTCGTAAATCGTGGTATTCGTGGCGAGGTTAAGGAGCTTATCGACTTCTATTCTCTTGATGCGATCAACCGCTTTCACTATGCCATTACAGGACAAACTGCTGCTGAGATTATCTTTTCTAAGGCAGACCACACAAAAGAAAACATGGGACTGACTACATGGAAGTATGCACCAGATGGTCGTGTCTTAAAATCGGACGTATCTATTGCTAAGAACTACCTGCAAGAAAAGGAAATCCGACAATTGGAGCGTGCTGTTACTGGTTTCTTTGATTATATAGAAGACCTCATTGAGCGTGAAAACACGTTCAACATGGCACAGTTCTCTACAAGTGTCAATGAATTCTTAACATTCCGCAAATACCAGATATTGCCCGACAAAGGCAAAATTTCGGCAGCGCAAGCCAAGAAGAAAGCGGAAGAAGAATATGACATTTTCAATAAGACACAACGTATTGACTCTGACTTCGATAAGGAAGTGAGGGGATTACTGAATAATGAGTAAGTCGACAAATCACGATCTTTGCATTTTATGCACACATATTTATATAAATATAAACTACTAAACAAAAATAAACAATGGATTATCAACCTTTATTAGAGAAAATAAGACGCGAGATAGAGATATACGCCAAAGAAGGAAAGCAGGCCGACTACATTCCTGCATTGGCTAATGTCAACCCCGACCAGTTCGGAATTTGTCTCAGTATGCTTGACGGCAGAACCTATCAACTTGGCGATTCTAATGTTAAGTTCTCCATACAGAGCATTGCCAAGGTGTTCTCGCTTGCAATAGCATTAAGTCTACTTGGCAAAGAGTTATGGACCCGCATAGGCAAGGAGCCTTCGGGGTCGGCTTTCAACTCTCTTGTACAGTTGGAGTACGAGCATGGCAAACCTCGCAATCCGTTTATCAATGCAGGCGCATTGGTAACAGCCGACGTACTGCTGTCGCATCTTGAAAACCCAAAGGAGTTCTTTCTCGAATTTGTACGCACCATAGCAGGCAATCAAGACATCAACTACTCAGAAGAGGTTATGCAGTCGGAGCTGGACAGTTGCTATCTCAATGCTTCTATTGCATATCTACTGAAGCATCATGGCAACTTGCACAATGATGTTAATGACGTATTGCAGTTCTACTGCACAATATGCTCATTAGAGATGAGTTGTGAGGATTTGTCGCACGCATTTATGGCTTTTGCCAAGAGCAATGAGCCTTTCTCGCATGCTGGTGTCAACCTTACCATATCGAGAGTAAAACGTATTAATGCCATAATGCAAACTTGTGGCTTCTACGACGAAGCTGGCGACTTTGCTTTCCTTGTTGGTCTGCCTGGCAAAAGCGGTGTAGGCGGTGGCATCGTTGCCCTTTATCCCTCGCGATATTCCATAGCAGTATGGAGTCCACGACTCAACAAAAAGGGCAACTCTATTATGGGTATGAAAGCCTTGGAGCTGTTCACATCCGAAACAGAGGAGTCTATTTTCTAAAATTCAAAAACCAAATTTATGAAACATAGATTCTGGCTTCAGCATGCCTATGCGGTATTATCCCTACCTATTGCCATAAGCACGAGGAAAAGTAAAAAAACTTGCTTGCAGTGTCTCACTGCTATTAACAATCAGCATTAAAGAATGATACAAAACTGAAGTTTATTTAATAAAAATATTTCATCTTTCCCCCATCGTATTAATTTATTTCATATATTTGCAAAATCGTTTCATCACAACGACCTATCGAATCTATTACAAACCTAATTAATACATCATTATGAACAACATTCCATTAGTATTTTGGCTAATCCCCATTGCCAGCGTTGTAGCCTTGGCAATGGCATGGTTCTTCTTCCGCTCGATGATGAAAGAGGAGGAAGGCACCGACAGAATGAAGGAAATTGCGGCACACGTACGCAAGGGTGCCATGGCTTACCTCAAGCAGCAGTACAAGGTTGTAACCATTGTCTTCATTGTGCTCGCTATCATCTTTGCGTTCATGGCTTATGTGCTACAGGTGCAAAACCCATGGGTACCATTCGCATTCCTTACTGGTGGTTTATTCTCTGGACTGGCTGGATTCTTCGGTATGAAGACTGCCACTTATGCTTCTGCTCGTACAGCCAACGGTGCACGCTCAAGTCTTGACAAGGGATTGAAGATAGCTTTCCGTAGCGGTGCCGTGATGGGCTTAGTGGTGGTAGGTCTTGGATTGCTTGATATTGCCATTTGGTTTATTGTTCTTAATGCTGTTTATGACGGCGAGGCAACAGCCTTAGTCACTATAACCACCACTATGCTTACGTTTGGCATGGGTGCCTCTACTCAGGCTCTCTTTGCTCGTGTAGGTGGTGGTATATACACCAAGGCTGCCGATGTGGGAGCCGACCTTGTAGGCAAGGTAGAGGCTAACATTCCTGAGGACGACCCACGAAATCCTGCTACTATTGCCGATAATGTGGGCGACAATGTGGGCGACGTTGCTGGTATGGGTGCCGACCTATACGAGAGCTATTGCGGTTCGATATTGTCGACAGCAGCCTTAGGAGCTACAGCCTTTGCTATGAATGGCGACATGCAGCTACGTGCTGTCATTGCACCAATGATTATCGCAGCCATAGGCATCTTCCTTTCGTTAATAGGTATCTTCTTGGTTCGCACCAAGGAGGGCGCAACGATGAAGGAGCTATTAAAATCTCTCGGTCTTGGCACCAATGTAAGTGCCGGACTCATTGCCGTTGCCACATTTATTATATTATATCTGTTGGGCATCGAGAATTGGCTTGGATTATCGTTCTCTGTAATCAGCGGTTTGGTAGCAGGAGTGGTGATTGGTCAGGCTACAGAATATTATACCTCGCATAGCTATAAGCCAACACAGAAGATAGCAGAGGCTTCGCAAACAGGTCCTGCTACCGTTATTATAAAAGGTATTGGCACGGGAATGATTTCTACAATGATTCCTGTTGTCACCATTTCGGTAGCCATCATGTTGAGCTATCTCTGCGCTAATGGTTTCGACATGTCGCTTTCGGCAAAGTCGATAAGCACCGGTCTTTATGGTATCGGTATTGCAGCCGTAGGTATGCTGTCAACCTTAGGCATCACCCTTGCTACAGATGCTTACGGTCCTATTGCCGACAACGCAGGAGGAAATGCAGAGATGAGCGGACTGGGAGAAGAAGTGCGCGAGCGCACAGACGCTCTGGATGCTCTTGGCAATACTACAGCTGCCACAGGCAAAGGCTTTGCCATTGGCTCTGCAGCCTTGACGGCTCTAGCACTTTTGGCTTCGTATATAGAGGAAATAAAGATTGCGATGATTCGTGCGGTAGAGAATGGTAAGCAGTATGTGGATGCTGCAGGCAACATCTTCGACCCAACGAATGCAACAACAATAGATTTCATCAACTTCTTCCAGGTAAACCTCATCAATCCTAAGGTTTTGGTGGGAGCATTCCTCGGAGCAATGGCAGCATTCCTATTCTGTGGATTGACCATGGGAGCAGTTGGTCGTGCTGCAGAATCAATGGTTCAAGAGGTACGCCGACAGTTCCGCGAGATAAAGGGAATACTCGAGGGCAAGGCTACACCTAACTATGGTCGCTGTGTAGAGATAAGCACCCGTAGCGCACAACGCGAAATGATTATTCCTTCGCTTCTTGCCATCGTCATCCCTATCGTTGTAGGCTTGGTGCTTGGTGTGGCAGGTGTGCTCGGTTTGCTTACTGGTGGTTTAGCAGCAGGTTTCACTCTCGCGGTATTCATGTCAAACTCTGGTGGTGCATGGGATAATGCCAAGAAGATGATTGAAGAGGGTCATTTCGAGGGCAAGGGTAGCGAGAACCACAAGGCTACTATCGTTGGCGACACCGTTGGCGATCCGTTCAAGGACACCTCCGGTCCGTCGCTCAACATCCTCATCAAGCTTATGTCGATGGTTAGCATTGTTATGGCAGGACTGACAATTGCCTTCCTCTAAGACTTTGACTACACAGCGTTGACAATACCTATGTACAAAACATATTTACTACTAACAAAATACCTTACACTATGGCAAAAATGAAGCAAATTGTAGAGTGTGTGCCTAACTTCAGCGAAGGCCGTGACTTGAACATTATCCGTCAGATAACGGATGAAGTTGAGAGCGTTAAGGGTGTAAAACTGCTTGACGTAGACCCTGGAGAAGCCACCAACCGAACCGTAGTTACCTTTGTAGGCGAACCCGACAACGTTGTCGAGGCTGCCTTTAAGGCTGTAGCCAAAGCCGCACAACTAATAGATATGCGCCAGCATCACGGTGCCCACCCACGTATAGGCGCTACAGATGTGCTGCCTATTGTACCAGTAAGTGGAATTACACTTGAAGAGTGTGCTGAGATTTCGCGCAACCTTGCCAAGCGTATTGCCAACGAGCTTAACATACCTTGCTATTGCTACGAGGCTGCCGCCTTTACCCCAGAACGCCAAAACCTTGCTATTTGTCGAAAAGGAGAATACGAGGGTATAGCCGAGCGTATTGACAATGATGCCGAAGCTCCCGACTTTGGACGACGTCCTTACGACGAGCAAGTGGCTCGCACTGGTTGTACTGTTGTAGGAGCAAGAGACTTCCTTATTGCAGTCAACTTCAACCTTAACACTACATCCACCCGTCGAGCCAACGCCATTGCATTTGACGTGAGAGAGAAAGGCAGACCTATGCGAGAGGGTAATCCTATTACAGGCAAAAAACTTCTCTATGCCGACGGTACTCCTATCATGAAGCCTGGCACCTTGAAGTGTACCAAGGCCATTGGCTGGTACATCGACGAGTATGGCATTGCGCAAGTGTCGATGAATATAACCAACATCAATGTCACTCCGCTGCACAAGGCTTTCGACGAAGTTTGTCGCTGTGCACAAAACAGAGGTTTAAGGGTTACAGGAACCGAGATTGTTGGTCTTGTTCCCGAACGCACGCTCATCGAAGCTGGACGTTACTTCCTTGCCAAGCAGCAGCGTTCTGCCGGCATACCCAAAAAGGACATTCTCGACATTGCTATCAAGTCGTTAGGACTATCTGACCTTAAGGAGTTTAAGCCTGAAGAGAAGATTATAGAATATGTAATGGCAGCCGATGACGAAAAGCATAATCTATTGGTTGACCTTACTGTCAAGGGATTTGCCGAGGAGACTTCACGCGAGAGTCCGGCTCCTGGCGGTGGTTCTGTATCGGCATATATGGGCGCATTAGGTGCATCGTTGGCCACAATGGTTGCCAATCTGTCAAGTCATAAACCTGGTTGGGACGAGCAATGGCAACAGTTTGCCAATGTAGCCGAAGAGGGTATGGCTCTGCAAGAGCATTTGTTGCATCTTGTAGACGAGGACACCGAAGCTTTCAACCGTATTATGGCTGCATTCGGCATGCCTAAGAACACTCCTGAAGAGAAGGCGGCCCGATCGGAAGCTATACAAACGGCTACATTGTTTGCTGCAGAAGTGCCGCTTGACACTATGAAGACCTCGTTCGAGGTGTTTGATGTTTGCCGTAAGATGGTAGAGACCGGCAATCCTAACAGCGTATCGGATGCGGGTGTAGGTGCATTGGCTGCACGTGCCGCTGTACTTGGAGCCGGCATGAACGTAAAGATTAATGCAGGATCGCTGAAAGACCGCGCTAAGGCTGAGGCATTAATAGGCGAGGCTAACGAACTTATAGCTAAGGCTAATAAGGAGGAGGCGGAGATTACGGCCTTAGTGGAGAGTAAGTTATAAGTATTGGACTTCCATAAAATTTTAATCTATGACCTTTTCAGAAGAAATTAAGCTTGGCATACCCGACTTTCTACCCGAGCCAATGCCATACGACAACACCATAAATCATGCGCCTAAGCGCAAGGAAATACTAACACACGAGGAGCGACAGCTTGCTCTGCGCAATGCACTACGCTACTTTCCCAAGCATCTACATGCCGATTTGGCCCCCGAGTTTATCGACGAGCTCAACAAGTATGGCCGTATATACATGTACCGCTATCGTCCTCGTTACGAGATGTATGCCCGTCCGATAGACGAGTATCCACATCGTTCCGAGCAGGCAGCTGCAATAATGCTGATGATTCAGAACAATCTTAACCCTGAAGTAGCACAGCATCCACACGAACTCATTGTGTATGGAGGCAACGGAGCTATTTTTCAAAACTGGGCTCAATATCGCCTTGTGATGAAATATCTTAGCGAGATGACCGACGAACAAACTCTTGTTATGTACTCGGGACATCCGCTTGGCCTGTTCCCATCACATCAAAATGCACCGAGAGTGGTAGTAACCAACGGCATGGTTATACCCAATTACTCGAAGCCAGACGATTGGGAGCGCATGAACGCTCTTGGTGTAAGCCAGTACGGACAAATGACTGCTGGATCGTATATGTATATAGGTCCGCAGGGCATTGTACACGGCACCACCATAACCGTACTAAATGCTTGCCGCAAGCAGATAAAAGCCAAAGGCGCGGCGCATGACATACACGGAATGCTGTTTGTATCGTCTGGCCTTGGAGGTATGTCGGGTGCACAGCCTAAGGCAGGCAATATAGCCGGCGTGGTAAGCGTAGTGGCAGAGATAAACCCACTTGCAGCAAAGAAGCGCTACGACCAAGGTTGGGTGGACGAGCTTCACGACAATCTTGACGAATTGATACCGGCTATACGCAAGAGTGTAGCCGACAGACGTACGGTGTCTATGGCATACGTGGGTAATGTGGTTGAGCTTTGGGAGCGTCTTGCCGATGAGGGCATACACGTGGATATAGGCAGCGACCAAACTTCTCTGCACAATCCATGGGCAGGAGGATACTATCCTGCCGACCTTACATTAGAAGAATCGAAGAAGATGATGGCTGATACCCCCGACGAGTTCCGCGAACACGTACAAGCTTCATTGCGTAGACAAGTGGCTGCAATTAACCGTCTGTCGGCAAACGGCATGTATTTCTTCGACTATGGCAACGCCTTCCTTTTGCAGTCGAAACGAGCAGGAGCCGACATATGTAATGAGGATGGCAAGTTCAGATATCCGTCGTACGTGCAAGATATAATGGGTCCGATGTTCTTCGATTATGGATTCGGTCCATTCAGATGGGTATGCACATCGGGCAACCCAGCCGACCTTGCCAAGACCGATGAGATAGCTGCACGTGTTATGCAAGAGATTATGCAGAGCGCACCAGACGAGATAAAGGGACAGATGGCTGATAATATACACTGGATATGTGAGGCAAGCCGCAACCATCTTGTTGTAGGTTCGCAGGCGCGTATCCTTTATGCCGATGCCGAAGGACGCTCTAAGATAGCCCTGGCATTCAACGAGGCAATACGCAAGGGCGAAATCTCACGTCCCGTAGTACTTGGGCGCGATCATCATGATGTATCAGGTACCGACTCGCCTTTCCGCGAAACAAGCAACATTTACGATGGCTCACAATTCTGTGCCGATATGGCTGTACAGAACGTTATAGGCGACTCCTTCCGTGGTGCCACATGGGTATCGTTGCATAATGGCGGAGGTGTAGGCTGGGGCGAGGTTGTCAATGGTGGCTTCGGTATGGTGATAGACGGAAGCAAAGACAGCGATCGCCACATCAAAGAGATGCTTTTCTGGGATGTAAACAATGGTATTGCCCGCCGTGCATGGGCACGCAACGAAGGCTCTATACATAGTATTGAGCGCGAGATGATGCGTTCGCATGGCTTGCAGGTAACAATGCCTAACATTGTGGACGACGACATCATCAACAAATACGCCAACTAAAAAAATTCTATTACAACCAACAATCCTATTACAACCAACAATCCTAAAGCCTAAGTTTATGAAGATTCACAAGATTTCAGCCGAACACCTCTCTATCGAGCGTATTGGCGAGATAGTATATGGTGGATACAAAATAGAATTAAGCGATGATGCACACAAGCGTATCGTTGACTGCCGCGAGTATCTTGACCGCAAGATAGCCGAATCTACCACACCTATATATGGTGTCACTACTGGATTTGGCTCGCTTTGCAACGTTAGTATCGGATCCGACTATTTGGCTCAACTACAAATAAACCTTATGATGTCGCATGCCTGTGGTACTGGCGACCGTGTGCCTAACGATATTGTAAAGATTATGCTATTGCTCAAGATACAGTCGTTGAGCTATGGTTTCTCGGGATGTCAGCTTGTTACTGTCAACCGCCTTATCGACTTCTTCAACAACGAGATATATCCTGTAGTCTATATGCAAGGGTCGCTTGGCGCTTCTGGCGATTTAGTTCCACTTGCCCATCTCAGCCTACCTTTGGTAGGATTGGGTGAGGTAGAGCACAAAGGCATAGTTATGTCGGGAGCTGAAGTTCTACAGAAGTTCGACTGGCAACCTATAAAACTTGCCTCAAAAGAAGGTCTTGCCTTGCTCAATGGTACGCAGAATATGGGAGCCTTTGCTGTATGGGCATTGTTGCAGTCTATTCGCCTTAGCGATTGGGCCGACAAGATTGCTGCAATGTCGTTGGATGCCTACTACGGACTTACAGCTCCCTTTACCGATGCTGTACACCAAGTGCGTCCACACAAGGGACAGATTGTTACGGCAGCTCGTATGAGAGAGCTTCTTGAGGGCAGTCAGATTATTGAGAAACCCAAGACATACGTGCAAGACCCCTATTCGTTCAGATGTATTCCGCAAGTACACGGCACGGTTAAGGACACTATAGAATATGTAAGGTCGGTGGTTGACGTGGAGGTAAACTCGGCTACCGACAATCCTACTGTTTGTCCAGACGAAGATATTATAATATCAGCAGGCAACTTCCACGGCGAACCAATAGCCATGCCTATGGACTTTCTTGCTATTGCCATGTGCGAGCTTGCCAATATATCCGAACGTCGTATATACAAGTTGGTTAGTGGCACACGTGGCTTGCCCAGTTTCCTTGTAGCCAATCCCGGTGTTAACAGTGGCTTTATGATACCTCAGTATACAGCTGCTTCTATAGTAAGCCTCAACAAATCGTTGGCTACACCATCGTCTGTAGATAGCATTCCGTCAAGCCAAGGTCAGGAAGACCATGTAAGTATGGGCGCCAACGCTGCCATCAAACTGTACAAGGTTGTGCTCAATACAGAGCGTGTGCTTGCCATTGAGTTGTTTAATGCGGCACAGGCACTCGACTTCCGTCGCCCATTAAGGTCGTCTGAAATAATAGAGACTATACACAACAACTACCGCAAGGTTGTGCCATTCATAGTTGACGACGAGGTAATGTATCCACATATTGCACACTCTATTGATTTCTTGAGGAAGTAATACTATGAAACAACTTGTAAAGAACATAAGTTGCCTTGCCGGTATAGAATACCAACCCAAACCACGTCTGCAAGGTAAGGAGATGGCTACATTCAACACCATTGACAATGCCTGGCTACTTATAGAAGACGAACGCATTGCCCAGTTTGGCAGTATGGCAGACGGCATGCCACCTATATCGGATATAGACAACACCATAGACGCAGAAGGCGGAATGGTGTTGCCATCATGGTGCGACTCGCACACACATATCGTTTATGCAGGAAGTAGGGAGAGAGAGTTTGTTGACAAAATCAACGGACTTAGCTATGAAGAGATAGCTAAACGTGGTGGTGGTATACTCAATTCGGCAGATCTCTTGCACAACACTTCGGAGGACGATTTGTATCGTCAGGCAATGACACGTCTGGACGAGGTAATAAGGAAGGGCACCGGATGTATAGAGATAAAGAGCGGCTACGGCCTTAACCTTGAAGACGAGCTTAAGATGCTACGCGTTATACAACGTATGAAGGAGAGTTCGCCAGCAAAGATTGTGTCTACATTCCTTGGTGCGCACGCCGTAGCTCGAGGCATGTCGCAAGACGAATATGTGGAGCTTATCATCAACGAGATGATACCTGAAGTGGGACGTCAACGCCTTGCCGATTTTGTGGACGTGTTTTGCGACCGCGGATTCTTTACAACCAAGGATACTGCCCGTATTCTTGAAGCTGCTGCCACGTGGGGAATGCGGCCAAAGATTCATGCAGACGAACTTGCATCATCGGGTGGTGTAGAGATAGGAGTTAAACATAATGCTTTGTCGGTAGACCATCTCGAAAGTATGACGGTGGAGGAAATTGACATTCTGCGCGACAGCAATACTATGCCTACCCTATTGCCAGGTACTTCATTCTTCCTTAACATGCCTTATGGCAAGGGGCGCAAGATGATAGACGCCGGATTGGGAGTGGCAATAGCCAGCGACTACAACCCAGGCTCTACACCTTCGGGAGATATGAAGTTTGTGGTTTCATTGGCTTGTATAAAGATGAGATTGCTGCCCAACGAGGCTCTTAATGCCGCAACAATCAACGGCGCATTCGCTATGGGCGAAAGCAAGAATTATGGTAGCATAGCCAAAGGTAAAGTGGCAAACTTCTTTATTACTACCCCACTACCGTCGGTCTACTACATTCCTTATGCCTACACCACACCTATAGTCAATAAGGTGGTATTGGGCGGAAAGGTGTTATAATTAAAAGGAGGGGGCCAAAACTTCCTTTAACTTCCATTTTGACTCCCTCTCTTTTATCATCCTCTCTTAAGGTCGTGGTCGGTCATTGCCGCAACACACGAGTCAGACCATACATTTTCGGCTGTTTCTATCATGTCAAGCACAGTGAAAACGGGTAGGATGATTCCCAATATTGCTATCGGGGCACCAATACCCGACATCAGAGATAGTGTAAGGAAATAGCAGCCCATTGGCACACCGGCATTGCCTATAGCAGCAATTACGGATATAAAGAGCCATACTATCATTGTGGTAAGCGATAAATCCACTCCCCCATTCTGCATAACAAACAATGAGGTTACGAAGATGAAGGCTGCACAGCCATTCATATTGATGGTTGTACAGATAGGAAGCACAAATCGCGCCACCTTTGAATCTACGCCTAATCGTTCCTCAGCACTTTGTATTGTTACCGGCAATGTAGCTGCCGAGCTCTTGGTAAACAAAGCCATAAGCACAGCTGGCGTCATTGCGCGCATAACCTTTATTGGATTTAATCCACGAGCCACCAAGAACAATGGCAGCACAACAAAGAACTGCAACACATTGCCACCCAATATCACGGCTACATACTTGCCTATAGACGACACCACTACTCCTGTCGAAACCTCAGCCGACAATTGTACTGCAAAGGCAAGAATGCCTAATGGCAAGGCGTGGATAAGCCAATGGATGAGCTTTGACACAAGGTCCTGCAGACCAGATAGTCCGCTCATCAGCGTGCGTTTGTTGTCGGTATCGGGCATCTTGGCAAGCGCTATGCCCACGGCAACGGCAATAAGAAGCACGGAGAGAACGTTGCCCTCGAAGAAGGGTCGCATAATGTTGTCGGGCACAATGCCCAACACATATTCGTAATAAGACGCGGCACCCTGTACCTCATGCGGTATAGCGTCGGCAGCCTTGCTGCTATGCACAAGTTCGGTAGGCAAGTTGCCGGGACTGATAATACGATAGAGCAACATGCCCACAGCCGAAGCAGCTATCGTTGTAAGCAGAGTATAGGTAATGGTACGGCGGAATATTCGGCCCGTGTCCTTACGTGTTCCGAATGTTGCAAGCGTAATAGTTACGGCCAAAGCAATAGTAGGCACGGCTATAAACTGGAACAAGCGTGTAAAGACTGTGGCTATAAAGTTGGCAGCCGTATTTATCCATTCGATGCCGAGCATACCAAGCACGCCACCAATGACAAGCGCTCCGAGCCACAGCCAAAAGTTCTGCGAGTCGGCACATGAGTGGGGTTTTACCTCCAGGTTGTCAACATTGTTTACTGTATTGTTATCCATATCTTTTTGGTTTATACGTTTTTGAGCGTAATATATACGTTTTCAGGCGTAATTGTTATAAATATTCTGTACTTCAATGCGAAGAGCTACAAAGATAGCGACTTTTTCTTTAAAAACAATGAAACATACTGAATTAGGTGACAAAATATTCGAAAAAATGCAGGCATATAGATGCAAGCTGCTTGTATATTAATATAAGCCCCAGTACCAGTCAATATAAACTGCAGTACCAGTCAATATAAACTGCAGTACCAGTCAATATAAACTGCAGTACCAGTTATATGAAACTGCAGTACCAGTTATATGAAACTGCAGTACCAGTTATATGGTACTAAAAACGGTACTGGGCTAATTGGGATAGTAATATAAACAAAGTTCATCCCGCACATAGCCTTCTATTGCACCACATTCGATATCTGGCACCAACCAAAACAGGTTCATCCAGAATTTGGAGTGATAGAATTGTAAATTGCAGTTTATCGGGGAGAGGCTCTTGTACTTGTATCTCCTTTGCTTGTAGTTCCCACAGAACGCACAGACCACACAGAAGCCTACGGGATTAAGGTTTTGGAATACACAGAGCGTATAGACGCTGCGCGTCATACGACAGAAGGCACAGAATTGATAGCTTGTGTAGCGTCGCCGAGGTTAAGCATGGCGAAAGGCTCTTGTACTTGTATCTCCTTGCTTGTAGTTCACCACAGCGCGCAGACCAGCAAGCAATCATTTCTGTGGATTCTTGCCTCGCGAAGCGTAGGCTATTCTGTGGATTCGAAAAGTTTTATGCCCGTAGGCTTCTGTGTAGTCTGTGCATTCTGTGGGAACTACATACAAAAGAACTACAAGTAAAAATTATGCCCATCGTTTGACGCCACCGCAGAATACAAGGATTTGTTAGCGTGTCATTAAGGTCATTTGTCATTAAGGTCATTTTCGATTTCTGATTAAAACCAAACAAAGCGCCCTGTAAGGACAAAAGCATTCATTATCAACGCTTTTGCCCTTACAGGGCGCTTGGCTTTTGGATGCATTACACCCAGGGCGCTGCCTGGGCTAGGAGCTTCTGCCCCTTCGGGGCGTACCACTTGAGTGTTTTTGACACCCCCACTACTTTTACATCTCCTTTATGGTATTATCGGCAACAGCCCTTTCGGCATCCGTAATGCCATATTTATCGAACAGTTGTCGGTCGATGTTAGGAATGTCGTTGGTTGTCCAGCAGATGTCGCTGTTGCTTGTGAAGTCTTCTGTAGGAACAAACATAAACTTTTCAGGCGAGAGGTCTTGCGACGTGATGGTTTGCAGCATGAGGTAGCGTGCAAACTTGGTGCTGAGGTAAGCCATGAAGTTGTCGGCCTCTTCCTTGGTGTTGTAGGCTCCGCCCACCAGATAGCTCTGTGTGCACACTACAGCAGGTGGCAGCACGGTCATAGCCGATAGGACGCGGAACTTGCCGTTGCGGTCGGGTGTGCCAGCATGCTCGCATGTGGCTTTTGAGAACACCACCTTGTACATGTCGGTCCAGGCGGCATTCTTCTTGATGTCGGCACGAGCCACGTATGTGGTAGCGCCCGACGACTTAAGCTCTACAGCTGTTGTGTCCTGCTCGGGGTTGGCTGTACCGCGATAGGTGCTGACGAATCCGAATGGAGTCTGTCCGCTGACCTGTGTATTGAGCGTGCCCTTGCACTTGTCGAGAACCTTGTTGATGAACGACAGCGCCCCGTTGTTGCGCACGAAGATAGGAAACTGGTTGAGGTCGCGCTCGCAGGTGTTGGAAGTACCGTGCAGCGTGTTAGTAAAGCGGCATCCCTTCTTGTGGCGTGCGTCCCAAAGGAAGTAGTTGACGCCGCCCGAGATGTCAACGGTAGGGAAGAGGTCCTTAGAGTCGACATAGTCGAAGATAGACCTCATGCGATGGTCGGAGAGCATGGTGCGGCGGAAGTTCTCCAGTCCGCGTCCTCCGGTAAACCAGCGCGAAGGCATAATCATGGAGATGTAGTTGGGTTTCATCTCGCGTGCTACCTCTACAAACTGGTTGTAGAGCGGAATGCCGTAGTTGTCCTTCTGCTCACCAATATTCACTTGATATGGCGGGTTGCCGATGATGGCATCGAATTTCATATCCTTCTGCTTGTTAATGTTCCAAAAATTCTCGCCGTCGGCCAGCGTGCGCATCAGCTTGCGCTTGTACACCATAACGAGCGATGTCTGATCCTCAAGAATCTTTATGTTGGCCTTGATGTCCTGACGATAGCCAAGAAGAGTGCGTCGTGTGATGCGCTCGGCTATGCGTGTGCGGCAAATGGCAAAGATATTGTTTTCGACGATTTCCTTCCATAGTGCCTCTGAGTCCTCGTCGGATATCATGTCGAACAAACCTTGCGACTGTCCGCTGCGCAGCTTGTACATAGAGAAGGCTGCGTATAGCGAGTAGAGTCCGGTCTTTGACGTAAGGTCGAGGATGCGTGCCTTCTGGTTCATGAGCACACGCTCGGTAACGTCGCCGTTGTAGACGAATCGTGGGTCGGATATAGGCTTGTTGAACTTTTCGTTGAAGAAGCAATAGCCGCCCAGGGTGTCGGCAAGCTGGCGGTTTACGGTACGCCATGGGGTGAGCACAGTTTCGCGGTCGGGATAGCAGAAGTCGGCAAGAATGTCGGCCACCTCGGCTACGCGTTCGTTTACGGGCAGGGTGTCGGCACGTTGCAAGCGGTTGAATATTGCCTTGGCTGTAGCCACGAAGATGTCCTCGCGATAGAAGTACTTAAGGCGCTGGAATAGCTTAATGGTGATGCCCTTAGGCATGAACTCGCGCCACGACTCGGCATCGATGCTGCGTATGAACGAGTCGAGTGTTAGGCCCTCTATGCGGTCGACCGTACCGTAAATAAGTATAGGGAATCGACTTGAAATCTGGTTGAGTATAGCTATTGCGCGCTGACGTGGCGTAAGTCGGCGTGTGGCCTCGCGCATGGCAGCAACAGCAGTTTCCTCGGCCTTTGCCTGCTTCTCGCGTGCAGCCTTCTCCTTGGCGTTGTTTGTGGTCTTGCGCTTGTTGCGTCCTAACGACTCGGCTATCATCTCGCGGTTGCGTTGTCGTTCAGAAGCGATGCCACGCACAATGGCCTCGGCCACTTGGTCGAGCAGGCGTATGTCTTGCTGTCGTAGGTTGTCGAGGTTGCCGTATAGGCAGTCGTCTCTAAATCCGTTGCGTATGAGCGAGTCGGAGTAGGCCGATGTTACGTTGCGTATGAACGCCTCGGTGTCGAAGCGTGTTTGTTTTGAAGCCGAGATCTCTGTAATGGGGCACAAGTCAAGGAATTCGGTGAGCTTAGCCACACGTTCCTCTTGGTTTGAGGTGTAGGTGTTGTTGTTGACGTACTGGTCTACCACGGTGAGTGTGCGGCAAGGCGAGAAGTCGATGGCGTAGCATTCTGTCTTGACGCGCGCATCGGTATATGGGCTTTGACATCTGAAGATAGTCTGGAAGTAGCGCATGCCACCCGTTTCGGCTGCGCCTGCAAGCATAAGCACGGCTGTCCATTCGGGTACCGACACGCCCATGGTTAGGCGTCCGCACGAGAGAGTTATGGTGAGCTTGTTGTTGGCAATTGCCGTTTTAACACGTTCGAGAGCGTCGCGCTCGTGCTTGGTCTGCTCGTATATGTCTGAACGTTCCTCGGCAGAGTTGCCCTCGCCAGCAACGTCTACAATGGCGTACTGGCCAAAGGGGTTGTCGGGTGTCTGCTCAGACAGGATGCGTGCAAGGCAATGAGCAGCCTGAACGCCCGGCACGTACCAAAGGGTGTGGTCGAGCGAGCCAGATAGTTGCTTGTTGGCGTAGGGGTACAGTTTGTTGGTGCTGTTCTTGCTTATTAGTTTGACAAACTTGCGCACGTCGGCCTCGTGTACAAAACGAGTTGTGGCGCCGTTTGTAGCTTCGTCCGCCGGAACATTCTCGGTACGGAAGAGCTCGGCAAAGTTGAATGCGCCAGTTTCGCTTATGCGGTAGCTGCGCATTTCGCGTGCCAGGTTGTAGGTAATGATGTTCATGCGTGCCAGACCCTCGTAAGGGTTGGGCTCGTTGGCATGAGCTTGAGTCCATGCGGCCTTGGCCGACTGTTCCATGCAGTAGTCCCAATGATACACCTCGGTATTGTCGAACATCTGCTGAATGTTGTAAGGCGTGCCCGATAGGTACAATGTGCGCAGGGTGCGACGCTTCTGCAGTTCGCCTATAACGTCGCGTCCGAGACGTGACATAATGCCCTCGTGAGCCTCGTCGACAATAAGGAAGTCCCAATGGGTGTTGAAGATATGGTCGTTCTTCTCGATGCCCTTCTGCTGGTTTACGCGCTTGGAGCCTCTGAGGTCTTGCATAGAGGCAAAATAAATGTAATGGGTGTTTTTGTCTTGTTTAGCCTTAGCTTCTATAGCCTCGAAGGTCTGGGCGTCGAACGCCACGGCGTTGGGGTCTTTGCAGCCAAATAGCCAGCCGTCGAGCTTAAGCTTAAGCAACGACTCAAACCACTCGCCACGCACGTTGGGTCGATGGGTAAGGATGAGTGTTCGGCGATAGCCACACAGTCTTGCCACCTCAAGTGCGCAAAGAGTCTTTCCGAAACGCATCTTTGCATTCCAAAGCATCTTTCGGTTGCGTTTCAGACTGTTCACGGTGAGGTCGATAGCCTGTTGCTGTTCAGAGCGAAAAACTATGTTGTTGGTGGATGTCATTTATATCAAATTCTGATTTTTATTTCTTTATAAGTTGCTTGAAGATTATCCGTTTGCCTTTAAGTGGTTCGGTTCCGTGCCATTCCATTATGGTGCACAGATTATCCGTGTCGGGTATGGTGAATCGTGTGCCGTCCATCTGCCAAATGTTCCATGCTATTATCTCGGCCGCCTTAACAATGGCCGAAAGGTGAGGCATGCGCCCCCAGCGTGCCATGTAATACTCGCAGAAACTGATGAGCAAAGTCTCTCTTGACAGAAACACGTTGTCGCCCTGCCAGTCGAAGCCATAGACAGACTGCAAGGCTTGGTAGGCCTTGCGCAGCCAATGTCGCTTGTTGAACTTGGTGGGCTGTGTGGGCGTGTTCTCGTTCACCACGCGCATCTTGCGGTCGAATATACCGATGCGGTTGTCGATGCTGATGTGCTCGCCAGTAGTGGTGTCGTAGCGGCTTGCAAGGTAGGGAGCCTCGCCGCAAGCCATCTCCATGCGTCGGCATCGCACATACTTCATCCACGACTTGTCTTCGGGAAACTCAACCCTCTCTTGGCGTGTCTGCCATGTGTGGGTACCATTGTCGAGTGTGATCTCGGTATTGAACACGTTGCTGTAGCCAAACCAATGCTGGTCAACCAGATTGTTTTGTGCGTTGCAAATCCATGCCGGCGTAAACACCTCGCCACGGTCCTTGGCACGCGCTGTTTGCAGCGACTCGTGCTTGTAGACTCGAGGCTGTATAATATCACGATTTACCCCCGACACTTGCTCTATAAGTATAGGCGAAGAGTGGGGGTATCCATAATCGTCGGTTGCCCAAGAAATGTTGGCAGACAGGCCTTGACCACTTAACGACTGGTCCCTAAGCAGGATGGCAAGTAGGCGAGGGTTGTCGCGTACGACGCCGTCTATGTGGCTGTTGTGTCTTTTAGTGGCCATGCCTTAAAAGGGTTTACTGTTCCTTAATCTTAATCTCGCAGTTGTCGAGCGACTCGATGATGGCAAGCGACTCTACGCGCACGCCACGCTCGCGCAGATATTGTCCGCCATCCTGGAAAGCCTTCTCTATGATGAAGCCCATGCCCTCGAGTGTAGCTCCTGCCTGCTGGCATAGGTCGATGATGCCCTTTGCGGCATTGCCGTTGGCAAGGAAGTCGTCGATAAAGAGCACGTGGTCGTTGGCAGTTAGATAGTCGCTGCTGATGATAACGTCGTAGTCGCGTTGCTTTGTGAACGATGTAACCTTAGTGGTCAACATATTGTCAAGCGTGCTCGGCTTCTTTTTCTTGGCAAAGACAACGGGGAGGTTCATTAGAAATCCCATCATGATAGCCGGGGCGATGCCAGAGGCCTCTATCGTTAGAATCTTGTTCACCTTGGTGCTTGCAAAGCGGCGTATAAACTCAACTGCGATGTCCTTCATCAGATTAGGATCCATCTGGTGGTTGATGAATTTGTCTACTTTAAGAATGCCGCCTGGGTAGCATTTTCCGTCTTTAAGAATTCTGTCTCTAAGAGCTTTCATCGTTTCTATTATTTTTTTTAAAAGTTAAATATCGTGTTGATAAAATCGAAATGTAGCGTATGTTCTGCCTGTCTATTCGCTGTAAATCCAGCTGAAGAGCCTATTGAGCCATGCAAAGGGTGTGCGGAACCAACGGTATTTGGTAACAGGCTTTCCGCCGAAGCTTAGGATGAACTCGCGCATGGAAGAGTGCTCGAAAGGCAGTCCGGCGTCAAGGAAGTAGAGGTGCTGATAGCCTGTCTTGTGAGCGTCGTTGAGTACGGTCCATACTGTGTGCGACATAGGCGATAGCGCCATGCGCCTCTTGTTGTTGTAGGCAAGATACCATATGTAGGCATTGCCTTCGGAGTAGATGCACACGCATGTGGCAACCACCTTCGTGCCTTGCTTGGTTACAAACACCTTGCTGTGGCCAGACTTGACAAGCATGCGCAGTTCTTCTATCTTGGGCACGGTACGGCGCGGCTTGAATCTGAAGTGGCGCCTTAACAAGCGTGCTGCATCTGCCAGTTCGTCGCTTGAGGCTTGGGCCACACATGCTGTAGAGCCACTTTGTTGGGCTCGGTCTATTCTGTGCCGAGCCTTCTTGGATAGGCGGTCGGCAGGCGGCAGGCTATGCAATGAGTTGTGAATCTCTTGCCACGATATGGGGAAGTAGCCGTTGGCTCTGAACGCCTCGTAGCCAAACATCTTATTAGAAAGGTGGCTAAACTCGATGTACAGACAAAGGCGGTTGTTGAACCGGGCCGTTACCGCATTGAGAAAGCGCCCGAAGATAAGGTTCTTGTCTATCCCCTCGTTGTATTCGCCCTCGCCATAAACGCGCCCATGCAGATAGACTACAGGCGGCAGCAGAGACCTGTGAAAGAATATAGTGGTCAACATGTGGGCCACGACATGCCCTGTCCCGTCCTCGGCTATAGCCATACAGGGTTCTTGCATAGGGGTGGCTTCGAGTATGCGAAAGAAGTCAACGCTATGAAAGAAATTATGGCTTGCAATGTCGGGCAAATCTGATTCGTGTGATATCAATCGTATGCTTACCTCTTCTTTCATTCGGCAAAAATACCAAAACTTTTTTAAAAAACGGCAGTCTGCCTGTTGTTTTTGCAAAAAGCGTGAATAAATGTGCCAATGTCAGTTTTTATGATTAACTTTGTAACTGAACCTAAGCAAGTTCAATAATAATATACTCAACTTTCGCAAATGGGGAAGTTAGAGAAGTTAGAGAAGTTAAAGAAGTTAGAGAAGTTAAAGAAGTTAGAGAAGTTAAAGCCATATGTCTTATAGCTGAATATTCAGCAAAAAGAGTAATGGCTATCGCTCGGCTTTGCCGCTTGCCTAAGCAAGAACTTCTAGCGACCGTAGGGAGCGCTAACTTCTTTAACTACTATAACTTCCGTACATGCGAAACTTACTACCTATTATATATATGAATCATATTGAGAAAATGAAAACAGTTATTGTAGGAGCTGGCAACGTGGCCACTCATATAGCCAAGACACTTGCGGCACACAATTGTGCTCCAGCCCAGATATGGAGCAGACATGCTGATACGGCTGCTGTACTTGCCAAAGAGGTGGGCAGCAAGGCTGTTGCACGATTTGAGGATATTGATACTGATGCCGACGTGTACATCATATCTGTGGCCGACCAGGCACTTGAAGGGGTGATAAAAGACTTGTGCGGATGTTGTAAGCAAGGGGTTTTTGTGCATACTGCTGGAACAATGTCGATGGACTTGTTTGAGGGCGAATGCAACCATTATGGTGTGCTTTATCCTATGCAGACATTCTCCAAGGATAAAGCGTTGGATTTCAAGAAGGTGCCTTGTTTTGTTGAAGCTTCTGGCCAAATGGCCTACGAGACTATAATGCAGCTTGCAAACACTTTGTCGGACAATGTACATAGACTGGAAGGCAAGGACCGCAAGTGGCTGCATGTGGCAGCTGTCTTTGCATGCAACTTTGCCAATGCTTGCTACACAATGGCAGAGCGCATACTGAGGGAGCATGGGTTGGATTTTGATGTTATGCTGCCACTTGTGGACGAGACTACAGCCAAGTTGCATAGTCTGTCGCCAGTAGAGGCTCAAACGGGTCCGGCTGCCCGTAACGACCATAACGTGATGAACCGGCATATGGACATGCTGAAGGATAATGCAGACATGCAGGCGGTTTACCGGATGATGTCGGAAATAATAATGAACAGCAAAAAATAGAAAAACGTATGATAGATTATGATTTGACAAAGATACGTGCCGTTTTCTTTGATGTGGACGGCGTGTTGTCGGCAGAAACAATAACCATGTCGTCTGATGGCGAACCATTGCGCACGGTAAATATCAAGGACGGCTATGCCATTCAGCTTGCGTGCAAGAAGGGGCTGCGTATTGCCATCATAACTGGTGGCAACACAATGGCTGTCAACAAACGATACACCGGACTGGGTGTTGAGGATGTGTACATGGGTGTTAAGGAGAAAGTGTTGTTTTATCGCGAACTGCTTAAGAAGTACGGACTGAAGAGCGAGGAGGTGATTTATGTAGGCGACGACATTCCCGACTACGAGATTATGCGCGAGGTGGGTTGTGCATGCTGCCCGAAAGACGCTTGCGTAGAGGTGAAGAGCGTGAGTAGATACATAAGCGACCGTAACGGCGGATATGGAGTGGGGCGCGACATTATAGAGCAAGTGTTGAAGGCTCAGGGCAAATGGATGGACAATAGCGACGCATTTGGCTGGTAACTTCTCTTTTATAGAATTCAGAAGTTAAAGAAGTTAGCGCTCCCTACGGTCGCTAGAAGTTCTTGCTTAGGCAAGCGGCAAAGCCGAGCGATAGCCAATAGCCTTTTTTGCTGAATATTCAGCTATAAGACATACGGCTTTAACTTCTTTAACTTCTCTAACTTCTCTAATTTCTCTAATTTCATAGAATTCAGAAGTTAAAGAAGTTATCGCTCCCTACGGTCGCTAGAAGTTATAGCCAATAGCCTTTTTTGCTGAATATTTAGCTATAAAGCATATGGCTTTAACTTCTTTAACTTCACTAATTTCATAGAATTCAGAAGTTAAAGAAGTTTTTCGCAAAGCTCAAGGAAGCTGTGCTCCCTACGGTCGCTAGGAGTTCTTGCTAAGGCAAGCGGCAAAGCCGAGCGATAGCCATTACTCTTTTTGCTGAATATTCAGCTATAAGACATACGGCTTTAAAT
>ERZ870052.234-NODE-234-length-21924-cov-19.006729_pt1 | contig 21924 bp, 18 predicted proteins | sample MGYA00520889_ERZ870052 | MGnify/ENA primary metagenome ERZ870052 (study PRJEB32232, sample SAMN07284988) | human gut metagenome | biome: human-associated habitat; material: feces | host: Homo sapiens | place: Tanzania | collected 2014-08-14 ...
CGTAGGTGTAGGAGCAGAGCACGTAGATGGCGTCGATGACACTCGTAGAGTTGAGCATGCGGAACAGCAGGATGAACGCCATGAATACCACAGCGATGCCAACATGCGCCCGTCGGCGCAGACGCTCGTCCTCGGGGCGCTCGCAGATGTCAACGCAGTAGCTCGTGGTGAGCGCGGTGAGTGCCGAGTCGGCACTGGAGAACGATGCCGCCACGATGGCAAAGCTCTACAAGACCCACACGCGCCATGTCACCACGCTCACCGGCAGCGACGCCACCCACGACCGGGTGCTCGCCACGCTGAAAGAGGTATTCGGCAAGGCGGGCAAGGACGATATTGTGGTCTTCTTCTTCAGCGGTCATGGCAGCAAGGGCGGACTCTGCGCCTACGATACCCACAACGAGCAGACGCTCATCAGCTATGGTGAAATCAAGGCCGTGCTGCGCCAGTGTGACGCCAACAACAAGCAGCTCTTCATCGACGCCTGCTTCTCGGGCGGTCTGCGCGGCGGCGGCAAGAGCTCGAGCGCCAGCCAGACCTTCGGCAACAGCCAGGGCGTGATGCTCTTCCTCTCGTCGCGCAGCAGCGAGACATCGCGAGAGAACCCCTACGGTCCCAACGGCTTCTTCACCCAGTATCTGGAGAAGGGCATGAAGGGCGCCGCCGACACCGACCGCAACCGCATCGTCGAAGCCAAGGAGATATTCACCTATGTCGCGCAGAAGGTGGCCCAAGCCACGCACGACAAGCAGCACCCCGTGATGTGGGGCAAGTTCAGCGACACGATGCACATACTCAACTGGAACCCCAAGCGCAAATAGGCCGTCACTCCGTGCATCGCGCCAGCAGCCGGGCTGCCCTCCAGCCTGACCGCAGCCCTCTCGGCGCTTCCCGGGCTAATCCCCACAGCCGCATCGGGGCACAATTCTGCCGCTTTCTGCCATTTCGTCACGCCAGAGGGGCATTTCATCCACTAAAGGGGAAATCGTTTGGAGGCCATGGATTATCTCCTTATCTTTGCAGCAGAAATCAGAAAGATGACTGAATTGACGATAATTCTGGAATCTGATGGTTTCCTGGAAACTGGAAGTTTAACATATAAAATAAGATAAGATTATGAAGAAGTTTATCATAGCACTAGTAGCAATGTTCATGATGACATTCACTTCTGCATCAGCAATGAGTTATGAACAGGCTCGCCAGCAGGCGCTGTTCCTGACAGACAAGATGGCTTACGAGCTGAATCTGACAGATGATCAGTATGAGGCAGCCTATGAGGTCAACCTCGACTATCTGATGGGCGTGGATACTTACGACGATCTCTACGGCATCTATTGGCGCCAGCGTAATCTCGACTTGAGCTATATTCTTCTGGATTGGCAGTATCGCTCATTCTGTGCCGCAAGCTATTTCTACCGTCCTCTTTACTGGGATGGAGGATATTTCCACTTCGGCATCTATGCACGCTACCCACGCAGAGATTACTTCTTCTTCGGAAGACCTCATTTCTATACAGTATATCGTGGTGGACACAGCTGGAGAATGAATGGTGGCAGAAGCTGGTATCACGGACGTGAGTTCGGCGGTCCTCGCCCTATCGGTGTTCGTGGTCAGGAACCTAGATTCGGTATGCGCGATGGATTCAACCGTGGCGATTATGGTCGTGGCAAGACCTTCGGCAATCTCAATCGTCAGAGCAGTACAAGAACTACGGTTACACGTGATCATTCTTTTGGCAACAGTCGCCAAAATAATGCTACCTTTGGAAATGGTGTCCGTGGCGGTGGTTCTTTCGGAGGCAATAACCGAAGCGGATTCGGCAGTGGTTCTAGCAACAACAGCCGTTCGTTTAATAATGGTTTCACTCCACGTTCCAGCACTCCAAGCAATGGCTCGTTTGGTGGTCATCGTGGTGGTAATTCCTTTAATAACAGCCGTTCTTTCAATAGTGGAAGCCGTTCCTTTGGCGGTGGCAGCAATGGTGCCCGCAGTTCCTTTGGAAGTGGATCTTCCCGTAGCAAGAGCAATAATGGCGGCGGTTCATTCGGTGGCAGAAGATAGTTAGACCAATTTATCAAACCAAATATATACCAAAAGAAGGGACATTCCAAGTGATTGGGATGCCCCTTTGCTTTTTCTGTATGATGAATGGATGTTCATCCGAAAATCATAAAAAGAGATAATCTACAGAACTATATAATTGAATGACAAATATATAGATGATAAAGAGCGGAGCTGACAGGCGTACCCCGTCCGCCATCGCCTCTCCCATTGCCTCGATGCTGTTCAGTCTTTGGCTGACTACGCCGAAAGACTGTGCCATGACAATGACCATCAAGCAGATATAGGGTAAGATACTTCTGGAAAAACTGCTGGAGGTATATCCTCCCATTACATTGAGCAGGATGGCATGGGGAATGAGCGTGAGCAATAGCAGTACACCGGTAAACAGGACAAATTCTACGCAAACCAACCGCAAGGCATTGCGCTGTCGGTAAACCTTGTGGTCGTAGTTTAACAAGCCGCTAGTCCGTAGCGTTCCCCAGGCAATGCTGATCAGCAAGAGCCATACCAGCCAAGGTGACTGCAGGTTGGCGGTGAAAGTGCCGAAGAACCATCGGATACCTTCCGGGCTGAGCAATGACCGGGGAAAGACATCGGGCATTGCGGCAGTGATGAGCCAGGAAGCCAGCACCAGTACGATCTGTGCCAGCATCAGCAGGAACATGGCATAGCCACATATCCTGCTGAATGTATGACTATTCTTCATCAGCCTGCAAATTATCAAGATCGATGATGCGTAACTCGCAGGCCCGTACCACGAGTCGGGTCGCATTCACGCTCATTCCGTTATTACCATCAGGAAAGAGCTTCTGTACGAGTTCATTCTGTCGTTTTTCTAAACTCTTTACTCCGAATGGCATTCCCCGGAGGTTCGTGATCTGCTCCTTGGTATAACCCAGGGCGAGATGACGGAGAAAACGCTCGTCATACTCATCAATCTCGTAATTGATCATAGCCTCCTGATGCATCAGCTGGCTTCCTACGCTCTGCTTGAACCTATCTACTATCTTCTGGAGAATCGGCTGGTTGAAAACCAGTTTCTTTCCACTCATGCAGGATGCCACATCACCACGGGTCAGCAATTCTCCGCTCTTGAGGATGATGCCTTCACAGCCTGCGTCGAGCACATCCACCCATAACTTTTCGTTGAGAATCTCGCCGGTAAAGATCAGAACCTTCACATCAGGAAACTGTTCCTTCGTGCTGCGGCAAATTTCTACTCCAACAGTGGTGGAGCCACCCAAGCCAAGATCAAGCAGTACCAGGTCTGGCTTTTGCTGTTTGATGAGTTTCCAATAAGCGATTTCACTATCCGCAGTACCGATGATTTCAGCTTCGGGTATGTCGTTCTTGAAGATTCCTTCTGTGCCTTTCAATTCCAGAGGCACATCTTCTACTATAATAACCTTAAATTTATTCATGTCTTTGTCTTTATTATTTTTTCTGGTAAAACGATTTCTATCATGAGTTTGCCATCAGATGACGGCTTGGCAAGAATGCCGCAGCCACGCAGGTTGGTTGCCTCCCCTATTTCTCTCACAATCTGGCGAGCCACCAGATATTTCATATCGCAGGTGAGCGGTGTGAAAAGATGTGGATGCCGGGTTGCGTCAAATGGAATATCGTGAAGGATATACTGGCAGGTAACATAGGCGGATGATGCGGCTGTTTCCTGATAAGTGAAGTTCTTCACTCCGCCAGTGATCAGTTTCCTGAGATATGCCAGCAAGTCTGCGTCGCATTTCACGGTTCCTTCCACCTGCTCCATTGCCTGTGCGCTGAGCATCGTGTATATTGCCTTGTAGTAATCCACCAACTCCTGCAGGGAAGTAACATCCTCCGGTGTGCTGTCGATGAGCTGTCTGATTCGCGATGGGTAATACATCGTTTCGTGCTTGAGCGTAGAGAGACAGTTATCGAGTACGGAATTGGCAATGTGCAACTTTCCGTTTTCATACTCGGCACGATGCAGTTCATCTTCTGCCATTTCGATATTCGTAGCCTCATTCTGCTGCATCTCAATGCTTTGTTTCAGTGCCTGCGAGATACGTTCCACCACCTCGTTGAGCTGAGGGAAAAGCTGAGCGTTACGAACATTATTGCTTCCTTGCGGAGTCCAGATCCGGGTAATTTTCTTCAACTTTTCCGTGTTGGAATCACCACTGAGCAGCACCTTGTTGATGCCATTGATTTTTTCTACGGCATAGCGATAACGGAGGATGTGGCGATAGTATAGCAGATAGTATGCCAGCGGCAATTGTAACAGCAGGATAATCAGCAAGACGATGGCTACAGCCTTCGAGTTTTCTGAAGTCTGCATGGTTCTTACGTAGTTATCGAGCGAATTATCCGCACTCCGTTCACGGAAGAGCTGGGTATATACCTTGTTGTTACTATCGTATAGTTCCCATTTGTGGAGCGCCAGAGCCGCCACGGCACTCTCATTGCGGATATCGAGTATGACCTCGTAGTTGGTTGGCAAACTGTCGTGCAGCCAATAGATTTCGGCTGCAGTTCCTTTCATGGGATGTGACACCATCAGATATTTCCCATCAGGATTCAATGTCAGATAGTATCGGTTGAGATAGCTGCGAGACGAATCTGCCATAGCCAGGGTTCGCTCGTAGGTGCCATTGATATTACTGAAATAGGCACTGTCGGCATAGGATGCTGCTAACTGCAGCAATCGGGACGTCTGCTTATTGGCTCCGTGCCTGTTAGTTCTGTGCTTATCAGTTCTGTGCATGGAGAAATTTTTCCGGGTGCTTCCCTGTACGGCAGATGGGATATTACAACCTATCAGCATCAAGGCAAGCATCAGTATCATTTGCATTTTCCGAATACCGCAAGGCAGTCGGAAAGTGAATCTACTACCCTTTCCCGGCTCACTCTCTGCCTGTATGTTGCAAGGAGAGAAAAGCGAACTGATTTTCTTGTACTTATCGATGATGCCCTTACAGTTGAGCAAACCGAATCCATGTCCGCCGGTATAGGTGCGGTCGAAGATGTGTTCCAGTGTTTCTTCATCCATACCTTTTCCCGTATCTTCTACAGATATTTCTACAAATGCCTGATGGCTCTTGGCACTTACCACCACCTCACCTTCTGCAGGTGTAAACTTCCTGGCGTTGTCGGCGATGGTGTTGATCATGAATAAGGTCAGCGTACGGTCTGCCTTTACAGTGGCATCCGTAGGTTGTACGGTCAGTTTGACCCCACGCATCTGAAAACTCATTTTTCCCTTGGCTACAATATCGAAAAGTGGCTGGAGCGGGAAACTCTCAATGCGGAGATTGATAGCTCCCTGGCGCATCTGTATCCAATCGGTGAGAATGGAATTATACTGATTGATTTTATCTGTCAACTCAGATATATAGGTATATCGCTCCTGTCTTACTTCTTCCGAATCATCGTCCTTCATCAGTCTATCGACCTCATGAATCATGCGGTCGATAAATGGAGTGATGCTGTTGACCAGAGAAAGCTTGGCACGCTGTTCCAGGTTGCGGCGTCTGTTGTCTGATATATGAAGCTGAACCATATTCTTAGCTTCTTCCAATTCTTCATGCTTTTCTGATAACGCATTGATATGCTGTGTATTCTCTTCTTCCCATTCATGTAAAGGTATCAGCAGGGATTCTACAGAACTTTCCTTGGTATTACGGCGCTTCATTCTGTCGAATACATAGAGCAAGACTACAACCAAGACGATCATAAAGATGACCGCAGCAATCATCGTGTTCAGTTGGACGGCATTGTTGTCCAACTGAGTGGCACGCGCTTCCAACTGCCTGTCCTGGCGACTCTGCTCCTGCAAGTCGAGGTAAATATTGCGGTTGTAATCGCTTTCCGGCTTATCATCGATGGCGGAATAAACCAGGCTGAGTCTTTCTCGGATAGAAGCCACCAGGTCGGGCGCCTGCTGGATAGCCCTGTTCTGGTTGAGTGCCCTATTCAGACAATCGCCTGCAGATTTATAATCCTTGATCTGCCAGTAGCATTCTGCCAGTGTGCGGTATGCTCCTGCCGTCTGGTAAACGTCACCATATTCAGAAAAGATATTGAGTGCGCGTTGCGCAAAGTTTCCTGCCAGAAGTTCCAAAGGCATCTGTTCTACATTGAGATACTGGAAAGCCGGCAGATTGTTTTTTACCAGGAAATCACGCTGTTCCGGATCCTGGATATGCTCGCTGATAGATTGCAGTGCGTTTGCCTGCCAGTATGGATAAGGATTGCTGCCACTTGCTATAAAGTAGAGGCGAATGAGGATATCAAATTCTGCCTGACAGATTTCCTGTGGGGTGCCATGAGTGATGGCGCCACCAGATCCCATATTATAAAGATAGTTGAGATACTGTGCCGTATCCTGTTCCAGTTCATCCGGGTCAAGATCAGCCAGCGCATTGAGCATCGGCTTGTCTAGCTGTACATAATAAAAATAGGTGGCAGCAACGATGTCAAACTCACTCTTCGCATAAATGGCGCGATGACGCTCCCGAAGAGGAAGGTTATCTATTTCCTCACCGATTCTACGTAGTTTACGGATGGCTTTTTCCCTGAAGCTATAAAAATCCTTGTTGCGGGCCTCACGCTGACAAAGTCGCATATTCTGAACGTCGGCAATAAGGAGTTCTATCTGGTTGTCACTGCGTTCGTTTACCTTGTCCAGCCATCGCTTGGCAGTATGGTAATCCATCTTGGCAATGGCAACGAAAGCCAGGTTGTTGCAAGCCTCTGCGTATCCGGCAGGATAGTCTTTAGAAAGAGCCAAAGCCTTCTCTGCCAATACTTTAGTAGAATCAAGGTTGCGATAGTGAAGCGCATAAGAAAGATAATTCAGCTCATCTACTTCGCCCTTATGCGATGGCGAACAAGCTGAAAAAACAAACATCGCCACCATCATACAGATGATGGCGATGCCATAAATATGATGAAATCTTTTATGCATTCTGATTATGCACGTGCCTTAGCAATGTAGCCCAAAGCTTCCTGGCACTTAGCTGTGATGGCAGCCCAATCAGCAGCAGCAACAGTCTCCTTAGGGAAGAGCTTAGAACCCATACCTACACAGAGGACACCCGCCTTGATCCAAGGAGTAAGGTTCTCCTCTGTTGGCTCTACTGCACCTGTTACCATGATGTTGCTCCAACGCAATGGTGCCATTACATTCTTAACGAATGAAGGACCACCTACATTACCAGCAGGGAATACCTTGGTTACATCGCAACCTGCTGCCTGAGCATTGTTGATCTCTGTTACAGAACCACAACCTGGTGAATAAGGCACCAAGCGACGGTTACATACTGGAGCAATATCAGGATTGAAGTTAGGACCTACGATGAAGTTTGCACCCAACTGGAGATACAAGGAAGCAGTACCAGCGTCAACCACTGTACCAGCACCCAAGATCATCTCAGGGCACTCCTTATCAGCCCACTTTACCAACTCACCGAAGATTTCGTGAGCGAAATCGCCACGGTTGGTGAATTCAAATACACGAACGCCACCCTCGTAGCATGCCTTGATTACGTTCTTGCAGATTTCGATATCTTTATTGAAGAATACAGGAACCATACCAGTCTCTTTCATAGCTGCCATGACCTGCATTTTGCTAAACTTTGCCATCTTTTATTTAATGTTTAATGTTAAATGTTAAGTGTTAAATGTTATCGCTGTACACGACCATTAGCGTTACCGCCAGCAAGGCTCTCAACCTCGTCAACAGAAACCAAGTTGAAGTCACCAGGAATAGTGTGCTTCAAAGCAGAAGCAGCAACTGCGAACTCAAGTGCCTCACCCTGAGTCTCCTTGGTCAAGAGACCGTGGATCAAACCGCCAGAGAAAGAGTCACCACCACCCACGCGGTCGATGATAGGGTTGATATCGTAGTGCTTGCTCTGATAGAACTCCTTACCATCATAGATAAGAGCCTTCCAACCATTATGAGTAGCAGAAAGAGACTCACGGAGAGTAGAAACGACATACTTGAAGCCGAACTCCTCCATCATACCCTTGAAGATGCCATAGTAACCCTCAGCATCAGTCTTACCGCCTTCAACGTCAGCATCTGGCTTGAAGCCCAAGCAAAGCTGAGCATCTTCCTCGTTACCGATGCAAACATCTACATACTGCATCAATGGGCGCATCACAGAAATAGCCTTCTCTGATGTCCAGAGCTTCTTGCGGAAGTTGAGGTCAACAGATACAGTTACGCCATGACGCTTAGCAGCCTCACAAGCCAACTTGGTCAATTCTGCAGCCTTGTCGCTGATAGCAGGAGTAATTCCACTCCAGTGGAACCACTGAGCACCCTCCATGATTTTATCGAAGTCGAAATCAGAAGGATCAGCCTCTGCGATAGCGCTGTGAGCACGGTCGTAGATAACCTTAGATGGGCGCATAGAAGCACCAGTCTCTGCATAGTAGAGACCTACTCTATCACCACCGCGAGCGATAAACTCTGTGTTGACGCCATAACGACGGAGACCATTTACTGCAATCTGGCCAATCTCGTGCTTTGGCAACTTTGATACGAAATATGCATCGTGACCATAGTTAGCAAGGCTAACAGCAACGTTAGCCTCACCACCACCAGGGATGATGCGAAGTGACTCACTCTGGATGAAACGATCGTTGCCTTCTGGTGACAAACGAAGCATAATCTCGCCTAATGTTACAATCTTTGCCATTGTTTGATAGTTTTAATTTCTTTGTTTTTATTGTTTGTTTACTAATAGACAATTTTATTGTAGTTGTCCGTAACCGTTGGCAAAAATAGCTATAATTTCTCGAATACCAAAATTTAATCGCAGTTTTTTTCAATTCTAGCCTTATTTTTTCGTATTTTTCTCACTTTTTCCCTTTTTTTCTCCTTTTTTTTAGATTTTTGTGCAAAAAAAGAGCTGTGCATTCGCACAATTCAAAAAAATGTTGTATATTTGCGCCCGAATGCTGATGGTGTGACCGCACACAAGTCAGCAGTTCAACAAAACATAGTTAAAAGCACAGTTTGTGCACACAGTTATGAGGGAGCAAAGCCTTCTTGCAGGAAGAAAATGCATCCTATATATAATAAGGTGTGAACGACTTGCTCAAACCATAAACTTAAAAACAATGGCCGAAAGAATCAGAATCAAAGATATCGCCGAACGAGCAGGCGTATCTGTAGGAACAGTGGACCGTGTGCTCCACGACCGCCCGAACGTGTCGAAACCGGCACGTGAGAAGGTGGAACAAGCGCTCAAGGAAATGAATTATCAACCTAATATGTATGCCAGTGCATTGGCATACAACAAGGCTTATACTTTTTATCTTCTGATACCGAAGCATGAGTCGGAAGCCTATTGGGAAGAGATAGAAGAAGGTGCCAGAAAGTGCGAAGACCAGCGCCGGGATTTCCATATTGATGTTGAGATTCGATTCTACGAGCGTTCCAATGAGGGTTCTTTCAAGGCTGTTTCACAAGAGATTCTTGATGCCAATCCGGAGGGAGTCATCGTGGTGCCATCATCTCTTGAAGTGACACGTGGTTTTACAGACCAGTTGCATCAAAAGGGTATTCCGTTTATCCTACTCGACTCATATATGCCAGACTTGCGTCCTCTCTCCTTCTATGGACAGGATTCTTTCTGCTCTGGCTATTTTGCAGCCAAGATGCTGATGATGCTTGCTGGAAAGGAACAAGAGATTATGCTGATGAGACAGACCAAGGACGGTCATGTAGTCAGCAAGCAGCAGGATAACCGTGAGGTGGGATTCCGTCATTATATGCACGACCATTTTCCACAGGTTGTCATCAATGTACTCGACCTTCCGCTCAACGGAACCCGCAACGAGTACCAGAAGATGCTGACTCAGTACTTTGATGAGCATCCTGCTACCCATCATTGTATAACAATGACATCGAAGGCGCATCTCGTGGGAGATTACCTGCTGAAGTCCAATCGCCGTGACGTACAGATCATGGGTTATGATATGGTGGGCAAGAATGCGAAATGTCTGCGCGAAGGCAGCATCTCGTTTCTCATAGCACAGCATGCCTATATGCAGGGTTACTATTGTGTAGATACTCTTTTCCGTGCCATCGTTCTCAAGAAAAAGGTGAATTCGGTGAATTACATGCCTATCGAGCTGCTGATGAAGGAGAATATCGAATTCTACCGCAGAACGCAGATCTAAGGCAGAAATGAAGAAGCTAGAAATAGAAATATAAATATATAAATAAACAAAAACAAAACTACAGAATGAAACTATCAAGCTTTATCAAGATTAACCCTGCCGACTCGGTAGTGGTTTGTTTGCGTCCTATGCAGAAGGGCGAGGTTATCGAAGTGGATGGCAAGAGCATCACTCTCTTGCAGGATACTCCAGCTGGTCATAAGGTACTCATCGATGATGCTGCCGAGGGACAGAACATCATCAAGTATGGCTACCCTATCGGTCATGCCAAGCAGGATTTGAAGCAGGGTGAATGGGTGAATGAGAACAATCTCAAGACCAACCTTGCCGGTACGCTGGAATATACCTATAATCCAGTAGATGAGCAGTTGAACATTGCCAAGGAATCCCGTACATTCCAGGGCTATGTGCGCAAGAATGGAGAAGTTGGCGTAAGAAACGAGGTTTGGGTAGTACCAACCGTAGGTTGTGTGAATGGTGTTGCAGAGAAACTCGTTGAGCTTCTGAAGAAGGAGACTGGCTGTGAGGGCATTGATGCCATCCACGCTTGGCACCATAATTTCGGTTGTTCTCAGCTTTCCGGCGACCACGAGAATACCCGCAAGGTGCTCCGTGATATCTGCCAGCATCCTAATGCCGGTGCTGTTCTCGTTCTCTCATTGGGTTGTGAGAACAATCAGCCTGATGACTTCATGAAGATGTTGGGCGATTATGATCAGGATCGTATCAAGCTCCTGGTAACACAGAAGGTTGAGGGTGATGAGATTGAAGAGGGAATGAAGATTCTCCGTGATCTCTATGCCAAGGCTAAGGAGGATAAGCGTGAGGAGGTACCGGTAAGCAAACTTCGTGTAGGTTTGAAGTGTGGTGGTTCTGACGGCTTCAGTGGTATCACTGCCAACCCACTCGTTGGTGAATTCTCAGACTGGTTGGTGGCTCAGGGTGGAACCAGCATCCTTACCGAGGTGCCAGAGATGTTTGGGGCAGAGACTATTCTGATGAACCGTTGTGAGAACAAGGAACTCTTCGACAAGACCGTTCATCTCATCAATGATTTCAAGGAGTACTTCCTCAGTCATGGGGAGCCTGTAGGTGAGAATCCTTCTCCAGGTAACAAGGCTGGTGGTATCTCTACTCTGGAAGACAAGGCACTGGGTTGTACCCAGAAGTGCGGTCGTGCTCCTGTCAGTGGTGTGCTGCAGTATGGTGACCGTTTGGAGACAACGGGTCTGAATCTCTTGTCTGCTCCAGGCAATGACCTTGTGGCAGCAACCGCATTGGCTTCAGCAGGTTGTCAGCTTGTACTCTTCACAACGGGTCGTGGTACCCCATTCGGAACATTCGTTCCAACCATGAAGATTTCAACCAACAGCAAGCTTGCTAAGAACAAGCCAAATTGGATTGACTTCAATGCCGGAGAACTGGTTGAAGGCACCGATATGAAGGAGTTGGTAAACAAGTTCATCGACAAGATCATAGCTGTTGCCAGTGGCGAGGAAGCCCGTAACGAGTACAACGGCTATCGTGAGATTTCCATTTTCAAGAATGGAGTAACATTGTAATAACTTAAAAAGAAACATGAGTAATAAGAAAGGATTGTTGGCGTTGTCGCCATTGTTTTTGTTGATTGTCCTCATCGTGGCATTCACCGTTTATTCGGTAGATGCCAGTCATAAGGATACCAATTTGTCGCTCACCGTGGCATTTATGATTTCCAGTATCTATGCCATTGCGATTTCTGGTGGTATGCCCATCAAGAGTCGTGTAGATACCTACAGCAAGGGGGCCGGCGCCAACAATCTGATGCTCATGTTGTGGATATATGTATTGGCAGGTTCCTTCGCAGCTTCGGCAAAGGCGATGGGAGCTGTCGATGCAACTGTCAATCTTGCACTCAGCATTCTTCCGGCGAGCATGATTCTGCCGGGACTGTTTCTGGCAGCCTGCTTTATCTCCGTATCCATCGGAACAAGTGTAGGTACCGTTGTGGCACTTGTTCCGATAGCTGCGGGACTCGCCCACTCCATGGACGTAAACATAGGTATGATGACAGCTATCATCGTTGGTGGAGCTTACTTTGGAGATAATCTCTCCTTTATCTCTGATACCACGGTAGTAGCTACCCAGACTCAGAATTGCAAGATGAGCGATAAGTTCCGTGTCAACTCTCTTATCGTAGTACCTGCCGCCGTTATTGTACTGGCTATCTATGCCGTGATGGGTATCGGTCTGCAGGCACCTACTGATATTCCGGATGTAGAGTATATTAAGGTGCTCCCTTATCTGGTAGTGCTTGTCACAGCTGTGGCGGGTATGAATGTGATGGCGGTTCTTACGATGGGAACTTTGCTCTGCGGTGTGATTGGTATAAGCTGTCAGCTTCTGGGTGCTACCGGAGGTTACGATCTCTTCGGCTGGTTCTCTGCTATGGGTAATGGCATCATCGGTATGGGCGAACTGGTCATCATCGCAATGATGGCGGGTGGCATGCTCGAAATCATCCGTGAGAATGGCGGTATCAATTATATCATCGACAAGATTACGGCTCACGTCAGCAACAAGCGAGGAGCCGAACTTTCCATAGCCGCACTTGTTTCCATGGTCAACGTATGCACTGCCAACAATACGGTTGCCATCCTCACGGTAGGCAACATAGCCAAGAAAATAGGTGATAAGTTTGGAGTAGATAACCGCAAGGCAGCCAGTATCCTCGATACTTTCTCCTGTACGGTTCAGGGCTTGATACCCTACGGAGTACAGATGCTTCTGGCAGCAGGACTTGCCAATCTGAGTCCGATGGATATCCTTCCATATCTCTATTATCCTCTGGCTATCGGTATAGCTGCGCTGTTTTCGATACTATTTCGTTACCCGAAGCGATATAGCTAGGAAGGAAGTGGCTTATTATCAATTGTTTAACTTTTAAATGAATACACGATGGATTTTTTACAGAGAAACCTTTTTGTCAAGCTCCGTTCCGACCACTTCCATACGGAGGAGGAGATGGAACCGATGACTACCTTCAAGCAGAAGAAGATAGCCCAGATGATGAAGAACCTCAGCGATGTGCCTGCGGGTGAAGTACGTATGAACAATGGTTTCCTGAACCGACGTTTAGCCAGCATACAGGAAAACGAGCGTCATGCCATCGACACCTCTATCGAGGCCATCCACTTACTTCGCATCATCGTATCCAATATCAATGGAATATTAGCAAATGGCGTTAATCTCGGCGGCATCATCGAGATGGGGAACTACCTGCGCACCAAGGGCGACAAGGTAGATTTCGTAAAACTGGAAAAATGGCTGCGCAAGCTCCGCATCCAGCGTATGGCGCAGTTGCAGGGCAGTGTACTTATCCTTTTCTTCGAATTTGAACAGGATGAGATACCTTTCGTGCGCCGTGTGGAACGTGGCGCCTACAAGCTGACACTTCGTTCGCTTTATTATAACAGTCTCGATCAGCAGGAGATTTTATTCGAGCAGACTCAGGCTGGATTCGTTCGCACCACCGGTGGGACGATGCGCAAAAACCTGCGTCGCAGCATGCGGTATCTGGAATATGCGCCCATAGAAACCATCAGCAATTTCTGCAATAACTTCTATCGCTCGCTCTCTGAAATAGAGGAATAATATAAAATATATAAAAAATAAGCATACTCTGTGACGAATTTCAAGCGATTTTCGTACCTTTGCATCTATGAAACGATTTTGTATAACGATATTATCATCAATTATAGCATTATGCGCAAGTGCGCAGGTGCAATGCGAGGATACCTGCAGTCATGTGCATGGCATAGACCTCAGCCACTATCAGGGCAATGTGTTCTGGGAAACGGTGGGCGATAACTCCAAGATGGCGTATGTCTATCTGAAGGCTACCGAAGGTGGAACCAACGTAGATAGCAAATATAAGCAGAATATAGATCTGGCGCATAGATATGGACTCAAGGTGGGTTCATACCACTTTTATCGTGCCCGTATTCCTCAGCAGACCCAGCTGGAGAATTTTATGGCACAGTGTCGTCCAGGTGATCAGGATCTCTTGCCTATGATCGACGTAGAGACCAAGAGTGGTCTGGAAACAGAAGAGTTTTGCGACTCACTCTTTAAGTTCCTGCATCTCGTGGAAAAGGCATACAGGCAGAAGCCGCTCATCTATACGGGTGCCAACTTCTATGACCATTATCTTCTGGGAAAGCTCGACAGCTACAAGCTGATGATAGCCCAATATACCAAGCGTGAGCCTGTGCTCAAGGATGGAAGAGACTTTGAAATGTGGCAATATACCGGTAAAGGAAAACTGAACGGTATCAACGGCTACGTGGATAAGAGCAGATTCATGGGCAGGCATCGATTGAGAGAGATTAGATTCAGACACAGATAAGACATTGAACTTTGAACTTGGAGCTTTGAACTTGATGATTAGTTTCAAGGTAAAGAGGGAATATGGTCTGAAAACATGGAATCATGAATAATTTTAGTAAAACATAAACTTTAAATAAAACTATGGCAATTATTAAATGTCCAGAATGTGGTCGCCAAATCAGTGACAAGGCTCCTACCTGTCCTAGTTGTGGCGTTGAGATAGCTGGTAAAATCACTAAATGCCCTCATTGCGGTGAGGTTTATTTCAGCAGTCAGGAGATGTGCCCAAACTGTCATGAGATCGCTGTTGGGGTTACGCATCCTGTTGTATCATCTGCAGCTGTAAAAGATTCAACACCGGTTGCACCACCTGCTCCGGTATCTTCTCCTGCTTCAGAGATTTCTTCTACTTCTCATGTAGTATCTCCTACTCCTCAGGCAGCACCTCCTACCCCTCCTGCCCCACCAGTACCTCCTGTACGTCGTCCTGTTGTTACTGCGAATGGAAATGATGGCGGAGAGGGTAATACTCCTCAGGAACCACAGAAGAAAAAGAACACCCGCTCTATCTTCATCATCTCATTCATCTTTGCAGTCTTGGCGTGTGGCATTATGTATTACTTCTACGACAGTGCCAATCGCAACAAGGAGATGGAAGCTTATGAGTATGCGATGCAAAGCAGCGACCCGATGGTACTGCAGAGTTATCTCGATACCTACAAGGATGCAGATGAAGCACATCGCGATTCCATCATGGCTCATCTTGACCTGTTGAAGCAGAACGACCAGGATTGGACCAATGCGGTAGTGAGCGGATCAAAAGAGGCATTGGAAGCATATCTCCAGAAGTACCCAAACAGCTTGCACAAGCAGGAAGCTTTGCTTAAAATAGATTCCCTCGACTGGAATGTGGCTAAGGCTGCAGATACAGCTGATGCCTACCAGGCATATTTGAATGCTCATACAGATGGTGCTCATATCGAAGAGGCAGAGAATGCCCTGAAGAAGGTGAAGAGCCGTGACCTCCAGCCAGAAGAAAAGCAGATGGTAAGCGGCTTGTTCCGTCAGTTCTTCCAGAGCATCAATTCCCATAATGCGGATGGATTGACAGCTACCTGCGAGGATATTCTCTCTTCCCTGCTTGGTAAGAACTCGGCTACCAAGGCAGATGTCGTTACCTTTATGGACAAGCTCTATAAAGACAATGTAGCCAATATGAACTGGCACATCAACAACGACTACCAGATTAAGAAGCGCGAGGTTGGCGATGAGGAATATGAGTATCAGGTACAGTTCTCTGCCCGCCAGGACGTAGATTTGACAGATGGAACCAAGAAGGAACAGCTCTTTAAGATTTCTGCAGTTGTTTCACCTGATGGCAAGGTTTCTGCTTTCAATATGAACAAGGTTTCAGAGCCACAGCAATAGATGAGTCCTGATTAAAAGATTCGTAAGTTCAAAAAAAAGAATCATAAGATTCAAAAACAATATAAAAAGAAAGCTCCGATGGAATCAACATTCCACCGGAGCTTTCTTTTTTCCTTTTACTTTGCTTCCTTCATCTGTCGGAGCAATTCCTTCTGTTTTTCATTCAAACCAGTAGGCAACTTCACGTTATAGGTAATCATCAGATCACCGAAGGTTCCATCACCTCTGTCATAACCCTTGCCGCGAACACGTACCTTGGTACCGTTCTGGGTTTCCGGTTTGATCTTCAGTTTAATCTTTGAACCATTGCTCAATGTGATGATACCCTCACCACCGAGCAATGCGGTGTACATGTCAATATTCACATTCATGTTCATCTCGCCCGTATTCGTTCTGGCGCTATGACCACCGCAGCCACCGTTGCATCCACCTGTGCCATATTCTGCACCGGCACCGAAACCAGCACCTGCTCCGCTGAATCCGCCGAAACCACCGAACCCGGCACCTTGTGAACCACGGGCACGACCGCCGCCGAAGAGATTTTCGAAGAAGCTGGAGAAACCGCCTCCTCCACCGCCGAAGCTACTGAAGTCGAAGCCTTCGAATGGATTTCCACCAGCGGCACCTCCGCCGGCTGCTCCATCATAGCCTCCGCCACCGAAGCCTCCTACATTCTTCCACTGTTCGCCGTACTGGTCGTACTTAGCACGCTTGTCCGGATCGGAAATCACCTCATACGCCTCGTTCAGCGCCTGGAACTTAGCCTTTGCCTTAGGGTCGTTAGGATGCAAATCCGGATGAAACTGTTTGGCACGCTTGCGATATGCTGCGCGCACATCCTTCTGCGGGATGTTCTTATCTACACCGAGAATCTTGTAATAATCTACAAATGCCATAGTATAATACCTCCTATTTTTATGATTTTTATAAGAATCCAACAAAAAGTATGCCGTAATTGCCAACTTTTTTGTAATTTTGCAGTTGAAACAAATAAATTCGAGAAAAAGTATGAAACAGTTATTCGCAGCGCTCCTCTTGGCGCTCACTTTTAATTCGCAGGCAATGGCACAGCAGCGCACCGTCAAACTCAGAGTGATTCAGACAAGTGATGTTCATGGTTCTTTCTTCCCTTACGATTTCATCAATCGCAAACCGAAGGCAGGAACCCTGGCACGCGTATCCTCTTATGTTAACGATCTGCGCAAGACCTATAAGGATAATGTCATCCTCCTGGAGAATGGCGATATCCTTCAGGGACAACCTACCTGCTATTTCTATAATTATGTCAACACCCAGGCCCGCAATGTGGCAGCTGATGTAGTCAACTATATGAAGTATGATGCCCAGGCGTTCGGTAATCACGATGTAGAGACCGGTCATGCGGTTTACGATAAGTGGATCAAGGAGTTAAACTGTCCGGTGCTGGGTGCCAACATCATTGATACCAAGACAGGTGAGCCTTATGTGAAGCCTTATATCATCCTGAACCGTGAGGGGGTGAAGATAGCTGTGCTCGGTATGCTGACTCCAGCTATTCCTAACTGGCTGACAGAGAATCTCTGGAGCGGAATGAAGTTTGAGAATATGGTGACCAGTGCCCGTAAATGGATGAAGATCATCCAGGAGAAGGAGAAACCGGACGTTGTCATCGGTGTCTTCCACAGCGGTAAGGATGGCGGTATTGTCACTCCTGAATATGAGGAGGATGCCTCTCTGCGGGTAGCAAAGGAGGTGCCAGGCTTCGATATGGTACTCTTCGGACATGACCATACCCGCTACAACGAGACAATCCAGAATGTAGAGGGTAAGCCTGTGGTGTGTCTCGACCCTGCCAATAATGCCCAGAATGTGGCAGACGCCGAGGTAACCATTACCCTGGACAAGAAGAAGGTGAATGGCAAGAAACAGTATGTTGTGACAGACAAGAAGATTGTTGGCAGTCTGCCAGATGTGACAAAATGTCCGATTGATGAGGATTTCATGAAGGCATTCGAGCCTCAGATTGCAGAAATCAACAAGTTCGTAGGCAAGCAGATCGGAACTTTCAAGAATACCATCCATAGCCGCGAGTCTTTCTTCGGCAGCTGCGCCTTCAATGATTTCATCCTCAACCTGCAGCTTCAGATCACGAATGCCGATATCGCCTTCAATGCGCCTCTCCAGTTTAATTCAACCATCAAGGCTGGACCTATCTACGTTGGTGACATGTTCAATCTCTATAAATATGAGAACCAGCTCTACGTGATGCGTCTTACCGGTGAGGAAATCCGCAAGCATCTGGAGATGAGCTATGACCTCTGGGTGAATACGATGAAGAGTCCTGATGACCATCTGCTCCTGCTCGATACCCAGACCAAGGGCGATCAGCAGCGTCTGGGCTTCAAGAACCTCTCCTTCAACTTCGACAGTGCTGCCGGCATAGATTATGAGGTGGATGTTACCAAGCCAGACGGCGAGAAGGTGAAGATTCTGCGTATGAGCAATGGTCAGCCTTTCGATGAAAAGAAGTGGTATAAGGTGGCAGTGAACAGTTATCGCGGAAATGGCGGCGGTGAGCTCCTCACCCGTGGTGCCGGTATTCCAAAGGATAGTCTGGATAGCAGAATCATCTATCGCAGTGAGCGCGACCAGCGTTACTATCTGATGGAGGCCATCGAAAAGATGGGAACCGTAGATGCCAAGCCAAACAACAACTGGAAGTTTGTGCCGGAAGCATGGACCAAGCCTGCTGCCCAGCGCGACTATGAGTTGCTTTTCGGAAAGAAGCAATAGTATGCTCGCTCCAAAATGCCCGCCGGGAACTACCCGTCAAAGCATATCATAAAGTACAAAGTTCAATATTCAAAGTTCAAAGTAAAGAATGAAGTATTGGTTTATATTTTGCAAGACAGATATCTTGCTCGAGAAGAGAGAAGATGGAACCTATACGATTCCATGTAGTGAGGAAAGTCCGATAGCAACCAAGCCTTGGACCCATATCCTCAACATCACACCGATGAATGACGGTACGGAAGTGAAGACTTTTACCATTCCAGAGCCCGTAACCGACAACCCGAAATATGAGATGTGCGGTTTGCGCCCTAGCTTTTACAAGCTCTCCCCAGAGTTGTATCAGAAGGCTGGAAAATGTCAGGAGCTGAACTATTGGGATATGAACACCCAGTTTTGCGGGGTGTGCGGTTCACCGATGAAGATGTCAACAGATATCAGCAAGAAGTGTACCGAGTGTGGCAAGTCTGTCTGGCCATCTCTCGCTACAGCCATCATCGTTCTTATCAAGAAGGGCGATCAGGTGCTGCTGGTTCATGCCCGCAACTTCAAGGGTAACTTCGATTCCTTGGTAGCCGGTTTTGTGGAAACTGGTGAGAGTCTAGAGGAAGCCGTTCATCGCGAGGTGATGGAAGAAACCGGTCTGACCATCAAGAATCTCAAGTATTTCGGTTCCCAGCCATGGCCGTTCCCAAGTGGCTTGATGGTAGGATATACAGCCGAATATGTAGATGGCGAGATTCATCTTCAGAAGGAAGAGCTTTCCCGCGGCAAATGGTTCAGCAAGGACAATCTCCCTATCCTGCCGGAGAAATTATCGATTGCCCGCAAACTCATTGATGCCTGGCTAGAGAATAAAATATAGAACTTTCGCCTATCAGGAAGTTAAAGGAGTTAAGGAAGTTAAGGAGTTAAGACACTTCTGAACTTGCGAAACTTGAATCTTAAATACAGAAGAAATGAAAGAGAAACTTTGGAATGCGAATTACATCAAGGTGATGACCACCAACTTTCTGCTCTACTTTGCCTTCTATCTCCTCACCCCACTCCTCCCACTCTATCTGAGCGAGACCTTCGGGGCAACCAAGGATGTCATCGGCATCGTACTGAGTGGATATACGGTGGCGGCACTCATCATCCGTCCCTTCAGCGGATATGTGGTGGATGGATTTTCCCGCAAAAAAGTACTGATGATCTGTCTGACGGCTTTTGCCATCTTCTTTGCAGGATACATAGCTGCCAGTACCATCCTGATGTTTGCTATCTGCCGAACCCTGCATGGTGGACCCTTCGGAGCGGTAACTGTAGCCAACAGTACCTGTGCCATCGATGTCTTGCCAGCCAGCAGGCGCAATGAGGGTATCGGTCTTTATGGATTGAGCAACAATTTCGCCATGGCGATAGCCCCTTCCATCGGTATCTATCTGCACAATCTGGTGGGTAGCTATATGGTACTTTTCTGGATAGCCTTTGTGGTAGCCATTGCTTCTGTAGTGATAGCAGGAACGGTGAAACTTCCAGAGAAGGAAATCTTCAGAAACAAGGAGAAGCTCTCGCTCGACCGTTTCTTCCTGACCCGCGCCTGGCTGTTGGCCATCAACATCTGCATGTTTGGTTTCTGCTGGGGTGTACTGAGCAACTATCTCGCCATTTACAGTAAGGAGGAATTTGGCATTACCGGAGGAACGGGTACCTATTTCGCCATTCTCTCTATGGGATTGTTCCTGAGCAGATTGCAAGGCAGAAAGGCTTTGAGTCAGGGTAAGCTGACCCAGAATGCTGCCGAAGGAATGCTGATATCGCTCGTTGGTTTTACGATATTCGTAGCCATCAAGCATCCGGTAGCCTACTATCTTTCAGCTGCATTGATAGGATTGGGAAATGGTCACCTGTATCCAGCCTTCCTGAATATGTTTATCAATGTTGCCCGCCACGACCAGCGTGGTACTGCCAACAGCAGTATCCTGACCGGTTGGGATCTGGGATTCGGAATCGGTTGTCTTCTGGGTGGTATTGTAGCCGAGCATTTCGGTTACAGTGGTGCCTTTTGGATGGTAGCTATCGAAAATGCCGCCGCAGTGGTATTGTTCTTTGCTGCATCCCGGGCATTCTTTGAAAAAAGAAGACGAATCGATTAGCAAGGGAACAAAAAAGTATAAGTTTTTTCCAGGTTAAAGTTTAGCTTCCATCAAGGGCTAAACTTTTTCCTTTAAGGCTAGAAATATTTTCCCTTAAGGATAAATATATATAGCCTTAAGGAAAAATATTCTTTCCCTTAAGGCTATTCAAATCAAAATTCTATCTTGTAAGAATACTTCTAAAAATCAATCTAGATTAAGCATTCTTGATCCAGTTAACGATCCACTCGCCAACCTCTGTAGTGCCATAGTGAGCACCACCCTCAACCTGAATCTCAGGAGTGCGTACGTTGGCATCGAGAGATGCATCTACTGCCTTGCGGATCAAAGCGCCCTCCTCGTTCAAACCGAAGTGCTCCAGCAACATAGCTGCAGAAAGAATCTGAGCTACTGGGTTAGCCAGGTTCTTGCCAGCTGCCTGTGGCCATGAACCGTGAACAGGCTCGAACAATGGGGTGTGCTCACCGAGAGAGCTAGATGGCTGCAAGCCCATAGAACCGGTGATGCAAGAGGTCTCATCGGTAAGGATATCACCGAAGGTGTTCTCTGTAACGATGACATCGAAGAAGGTTGGCTCTGTCAACACGCGCATAGAAGCGTTGTCGATGAACATATAGTCGGTGTTTACCTCAGGATACTGTGGCTCCATCTCCTTGGCAATCTGACGCCAGAGACGAGAAGATGCCAATACGTTTGCCTTATCTACTACTGTCAAGTGCTTGTTGCGCTTCATGGCAAACTCGAAAGCTACCTTCAGGATGCGCTCAATCTCAGGACGGGTGTAGATATCTGTATCGTATGCCTTATCGTTATCCTGATACTTCTCACCGAAGTACATACCACCAGTCAACTCGCGAATCACTACGAAGTCAGCACCCTTCAGGAGTTCATCCTTCAATGGTGACTTGTGGAGCAGGCAATCGAATGTAGCCACTGGGCGAACATTAGCGAAGAGGCCCAACTTCTTACGCATAGCGAG
>ERZ870052.235-NODE-235-length-21846-cov-24.543158_pt1 | contig 21846 bp, 19 predicted proteins | sample MGYA00520889_ERZ870052 | MGnify/ENA primary metagenome ERZ870052 (study PRJEB32232, sample SAMN07284988) | human gut metagenome | biome: human-associated habitat; material: feces | host: Homo sapiens | place: Tanzania | collected 2014-08-14 ...
CCGCAGCAGGGAGATTGTTATATGTTATGGATTAGGGGATTACAAATCCCCTGGTTTGATAGGTCGAACCTTTTTTTACGACGGATTGCAAATCCGTCGGGACGCCTAGCGGGGTATGGGACGCTTGGCGGTGTGTATGGGACGGCTGGCGAGGGGGGATTTCAGGGCACAAAAAAAAGTCGTGGAATCTTAGAAGGTGAGTCACCTCGGCAACTAAAATTCCAACGACCAGTCTAGTCTAGTCTTCGCAAATTTGTATAATAGTAAATGATAATAATGTCTTATAATAACTAAATAAGGGGGAGGAAGTATTCCCAACTTCCTTCCCTCCTCTCTTACAGATATATGATTCTTAACTTTTGTATTTTGCTTACTATTTCAAAACCTTGATGCAGCGGACTTTACCAGAGAGGTAATCAGCTTGCCCTTCTTGTCCCATCGTGAAAACTGTGGTGTAAGTCCACGAATATCTGAAGGCTGTATTTGAGAATTTTGTTCTGCAATACGTATAATTGATTAATGAAGGATCTATTAAATACATAACAGACATTTCTCTCTGATTTGGCACTCTCCATTCGTAATTAGTTTGATAATAGTTACCATTACATTTGAAATTTCCATCTACAACATTCTGCATACTTGCACTAGAACTATTTGATTCTGGATATGTCTTATTTGCTATTCTGAATGATTTTGCAGGTTTGTTGATTTCTGAACGTTCTGTGTGCCCAATCAATTCGTTACTTTTATCGCCAACGATGAGAGCTCTAGAGTCCACCTTGTCCAATTCTACGTCTTTGTCAGAATTGCTAGTTGTCCAAAACTTGGTTGGAGTTTTAGCATATCCTTTATCTTTGTCATTGGATTGTAGATTGCGGACGCAACGTATCAAAGTAGCTTTCCACGTTCCATTATGATTGTTGGTTGCCATACCCTCTTCTGAGAAGTAGGTATTAATACCATTTGTGGAAGTGTAATACAACATACGACATCCAGGATCATTGTCTTTACTGAGCGTAGAAGTTTGCTTGTTAAAAAGTTTAGCCTCAGTACTCATTACTTCCTCACCAATCCAAAGTCCAATATACTGGTTGACTGCAGGAGCATACCATCTGATTTCATCGTCATCGATCGTACCATTACCATTCAAGTCTCTGTTGCGGCTCATACAAGCCTTTACGAGTGACTTGTTGCTTTTAAGATTGTCCCAAGTTAGACCTGAGAGATCTTGCTTCATATTTGCTCGACCATCCCACTTGTCACTACCTTTTGACTGGTATGGATACCAGGATTCATTTGTACTTGTACCTCCTATGCCATCGTCAGAAAAACCCTTGCCTTCTTCGTCATTGATGGTTTCGCAACCGTAAGCAATAACACTTCCTGCCTGCTTCACATCGTAGAAGGTCTGGATATTATGCTGGGTCAAACCATATTGAGCCTCTGCATATACGCTTCTTGTATCTTCGCTAACCCATACGTTGTTTGCTACATAGAAGGCTCGCTTGTTAACGTCATTAACGTACTTGTCCCAACTGAGCCCGCTATAGTAATTCTCACTGACAAAACAGGTCGCATCAATGTATTTGCCATTAGTCCAGAAACTATTGTTGTCTGCATTATCATACAGCTTTTTCAAGAATGTTTCGATATCCATGGTTTTTGATTTGCCAGGATAATCGCATGGAGTACCTCTACCGTCATTTGCGCTGCCATAGCTACTCTTGCTGCTGTTTCTGCCTGTAATAGCAAACTCAATCCACTTTGTATCTACACCATTCAGCTGATTTTGGTGTTCTTGTGTCGTTGGATTTGCTTCATCTTTTACGTTTATTGGCTCTGTCTTCTTGCCCAAGGCGTAAACCTGATAGTAATATCCTAGTTTGTTATCTTTCAGCTTTTTGATGTCTGCCTTATTGAAGCGCATTACCATATATTCGTAATGACTGTCGAGTGTCAGGTTCTTGCCGGTATTGCCATATTTTAATACCACACCTTCTGCACCTGGCTGCTTGTTTCCTTCTTTTTTAGCTTCAACGATGATTTCATGTACACCTGCCACTGTGATGTTAAAGGTGTACTTACAATTACGCTCAACATTGTAGTCATTGTAATTTTCACTGCAGTCGCCTAAGTGAACATAGTAGGTTACGTCGGCAGTTTGGGTAGAACCATCCTTGGTTTCTTCATACTTGCCTTTCAAAACTACGTATGTGCCATAATCTGGAGCATTGATAAATTCCTTAGGATTCGACATTTTGTCGTCCTCTCGCTTAGCCTGAACTGTTACATTCTGTTTTGCATCCTGCAGATTTTCTGGCAGATAGGCTTCGAAGTATTCTGCGCCAGTCTCATCCACGTCGTTCACTCCAAGAGTAAGACCCTTGATATCGCTAACATCTGTAGCATTGCTTATCTTTTTTGTAGTGTTACCATCAATACTGCCAATGAGTGTTCCATTCTTTGCGATATTCATAATATCATAGTTGGCAAGTTTGAATGATCGCTGTACGCCATCTTTTGTATATTTCTTAATGGTAAACTTCACCTTAGATACGATGCGACTTAATCTGATTGCATTACCGTTGGTGTTGTCACCTGTGACGTCACCTGCGGTATTGATGTTTACAACCTTGCCGCTATTTACAGCACCGCTCATCAAGAAAGCGTCTGTGATAGAGATTTGGTCATCTACATTACGTTGGAAATTCAGAGCTTTCAAATCATTAAGAGTAAAGTTATACTCTCCAGCTCTTGCCTTTTCCTCGTCGAGATTAATTGGTAACTTGCCCTTTTCTACATTTCCTTCACTTACTGTGAGAGGGTAGCGACCGGTATTATAATTGGCAACCGCATAAATGTAGGATTCGCCACTTCTTGTCTTGATGCCAGATACTGTAGCCTTTTGGTTATTATTGGTATTTTGATCTAAGCTAGAGGTAATCCCTTTATAGCCCTTCAAATTACCATTGCCATCAAATATATAGATGTAGAGATTGTCGAGATGACGCTCCTCTGCATCTGTTGCTCGGGAGTTGACCACGATGTCTCTTGGGGAAACATCAGAATAGGCCAACGAAATGGTAACATCTTCGTTACTCTCGCTGCCGCCCGGAAAGATGTCTTCCGAGCAACTGCTGAGTAAGAGTGCTACTCCCATGAGCAGGTATGCTAATTTCATTACTTTCTTCATATTATGATTCCTCCAATAGTTTAATTAAATGTGATATTTGTAGCATCCTTCACATTCCAGTCTGCTACATAATACTGTAACTTGAGATTATCCAGAAATGCTTCTCCAGAGAAGTAGCCATATACAACCAGTTCATGATTGCGATAGGCTTCTGGAATTTGGAATTCAACCGATCTTTCAGCAAGCGAAGCGTTTGACTTGAAATGAATCTTGCCAGTTATAGTCTTGTCTGTCTCACGAAGATAGCTTCTGCAACCTTCTTGTACTTTATCGCTGAGACGAGTCATATACTCCTGGGCTTTTTCTCCGTCATTTCGTTTATATGCCGTAGGATCGTCAACTGGGTTGATCTTTTCTGTTGCAATACCTCCGAATATCAAATTCTTGGTGAGGTAAGTGAGACCAGTGAAACTTCCAGTTAACCCATTATTATCCTTTTTGGCATCTGTTGTTGCTTCTGGGAATACCGGGCTTGCTTCTGTCAGGGTCTCTCCGTTTACTTCAATCTTGGTGACGGTTACACTTTCAGTATCCTTACCGGTTTTACGGGCAAAGAAGAAGTGGAGCTTGGAAACGGCTCTTACCAATGGAACACTTACAGGCTTGGCAGCAGCTGCGGCTTCATTGTCTGCAATGTTGTTCTTTACATTGATGTTTGTGATGACACGTGAGATTGGTAAACCTGCATCTGGAACAACTGTTGCCTGAGCTGTGCCATCTTTGTTGATTCCGAAGTTTGAGCCAAAAGTTGCAGCTTTCAATGTCTTGCGGGTCATCGTATTGCAATCGCTGCCATTCAAAACACTGATGCTTTCTGCATTGAGCAGAATATAAAGGTCGATATTTTCCAAATCGCCTGCAGCTTTGCGCAACAATTTCATACTTACCTTATGTGAACCGGTTTCATTGAGTCCGGTTTCTGCCTTGAATCCTATAGGCATCGCATTTTCATCTGTGTCGCTCTTGAAAGCCCAGACTCTGATACTGTATATTTTCTCCTCTTCTGTTGGTTTTGGGGAAGTTTCGTTCAGCCCGAGTTTTCCGCTGGTTCCTGCTGTTGAACCAGCAGGGGCGTTGGCTCTGGCTTGAGCTGTAGGAGTTGATACATTCAGGTTGATGTAGGTATCACTCTTTCCAGCGGCTGTATCTGTGTAACCGTCCGACATACATGATGTTAGTATCAGGGTAAACAGCAAGGTGGGTGCCAATGCTGCTATTCCCTTCATAATGCTAGTCAGTTGATTCGCACAGATTTTTCTTTTTGCGAAATCGAACATAACTTGTATCTCCTATCTTTTACTTATACTTTTACTTTGTTACTGTTTTGAGGTTCTTTTACTTGGATCCTAAATCTACGTCCTGCAGATTGAGAACCCAGCCGTTTACCTTGATTCTTGCATCCATGTGGTAGTCGGAACCTGGACTTGGAACGTAGAATACGAGGGTGTAGTGATCCTGACGGTCGAGGTATTCCTGATCCTCCCAGCCCTTGTCGGTGCGCTCGCCGCAGAGAGCGAGGAACCATGGCAGTGAGTGGTTGAATATTACCTTGCCTGTGCGCTTGTCGGTGATCACGATTCGCTTGTCGTCGTACTCCTTACTGTCGGTGTTGCGGGTGCTTACATCATCCTTGCGCTCGAACATTCTGGAAGAAGACAGGTCGTAAACCAGAGCCTTGTCGATTTCCTCACCTTCTACCTGGGTATTGCCGCTGGAGTTAACCACCAGTTTCTCGTTGTAAGGTACGTAGGTGATAGGCTTGTTCTGCTCTACGCCGTTGGCATCCTTTACCTTGTCGCCCTTGTAGTCGAGGAGTGCAGCCGAACCCTTGATTCTTACGTCGAAGTTTTTTGCCTCGAATCCCTGCTGGTCGTTATCGTAAGGAAGCATCACGATGCGGTAGGTCTTGGTACATTTCATCAAGCTCAGTTCGCCGGATGTGTCCTTTTTCCCCTTGAAGTCGAGAGATGTCTGGGCAGTGTAGAGAGCGGTGAACTTCTTGTTGTTGACAGAAGCCTCTCCGTCTTTCTTTCCCATTTCCTCCTGCAGGTCGTTGATGGTAGAAACGCCCGGTGTGAGTTGGGTGAAGCTGAACTCCATCTCGTCGTCACCGTCGGCTCTGCTACCTGTAGGTTTCTTGTCACGAGCCAGGCAGACGAAGGTGTATTTGCCTTCCTGTAAGTCTGTGATGTCCATGCTGTGACCCGTTTCGAATTTGTCGGCTGACTGCGTATAGGTATCGAAGTATTTACCGTTTTTATCGAAAACATAGACGTTGAGGTTTTTCACTTCCTGGGAGAAAGCATCAGCGTTCTCAACATTATATGTATAATCGAACTTGAGCGACACCTTGGGTGCAGGACAATTCGTCAAATCGTCTTTCATGCATGATGAAAGCGAAGAGAGTGCGATGGCTGAGATACAAACCACTTTGCAACCGTTTTTGATGATGAAATGTTTCATATCGTTTGTATTTTATTAATTCTTTTACTTATACTTATATCTAGTGTGCCTCAGGGCGTAAGAAGTGGGGTAGCCTTCGGCATCTTTCTTTTCTTGTTGAGTGGTGCTGATTCAGCACGATAGGGGTTCCCGCCATCCGTTGGCGGCAAATATCATCTTTTTCTTTTTTAATCTCCCGGAGGCGGGGTAGCCCCCGGGAGATTGAGAGTATTGTTGTTTCAAGAATTATCTTGAGATCGGGGGATGGGGTACATCCCCGGTGCATTCATTTTTTTTTTCTGTTCTGCGACTTAGTAACTTGTGATTACTTCAACTCGATTTCCTGTGCATTGAGAACCCAAGGGTTGATGCTAACTGTTACATCCATGTAGAAGTTAGGATTCTTAACAGGATCGTCTGGCTCTGGTCCATTAGGAACGTCCTTACCAATTTCGCTAACCTTTGTAACTTTCAAGCGATAGATGCTGTTACGCAATACAGAATATGTATGAGTTGTCTCACTTGCAACAAATGGCTTGTAAGCATTGTCTGAGATAGCCCAGCGGTAGTACATTACACCTTCGCGGTAAATCTCAATTTTGTAATCCTCACGGAATTTAGCCAATACATCACCTTCCTCGATAAGCTTGCCATTTTCGCCAGTGATCTTTGCCACTACATCTGAAGCTTTAATGCTGTTGGTCTCGGTGAATGGGTTAGAAATAGCACCTGTTGCAGCATCATTGTAAATAGCCTGAATGCTGGTGTAAAGTCTTCCGTCATAACGATAGAATGTACCATCCTTGAAGTCTGATGCGTTGTTTGCGTCTTCAGTCAAGGCAACCTTAACCTTGAAGTAAACTGCTGTAGCATCGTCTACGTCTGTAGTGGTGTTCTCGAAAGCATACTTCCAGTTGACTGGATTTTCTTTTGTGCTAAAGTTAGCATCACCTTCAGCTTTGTATAATGTACCATAATCACTCTTTGGAAGATAATACTTAGGCTCTCCCCATTTCACAGTCAAAGTCTTGAAGTTAGCATCCCAGTTCTGCTTGACATAAGAGTTGTTGTTCAAGTTGGAAACTGCATATCCTTCATAAGAAATACCTGCTACAATGTCACCAACATTGATAGATGTCGTTGTATTTTCAGCAGGAGTTACGGTTTTTACAGTCTTGTCGAACGATGGGTTGTCGATACGAGCAACTACACGATCCAACTTAATCTCGCCTGCATGAGCTGGTTTTTCTGCTGACTTAGCTTCGTCTGTGAATGTAACGGTGCTATGAGCAGCCGCCTTTGTTCCATCATTTTGATTGAACATAACGAAGTTCTTCTCTGTAGCAAAGTTTGCTCCACCAGTAGTAGAGGCAGCAAAGCTAGCGCTAGCTGCTAATGGGTCATTTACAGATGTATTGTTTGCCAGGAAGTAAACATAGTACTCCTTGTTAGTCTTAATATCGCCTGTTACCGCAACCTTGATAGGCTTTGTAACACCAGCTGTTGTCTGAGTAGGCTGTGTCTGGAACATATCTTTGGTGATAACCTTGCGGAATACACAGGTGTTTCCATCATAGATATACATCATACCTTCTGTTATTGTACTCTCTGACGCATTACCATTTTCTGTGGTAGTTTTATCGGCTGTGACACCTGTTCTGGTTCCATGACTGGTAGCACCAGAAATCTTCAAAGTCATGTAGACACCATCAGCCTGTGACTGAGTTCCACCACCTGTCAAATCATCATTACTGCTGCAGCTTGAGAAAGATAACGCTGCTGCTGATACCAAGCTCATAACGAGCAAATTCATTTTCTTCATAATCTTTTACTTATTAAGTGTTATACAAATTTTTTTAGTTTGAGTTGCGAAATGGACGGGTCTCTCAGACCTCATCACTGGCTTCGCCCGGGGGTAATCAAATACTATTCTTTCTTTTCTTGTTCTTAAATTAAATTTTTTAGTTTATATTCATATTATTGTTTATTCTTTTACTTATATAGCAATTACATCAAGCGTTAGTGAAGCTTTTGCCCTTTACCTTTCCCTTCGGCCGGTGACCGTTGGTTCAGGGCGCTGTGCTTGCGGTTTGTTTACCCAGGGCGTTGCCCTGGGCTAGGAGCTGTTGCCCTTTCAGGGCGTTTTGCTTACTCCACAACCTTGTTCAGCTTGTTGAGATTCTCCTGAGCACCCTTCAAGCCTCCGGCTACAGCCTTCTGGAAGTACTGCTTGGCAGCTTCGTAATCCTCATTGAGAACGGCGAGGCAACCACGGGCATTATCAACTTCGGCTCCGGTGCCAGCCTTCTTCAGATACTTCTCTGCGCTTACCTTGTCACCTCTGTCGATGGCAGCAAGGGCTGCATTCAGATTGGCGAGCTTGTCTTCTGGGAACATCTTCACGGCTGTGTCGAATACATTGTTGTACTCTTCGCTTCCCTTCGGATAACTGTTGGCCACCATGTACATCTCCTGGAGAGAGAGCTTCTGCGGACGGGTGTTGATCACTCTGCGAGCCTCTTCGAGGTTGAATGCCTTCACGTCGTACTCGATGGTGTAATCTGTGCGGCGCAAGCTTGGCCAAACCTTGTCAACGAGGAATCGGAATGCCTCACCAGCCTTGGCTGCGAGCGTCTGTTCCTTCTGGTCAGGAGTCATATCGCTGTTGATGATCTTGAGAGCAGCTTCCTTCTGAGGGATGTTGTGACTCTTGATGTACTCCAGTGTTCCTTCCCAATCCTCAGCTGTAGATTCTACCTTGAAGAGCTTCTTGTCGATAGGGTAGGTCTTCAGCAGATAGTTGTAGAGAGCCTGGGTACGGTTGCGGGACAGCTTGTCGTTGTTGGCATAGCTGCCGTCAGGAGAAGCATAACCGTGGAGGGTGATGGAAGTGATGGTTACATCCGGATCGTTCTTCACGAGGTCGAGCGTCTGCTTGATGGTAGCCAACTCATTGGTATTATTACCGAGATCCTTCACGATATCCCACTTGTTGATGCGGAAGTTGAGTCTAGCCGAACCGTTTTCCTGTCTGATCTTCACTGCCTCCGCCTTTGGCTGCTGATAAGCCTGGTAGAGCTGCTGCGGAGTAACGAGCGCCTCGCCATTGTTGGTGAGCAGGTTTTCTGCCAGCAGTTTCTGGTTACATCCACAGGCATCATTGCTGATGGCGAAGTTGGAGTTCTTCATCCAGTCCTGGTAAGGGATTGAGTAAGCGTATCGGAGTGTCTGTGGCTCCTTGTTTTCACGCTTGGCAACGATGAGCGGGTTCTGGGTTGCTGTCTTCTTGCTACGCTGGTAGTAGATGTATCTCTTGTTACCCATCACCTCCACAGCCGGGAGCTTGAGCGTATCCTCACCTTTATATAAAATAGGTGTAAAGATGAGACCCTTATTGCTTGCCAGTTTCACGTCATCGAGGTTGAGATCCATATAGACGTTCACCTTATTGCCTTTCTTCTTGATTTCCTTGTTTAGGACTTTCATATCCTTGGCAGCCTGTTCCTGAGCGATAGCGTTGGTGCTAAACAGAATGCTGAGGGCGACGGCTCCAAGAGTCTTGTTTAAAATCTTATATGTATTCATAATCTTCAGTTTTACTTATTAATATAATAATGTATCACGAATTAGAAGACATACACCAGATTGAGTGCCGCCTTGGTAGGTCCTACGTAGTGATGCGCCTTGTCTTTCTCGAGTTTTTCACCACACTGTGGGCATTCATATTTATCCGATTTCGAATAAACGTATCCCACACCGAGTTCAGCCTCGAAGTTCCAATGCTTGGAGAGGGCCCAGGTATAACCGTATGCAATACCTGCACCTACGAACCAACCTTCGTATCTGTAATCTTTCAATTTGGAGAAGTCGGTACCGAGGAACTTGAAGTCAAGATCTACGTTACCTATGTTATGAGAACCTCCGAGGGCGTGGAAGCCGATGAAGGAGCCCATCATCTTATTGCAGAACCAGTATCTAGCTTCTGGTTGAACAAGCCAGTGCTGCCACTTCTTGTTCTTGGAAAATGTCCAAGGGTTGTAGTTGCCGGATACATCCAAGGTCCATTTTGGGGAAAGGCCGAATTCGAAGCCGAGGTTCATGGTGCTTGTAGCATCATAAAGGAGGTTCGTCTTCAAGGCCACCTTCTGAGCGACGGCTGGGCAGATGAAGCTACCAACAGCCAGTAGCGCAATTAAAATCCTTCTGTTCATACTTAAAATCTTTTAATGATTTAAGAATGACAAATGGTCTCTCTAGAGAAACGCATCATCATCTTTTACTTATACTTATACTTATACTTTTTCTTTTTAATTTCCTTTTCCTTTCACTTTCCTTCAATAGGCTTGCTCCTAGACTTTATTAATTAAAGAATAGTTAGTCTATCATTTACTCATCATCATCCTTATCATCTACTCCTCAGTTCTTAGATGCCTTTTGGCAACTTTGGGATTCGATTGGAAGTTCGGGCTTGGAACCGCGGACTTCGTTTTTACGATTGCAAAGATAGAGTTTTTTTCCGTTGCCTCCTACAAAAAATGCGCCTAAAAATGCTGATACCGAATAAAAACCGCATAAATGAAACACTGAAAAACCCTGAAAAACGATATTTCTAGTATCTTTTTTCTCTTTTCTAACATCTTTTTTCTCTTTCCTGCCACTTTTTTATCTACTTTTTGGGTCTATCTCGATTTTTAGTTGTAATTTTGCAGCAGAGAAGAATAAGTTAGAAAATCAACAACGAATTCAGGATTCTAAGATCCTGAAAGGTATGCAAAAAGCCTCCATGTGGGGCTTGGCTTTATGATATATAAGTAATAAGAACTGTTTTAATTATAAGTAAATAGAAAGTAAATTATGAAAGCTAAGAACAAACTTTGGGATTTGTGTCTGCGCTTGGAACAGCATTTATGCCCTGACTACTGTGGAGTGGTGGACCGCCGAAGGGTGATCGCCTTCGTCCTTTTGACTCTGGTAGAGATTCTCGTTATTCCCTACCACTTCCTTTTACTTTACATGATGAAAGTATGGGGGGGCATGTTCTATAATCTGGCTCATACCCTAGCACTGGCGCTGCTGATGTATGTGGTGCTGAAGCGCAAGGTGGTGTTCAAGACCGGTATCTCCCTGCTCTATATCCTCGTATTCGCGAAGCTGGCTATTGACAGTATGCTTTGTCTGCGTTATCAGGGCGACCGGGACAACCTGAGCGTGATGAGCAATATCTTCATCATGTTCATCCTCGCCATTACTGCCCAGAGCCAGCAGCTCAACCGAACCTCTCTCGGCCTTACCATCGCTCTGCTGCCTGTGGTAGCGGTAGCCCTCTCGCATACGCAGATTTCCGTGCTGCTCTTCAGCATCAAGGCTGTTCTGGTTGGTTTCCTGATGATCTTTTATGTCTGGCTCTATAACTGGGAACCTGTCATCGTCAAGGAACTCAGACAACCCAAGCAGCTTAGGGAAGAAGAGAGGAAGGCGCTGCACATGCTTGCTGACCTGAAGGATGAAGAGAAGGATGTGGCGGTGAACCTGATGAGCCGACTCAGCCCCGAACAGCAGCAGAATATCCTGGACCGTGCCGCAGAACAGTTGAAGACCAGCGAACTGAGCAAGAAGGCTTGGGACCTGGTATGTGCCGACCTTACCAACAGTGAGCGTGTGATCTGCCAGATGGTGCTGGAAGGCAAGATGCTGAAGGAAATCTGCATCGAACTGAACAAGAGTGAATCGAACATCACCAGCCAGCGCAGCCATATCCGAAAGAAGCTGAATATGGACCGCAAGGACGATCTGCGACGCGAGCTGGAAAAGCGATTCTATGAAGCCAGAAATTCATTGGAAGAATAAATAAAAAAAGGAGTTAAAGGAAGTTAGAGAAGTAAGAGGGAAGTTAAGGGACAAATGCCCTGCGTATTGCGACTAAAGACAATTGTCTCTTAACTTCCCTAACGACCGTAGGGAGTGATAACTTCTTTAACTTCAATTAATTCCCTTATTTGCGAAACTTAAATATTTACTCTTCCATTCTGAGGAATGCCTTCGGCAGGTAATCGATGAGATCGCTGGCGATGAGGCTTTCCTTACCCAGGTCCTTGATGGCGAGGTCGCCGGCAAGACCATGGAGATACATACCGATGCGGGCTGCATCTGCCTGCTTGTAGCCGCGAGCCAGAAGGGCGGTGATGATGCCCGTAAGCACATCGCCACTGCCCGCCGTAGCCATACCGCTGTTGCCCGTAGAGCAGAACTCTATCTTACCATCCGGATGACAGAGGGCTGAGAAATGACCCTTCAGCAGGATGTAGCCGTGCAGACGGTCGGCAAGCTCGCATGCCTTGAAGAGGCGCTCGGTGCAGTTGCTGCTGGTGATGCCAGCCAGACGGTCCAGCTCCCTAGGATGCGGAGTGTAGATGAGGTTCTTAGGCAACTGCTGCATCCAGGCACGGTGACTGGCAAGGATGTTGAGTGCATCGGCATCCACCACAACCGGACAGGTGCATCTTCTGAGCTGGGCTATCAGGGCGATGGCAGTAGCCTCGCTGGTTCCCAGTCCCGGACCGATGCCCATGGCGTGGTAGTCTTCCGTATCTACCGGTTCGCTGAAGATGGTTTCCTCTGTATCCATCTGCAGTACCGCCTCGGGCACGGAAATCTGCATAATCTCGTAGTTTCTCTTAGGCGTATGGGTAATCACCTTTCCCACACCCGTTCTGAGGCAGGCTCTGGTGGCAAGTACCGAAGCCCCCGCCATGCCGTAGCTGCCTGCGATGAGGAGCGCCGTGCCCATGCTGCCCTTGTGGGCGAAGTCGCCGCGAGGTTTCAGGAGCTGGCGGATATCTTTCTCTTCGAGGATGCTGCATCGGCTCTCGGTGCGCTGGATGAACTCAGGAGAGAGTCGGATATCGAGCACCTTGATTCTGCCCAGATACTGCTGGTTGTCTGCCATCATCATCGACAGTTTCTTCTGCTGCAGGGTGAGGGTGAGGTCGGCACGGATGATGTTGGCGCTGATGTTGTAGGAGTTGTCCTCGCTCATCAGACCGGAAGGCAGGTCGATGCTCACGATCTTTGCCGCACTCTGGTTGATGTATTTCACCATGGCAGCGAATCCGCCCGCCAGCGGCTTGTTGAGTCCGCTGCCGAAGAGACCATCCACCACGAGCATTCCAGCCTCGAGCTGAGGAGGGTCGAAGTTGACGGTAACCTCGGTAAACTGCTTGACGCGCTTACCCTCGATGAGTCGTTTCTTGTTGGTGGCGCAGTCGGCAGAGAGCTTGTTGTGCACATTGAATAGGAATACACTCACCACATAGCCATCCTCGCTGAGAAGGCGCGCCACGGCAAGTGCATCGCCACCATTGTTTCCCGGTCCGGCGAAGACCACGACCGGCGTTCTGTTAGACCATTCCTCCTCGATGGCACGGGTGAGCGCCTTGGCAGCCCTCTCCATCAGGTTGAGCGATGTGATCGGCTCATGCTCAATGGTGTATTTATCCAGCTCATGTATCTGAGCACTAGTGAATATTTTCATATATTAATGTATGTTATGTCCGATTATCTGATTATTTTAATGCAAAAGTACTAAAAAAAGTCGATGAATGGATGAAGTTTCACGATTTTTTCGTAATTTTGCAGAAAATATTATATCATCAAGACTATGGGCATAGTAAAAATCAAGGATAAGACCTTCAAGACCTCCATTCCAGAGGCAGAGATTCTGAAGAAGGTACAGGTCGTTGCCGACCGATTGAACCAGGATTATGCGGATAAGACTCCGGTGTTCCTGGCTGTGTTGAATGGTTCGTTTATCTTCGCTGCCGATCTGATGCGAATGATTACGGTACCAAGCGAGATTTCTTTTGTGAAGTATGCTTCCTACGAGGGCACGAGTTCTACGGGCAGCATGAAGACCCTGATGGGCTTGAACCAGGATCTTACCGGTCGCCACGTGGTAATCGTGGAGGACATCGTGGATTCCGGCTTTACCATGGCTCACATGATCGAGGATCTGAAGAAGAAGAATCCAGCCAGCATCGAGGTCTGCTCGCTTCTCGTAAAGCCAGGCAATCTGAAGGTGGATCTGGACATCAACTATGCCGTAATGGAAATCCCTAACGATTTCATCGTAGGATATGGATTAGATTATGACCAAGAAGGCAGAAACCTCCGCGACATCTACACGATTGTAGAAGAATAGGGGGTGAAGAATGTGGGAGAAAATTAGTGATTATTGCTTGGATGTCTCCAAGTATCTTATAACAGCAGCGTTTATAACGACTTTTGTTGGTGATATTGGGGAAGAACTTCATTGGCTTATTTATCTGATTAGCTTTATCTTGGCAGTGGGGCTTTTTTGGGTCGCTCTGTATTTTGACAAGAAAGGTAAGAAAGAGAAAGAAGAAAGACGTAAAAAATATACTAAGTTTAATAATAAAAATAGGAGGATATAAGTATGAACACTTTAATCTTTTTAGGTATGTTCACTGTTTTCTTTGGTGTAACGATTGCTATACTTTTGTCTCCTTGGGGGCAGAAATGGATGAATGAATATTAATTTCTGACACAACATAAAACAATTTATATATATTAAGGTAAAAATGAAAAATATCGTAATTTTCGGCGCTCCAGGTGCAGGTAAGGGTACACAGAGCGACAAGATGATTGAGAAGTATGGTCTCGGTCACATTTCAACAGGTGACGTTCTTCGTAACGAAATCAAGAATGGTACAGAGCTCGGCAAGACTGCCAAGGGCTATATCGACAATGGTCAGTTGATTCCAGACGAGTTGATGATCGACATCCTCGCAAGCGTATATGACAGCTTCGGCAAGGATCACGCTGGTGTCATCTTCGACGGTTTCCCACGTACCACTCCACAGGCTGAGGCTCTGAAGAAGATGCTCTCTGAGCGTGGTCACAAGATCGCTGCCATGATTGAGCTCGCCGTTCCTGAGGATGAACTGATGGCTCGTCTTATCAACCGCGGTAAGGAAAGCGGCCGTTCTGATGACAACGAGGAGACTATCAAGAAGCGTCTCAACGTATATCATACACAGACTGCTCCTCTCATCGACTGGTATGAGAAGGAGGGCATCCACCACCACATCGAGGGTCTCGGAACTGTAGATGAGATCTTCGCTCGTGTTTGCAATGTCATCGACAACTTGTAATCAAGATAAAATAATCTTCCCCGCAAGGCTGCGGGGAAGATTTATTCGTTAAATAAAAAAAGAAAAATCAATGGCTGAATCCAATTTCGTAGATTATGTAAAGATCAACTGCCGCTCTGGTAAGGGTGGTAAAGGCTCCATGCACCTGCGCCACGTGAAGTACCAACCGAATGGTGGACCTGACGGTGGCGATGGCGGACGTGGAGGAAGCATCTATCTTCGCGGCAACCACAACTACTGGACCTTGCTGCATCTGAAGTATCAGCGCCACTTCTTCGCCGAGCATGGTGGCAATGGAGGACGTGACAAGTGCCACGGCACTGATGGTAAGGACATCTATATCGATGTGCCTTGCGGTACCGTGGTCTATAATGCCGAAACCGGTAAGTTCGTCTGCGACGTGGCTTACGATGGTCAGGAAGTGCTGCTCCTGAAGGGCGGTCGTGGCGGATTGGGCAACTTCCAGTTCCGTACCTCTACCAACCAGGCTCCACGCTATGCGCAGCCAGGAGAGCCGATGCAGGAGATGACCATCATCATGGAGCTGAAGCTCCTTGCCGATGTGGGTCTGGTGGGTTTCCCTAATGCCGGAAAGTCAACCCTGCTCTCTGCCGTATCCAGTGCCCGTCCAAAGATCGCCAACTATCCGTTTACCACCCTCGAACCATCGCTGGGAATCGTGGATTACCGCGACCATCAGAGTTTCGTGATGGCTGATATCCCGGGTATCATCGAGGGAGCGAGCGAAGGAAAGGGCTTGGGACTGCGATTCCTGCGACACATCGAGCGCAACTCCCTGCTCCTCTTCATGGTTCCGGGCGATACCGACGACATCAAGAAGGAATACGAGGTTCTGCTGGGCGAGTTGAAGAACTTCAACCCTGAGATGCTCGACAAGCATCGCGTGCTTGCCATCACCAAGTGTGACCTGCTTGACGAGGAGCTCATCGAGATGCTGAAGGAGACCCTGCCAACCGATCTTCCGGTGGTATTCATCTCATCAGTTACCGGACAGGGCATCCAGGAACTCAAGGATGTGCTCTGGAAGGAGTTGAACTCAGAGAGCAACAAGCTGCAGGAGATTACTTCAGAAGATACCCTCGTTCACCGCGACAAGGATATGACCCGCTTCCAGCAGGAACTCGAGGCTGAGGGCGAGGACATCGTGGAGTATATCGATGAGGATGAAATCGAGGATGTAGATGACTTAGATGATTTCGAATATGAAAGTTAAAACTTTGAACTTTGAACTTGGAACATTGAACTTTATGATATGCTAAAAGAGGCATAAAGTTCAATGCAAAGAGTAATCATAAAGTTCAAAGTTCAAAGTAAAAAGTCTAATCATAAAGTTCCAAGTTCAAAGTAAAAAGTCTAATCATAAAGTTCAAAGTTCAATGTTCAATGTTCAAAGTATATAGCATAGCTGAGGGCGTCACGGCTTTCTCTACCACCCGAAAGGGAGGAGTGAGCCAGGGCAACTACAGCGAATTCAATATCAATGACTATTGCGGCGACTGTGCCGAACACGTGGCAGAGAACCGCAGGAAGCTGGCGGATGAGCTGGGCGTAAGCATCGACCATATCATCCTGCCGCATCAGGTACATGGAGTAGAGGTACGTCAGGTGGCAGGAGATTATTTCTCGATGCCTGAGAACATCCGCAAGATGATTCTCGAGGGCGTAGATGCCGTGATGACCAATGAGAAGGGCGTATGCATAGGCGTTTCCACCGCCGACTGCATCCCAATCCTGCTCTATGACGAGGATCACCATGCCGTGGCAGCCATCCATGCCGGATGGCGAGGCACGCTGGCACGCATCGTACACAAGACCATCCAGGAGATGGCTTTCGCCTATCATACGGATCCTAAGAAGCTGAAGGCAGTGATAGGTCCGGGCATCTCGCTGGAGCATTTCGAGGTAGGCGATGAGGTGTATGAGGCTTTCGAGCAGGCAGCCTTCCCGATGGAAGAGATTGCCGAGCAGCGCCCCAATGCCGCCTTTTCGGTAGATGTTGCCGAGCGTGAGCGCCTGGCTGCAGAGGGAAACATCGTGCAGCCGCTGAAGTGGCACATCAACCTGCCGCTCTGCAACAAGCAGATTCTGCTGCATTGCGGTGTGGCTGAGGAGAATATCCAGGATTGCGGTATCTGTACCTTTGCCCATAGCGACGAGTTCTTCTCGGCTAGGAAGCTGGGCATCGAGAGTGGCAGAATCTATACCGGCATTCTGATGAAGTAAGTTTTCAAGATAACATCCATTTTTCTCTTTTCTATGAACGAAGAGGGAGAAATGGATGTTTTTGTGTTTAACTGAACTTTCGTATGTGGGGAAGTTAAGGGAAGTTAGGGAAGTTAGAGGGAAGCGACCGTAGGGAGCGATAACTTCTTTAACTTCTTTAACTCCTTTATTTGCGAAACCTGAGTAAAAATATGTATCAAAAAGAATAGAGAATGATTGTAAACAGAAGATTAAGAAGAAAACTGGGGCTGGCTGCCGTCTCGGGAATGCTGATGCTATCCCTGAGCAGTTTCATGCCCGCCAAGAATGAGTTTACTGCCGCCGAGCAACAGCAGGTGAGCATCGCAACGCCAGGTCTCTTTGCCCAGAGTCAAGCCTTCAATGTTGACTTTGAGATATTCCGTGCCAAGGAATATTCATTCCCGCTTCCTGTGGGCAAGGCTAGCCTTATCAATGGCAACAGCGTGATGCGCATCTCTACTGCCAAGGGCGACGCAGTGAAGGCGATGTTTGACGGTTATGTGCGTCTCTCGCGCAAGACCGAGTCGATGGGCAACGTCATCGTGATCCGACACGACAACGGTCTGGAAACCGTATATGCCAACAATGCCGAGAACCTGGTGAAGGTGGGACAGTCGATAGATGCCGGACAGACCATCGCCATCGTGGGCACCAAGGAGGGAGAGACCTATTGCGATTTCTCCATCATGGTGAACGGTGCGCGCATCAATCCGGAGACCATCATCGAGCTGAAGAGCCATAAGCTCCGCCGACAGACCGTGCAGTTCCGCAAGGAGGGCAACCGCATCGGCATCAAGGTGATTGGCGGCAAGGATTCCTCCGTTTCCAAGAACGATAAGAATGATAGAAACAATAAGGAAACAAATAAGAAATCGGGAAGCAGCCGTAGCGATCACGCCATGACCCTCGACCCCGACGAGGTGTACGACCCGTTTACCATCACCAACACCTTCCGTCTCGATTTGGAGAAGATAGAGGAGAAGGCATGGGCATATCCATTGCCTGATGCCCGTGTCATCAGTCCATACGGAGGTGCCCGCCGCCATTCGGGAGTGGACCTGAAGACCAAGGCGAATGATGAGATCGTGGCAGCCTTTGATGGCGAGGTAGTGGCATCGGGTCCGTATTACGGATACGGCAACTGCATCCGCATCAAGCACGCCTATGGACTGGAGACGCTCTACAGTCATCAGAGCAAGAACTTTGTGAAGAAGGGCGATAAGGTGAAGGCAGGACAGGTAATCGGACTCACCGGTCGCACGGGTCGCGCCACCACCGAGCATCTCCATTTCGAAATGTCATTCGGAGGCCGCCGTCTGGACCCAGCCATCGTCTTCGACCACAGCAACCACAAGCTCAAGGCAGCTACCCTGCATCTTACCAAGGGCAAGAGCGTGAAGAGCGTGAAGAACTAGAAATAGCGAAAATTACTCCTGTTAATCGAAAAATTCCACCCGTTTGGATGATCAAAAGCCATCAGATGCAAGTTTTTACGCATTGCACCATGGGTTTTTATCATCTGAACGGGTTTGTATTTTAAAAAATGCTATCTTTGCGGCAACAATTAAAATACAATATATAAATGATAATATGAAGAAATATCTTATCACACTTGCACTCTGCGTGCTTGCCCTTACGGCAAGTGCACAGGTCTTTACAGCCGAACAGATTGAGAAGTACGCCAAGGATAAGTATGGCGACAACTGGACCGAGGCTGCCACAAACCTGAGCAAGGAAGTAGCCCTGGACAACAAGAACCGCCTGAACTACCAGGAGGTCATCGCCTGCGCAGGACAGTCGAAGGCTGAAATCTTCAAGAAAGCCATCGAATGGTTCAACCGCGCATTCAACAGCAAGGACACCCACGGTGTAATCCGGGAGCAGAATGCCGAACAGGGACTCATCATCACCCAGGCTTATATCGAGAACATCGCCCGACAGAATGCCGGAGTCAACCATTATCAGGTGGATATGATGCCGTATATCCGTGTGGATGTGAAGGAAGGGAAGGCAAGGGTGAGCGTCTATATGGACAGCTACGAGGTGACCGTGAAATCGGGCGGTGGATGGACGAGTGCCATCGCCAGTGCGCTGGCTGCGGCTGCTACCGGCGAGGCGGATGACGACGAGGTGGAGAGCAAGGATGAGGTATGGAATATCAGTTCCTGCTATCCCTATGTAGAAAAGGACAAGCACAAGCTGGCTTCGAGCAAGGCTTTCGTAATGGCTTCGGCTTTCCAGAACTCCATCATCGATATCCTGAAAGAGGCGCTTCTCGCCGATTCATCCGACGGATTCTCGGATGACTGGTAGTTGGGGAGTTAAGGGAAGTAAGAGGGAATAATCTATCAAACTCTATATATAATTAAGGTGTAAACATCAAAACCGCTAGTGTATGAAATGGAAGAATATCATGATGATGGTGATGATGGCAGCAGGATGTTGGTTCTCGCTTCCCGTCCACTCGCAGAGAATCTCTGTGGGTAAGAAAGGACTGGTGAAGGTCATGAGAACCGACTCCACCTGTGCCCAGGAATTTGTGAGGGATGAGCATCAGTCTGTTGCTACCCGGAAGACGGTGCAGGCAGCGGGAGCCGTTGAAGGCGTGAACACGCTGGCAAGCTATCTGAAATCGGACGTGGATCTGAACATCCCCGTTTCGAAGGTGAAGCAGGAGAAGACCTTTGCCGTAATCATCGCCAACGAGAATTACCAGGAGGAGGTGAACGTGGAGTTTGCCCTCAACGACGGTATGGCTTTCAGGGAATACTGCGTCAAGCTGCTCGGCATTCCGGAAAGCAACCTGCATATCCGCAAGGATGCCACCCTCAACAATATGCTGGCGGAAATCAACTGGATGCAGAACATCGCCAAGGCTTATGGCGCTGAGGCTAGATTCATCTTCTATTATGCCGGACATGGAATGCCCGACGAGAGTAACGGCACTTCTTATCTCCTGCCAGTAGATGGCAAGAGCAATATTCTGGCAACGGGTTACAGTATGAGCAGGCTGTATTCTGAACTTAACGGTCTGAACGCAGCCTGCGTAACGGTATTGATGGATGCCTGCTTCAGCGGCAGCAAGCGAGGCGAGGGTATGCTGGCTTCTGCCCGAGGGGTGGCGCTCAAGGCAAAGGCTGAGGCTCCGAAGGGCAACATGCTTGTGATAACGGCTGCCCAGGGCAGCGAGACAGCTTATCCCTACAAGGAGAAGAAGCACGGACTCTTTACCTATTTTCTCCTGAAAAAACTCCAGGAGAGCAAGGGCAAGGTTACCTATGGCGATCTTTTCGACTATGTGAAGACGAATGTGGCGCAGAAGTCGGTAGTGGTGAATGAGAAGAGTCAGACACCAACCGTAGCCGTTTCGGGCGACCTGGTTTCCACCTGGCAGGGCATCAGGATCAATGAAGACTGAGGACTGATGTCTGAAAGTGAACGGAAATAGAAACGAATACTAACAATAAAAAACGTAATACATGATGAAAAGACTGATGATTTTAGCCATGCTGTTTGCCTTCCTGGGTGTTCAGCAGGCAAGTGCCCAGAAATGGGCGAAGAAGTTGGGAAAGGTTGCCGGTGCAATCTTGTCTGATAACAAGAAGACCCCGTCTGCTGCTTCCAAGGATGCTCCGATTCCTGGTTTTGCCATCAAATATTCGGGCTGCACCATTAGTGGCAACGATGCCGTCATTAATGCCGTGATGACCAACAATACCGGCAAGGAAGTGGAACTCTGGTTCCCTGGTTACGAGGTAGGTACAGCCTTTGATGACAACAATGCGCAGCATACGGTGAGCCTGAAGATAGGCGATACCCAGATCAATACGGGTAATTATCGCAAGAAGATGCCTGCCGGAGTTCCGGTAAAGGCTGTGATTACGATAGAAAAGATCAGCCGTGACAACCAGCAGATCAAGGGCTGCAACATCAACGGCAGCATCGGTCATGATGATAAGTTTGTATGGTCTGTGCCTACCCAGCAGGTGGTATTGACCAAGAATACCAATGCCGACAATGTAGTATCTTCTAATCCTACGGTAACGTTCAATCTGCGCAAGTGCGTGCGCCAGGGCAACAACGTGGTGATTTCGGCTACCGTGACCAATACGAGCGGCAAGGATCTGAGATTCTTTACCCGTGAGAGCAATTCTACCATTTATGATGCTGATGGCGAATCTTATCACCTGGATATGGATGCCAGCAAGTTTGCCCAGAAGTATTGGGGAGAAGGTCAGGATATCACGATTCCGTCGGGTGTGCCAATCAAGGCAACCTTCGTCATCAAGGATGTGGCTGGTTCGGTTACCCAGTTGAGTATCGCCAAGTTCGTATATAGCGTCTGGCCAACCAGTACCGATCATTATTTCGAGATTCGTAATCAGCCGATTGCTGAACAATAAGATTCATACGAAAAAAATCCCCATCGACTGGATAGCTCCTGTCGATGGGGATTTCCTTTTTTATTCCCAGAAGATTCATCAATCATCTTTCCTCTGAGGGAAAAAAGCAATTACTTCTTCTTCTGCGATTTGCGGTTGGCTCTCTGTTGGCGATACTTTGCCTTCTGACGGGCAGAGCCGCTTCCGTGAGCACCCGTGATGTACTTCTTCTTCTTGGCCTTGGTCTTCACCTTGTCGTCGTCGTCCTTCTTCGGACCACCGCCGCCCTTGAAAACCATGCCACCCATGATAATATCGTCAATATCACTCATATACTTTGAACTTTGAATTTTGAACTTTGAACTTTATGATAAGTAAAGCCGTTGAATTCTTC
>ERZ870052.236-NODE-236-length-21845-cov-6.093118_pt1 | contig 21845 bp, 15 predicted proteins | sample MGYA00520889_ERZ870052 | MGnify/ENA primary metagenome ERZ870052 (study PRJEB32232, sample SAMN07284988) | human gut metagenome | biome: human-associated habitat; material: feces | host: Homo sapiens | place: Tanzania | collected 2014-08-14 ...
GAAAATATGATGAGAGGTTAGGGGATAGTGAATTGACAACATAGCATATATCGGGTACTATTAAATAACGCAATGCGTTATTTTGCAGGAGAGTTTAATCATGAGTAGAGGAAAAGAAGTAAAAGAATTAAGAGAAAAAATGGGAATGAACAGACGTGAATTTAGTGACTACTATGGTATTCCGTATCGTACCGTTCAAGATTGGGAAGCAGAGAAAAGAGAACTTCCAGATTATCTGTTACGTTTATTAAAGTATAGAGCAGAGATAGAATGTCGAATTAAAATCGCGGATAATTAAAAGGGGTAAACGGATGACTTGTTGGAAATAATGAAGAGGAGATTGTGTTATATGGGAAATGATGTTGAAAGATACAGTGAAGAAATTTTTGAGAATATAAAACATATGAATGAGTATAAGCAGGAAGTCTGGTATGCCAGAGAACTTCAGAAAGTATTGAAATATTCACAGTGGAGGAGCTTTAAAGAAGTTATAGAAAAAGCTATGGATGCATGTAAAGCCAGTGCTAATCTAGTTGATGACCATTTTGCGGAAGTGTGCAAATTGGTTTCAATTGGAAGCGGTGCAGAACGAGAAGTTGAAGATTTTATGCTTACACGTTATGCCTGTTACCTGATTGTTATGAATGGTAATCCACGTAAAGAAGTAATCGCATTGGGACAGACATATTTTGCTGTGAAGACACGACAGCAGGAATTGATTGATGATTATGAGCAGTTGAATGAAGATCAGAAACGTCTTGCAATTAGAAATGAAATTCGCGAACATAATAAATCATTGGCAGAAGCAGCAAAGAATGCAGGGGTTGTCGAACCTAGAGATTACGCAGTTTTCCAGAACAGAGGATATCAGGGATTATATGGCGGTTTAGGTGCAAAAGAAATCCATGCCAGAAAAGGACTTAAAAAGAGTCAGCAGATTCTTGACCATATGGGAAGCACTGAACTGGCTGCAAATCTTTTCCGTGCAACCCAGACGGATGAAAAACTCAGAAGAGATCAGGTGGTTGGAAAAAAAGAAGCCGGAGATGTGCATTTTCAGGTTGGACAAAAGGTCCGTCAGACTATAGAAGAATTAGGCGGAACTATGCCAGAAGATTTGCCAACACCACAAAAGAGTATTAAACAGATAGAAAGAGAAGAAGTAAAGCGGTTAGAACAAAGCCCTTTAATTACAAGCTGTAATGAGGTACAATAGAAAGAGTTATTATATCAGACTTGAGATTGTTTTCCATTACCATAAGTGGTAAACAATAAACTGGTATTAGTGGAAGGAGTCCCAGTGTGCAAGTATCGGATAAATTGATAAAACCTTTAACAGAAGTGAAATATTTGAATGCAGATAATGTCAGCCGGTATCGGTGTATTATGCGTATTTTCTTCGAAAATTATGAAAAGCTCAAGTACTGGCTGTACCAGGAAGATGTTTATGAAGAAATGATGAAGGATCCTTTTTTCTCAGACTATCGCCTGGAGCAGTGTCAACAGGATCTGAACATGCTGGTAGAATGGAAGAATCTGAATACCATTCAAGACACAAGAAAAGTAGCTTCCATTGAAGAATTTAAGAATAAAAGATACCGTTATCAGATGTCAGAATATAGTGTGGAAATTGAACGACTGGTATTAAGGTTAGAAAATCTGTTTATTGAAGGGGCTTCGCTTGAACCAACGTTATTAGAGCGTATCCGAAGAGAAATTGAACGATTCCCGGAGATGAAAGATCAGGATAAAAATGCAGTTTATACCTGGTGGACAGACCTGAATAATGATTTTGTCCGTTTGAATCAGAATTATCAGGATTATATCCGTGACTTGAACAGCGTAAAAGCAGAAGAGATGATGCATACGAAAGAATTTCTTGTGTTTAAGGATCGATTGATTGAATATTTACGTAATTTTATTAAAGGACTGCAAAGAAATGTCGGAATAATAGAAGAAAATCTGAGTGGGCTTGAGGAAGAAACTCGCGAAATGGTTTTTGAAAAAATCATTGAATATGAACTTCTGATACCGAGAATGGAAGTCGAAATTTCCAGATCAATGATTGAACAGAAGATACGAGGCAGATTTCAGAGTATTTATGATTGGTTTGTTGGAACAGAAGGCATGGAAAATGAAGCGGGTAAGCTGTTTGATGCAACAAATGAAATCATTCGAAGAATTACAAGATATGCAGCCCAGCTTAGTGAAAAGAATGCATTAGGAGCGAACCGGAAAGAAGAATATCGGAAAGTGGGCGAACTTTTTATGCGTTGTCAGGATATTTCAGAAGCGCATAAGATGTCAGCAATGGTTTTTGGAATGGAACAGCCTTTTCATCTTGCAGGTGACCTGATACGTGAAACTGACAGTATGAATCAGGGAGTATATGAAGAGAATCCATTACATATAAGTCTGAAACCAAGAGTACGCACTTACAGGGAAAAATCGAAGCGAAGTGTAATCCGTGAAACAGCAGAGCAGAAGCAAGAGACACGAAGAAAGTTGATCGAGAAACAGAAAGCTGAAATGGAGAAAATCCGTGAATTGGAAAAAGACGGACGGATTGATTTCGCAGAACTTCCGGTAATTGAGCCACGAATCAGAGAAATCTTGTTAAAATGGCTTTCAGATGCAATGGAGGATGTGGATTTTACAGCCAGAACAGATGATGGAAGACGATATATACTTGACAGGACAAGAATAGCTGAGCAATGTGTAGTGCATTGTGAGGATGGGAATTTTACAATGCCAAGAATGACGATCGTATTTCAGGAGGATGAGTGATGAAGGAGTTGGAACTTCTGCTGGATCGCAGATGGATCCTGAAGTCAGAAGACAAGGAATTATATTATAAGGTCAGAGATTCCCTGGGAGAGCTGAGAAAATTTGCAACAGAGAAGCTGGGGTGTCAGATTATTGAAAACTCAGTTCTGATCAAAATGGAAAAGATTCCTGTAATACCGGAAAAGTTTATGGGAATCCGTCAGTTTGCATCTAAGGAAGAGTATGTTTATTTATGTGTTCTGCTTATGTTTCTGGAAGATAGAGATGCACAGGAGCAGTTTATATTATCTCAATTGACGGAATATATCAGTGCAAATGTTCCGGGAGATAATACAGATTGGACAGTTTATACAAATCGAAGAAGGCTGATCCGGGTTCTCAGATACGCTGTAGATCAGGGATTGATCGGGATTACGGATGGAAATGATGAAAGTTTTATGGATGACCGTGAAGGTGAAGTGCTCTATGAAAATACAGGCGCATCCAGATATTTTATGAGGAATTTTTCAAAGGATATCCTGGAGTATACAGAACCAGAGGACTTTCAGGAAAGTGAATGGTTCCAGGTAGATGAAGACAGAGGATTTGCCAGAAGACATCGAGTGTATAAAAGACTGCTGTTTTCACCTGCTATGTACAGAGAAGATGGATCCGAGGAAGATTTTGAATATTTAAAATATTATGGCAGGAGAATGAGCGAAGAACTGGAAAATCTATTTGACTGTCATGTGCACATTCACAAAGGAAGTGCCTACCTGTTATCAGGCGATGGGTGTAGAATGGGAAATACATTTCCAGGGAACAATTCCATATCAGATGTTCTGTTATTGTGTTGTGGAGAGATAAGAGAGAAGATAGAATGCGGAGCATGGAAGGCAGATCGTGGAGAAATGTGTTCTGTGAGCCGGATAGAATTTGAAAATCTGTTGCGCGATGTGAAGAAAAAATACGGTGGTGGCTTCTCTAAAAATTTCAGAGAGATGCCAGAAGGCGAATTTATAAAAATGGTGATTGATGAGATGGAACGATGGCTGTTTTTGAAAAAGGAAGATGAGATGCAGCAGATCAGGATTTGTCCGGCAGCAGGAAAATTACAAGGGAAATATCCGGAGGATTACACAGGAGGAAAATCTGATGAATAGTAGATGGCAGGCAAATAAAATAGGATTGATCAACTTCTGGTATTATGATGAGCAGGAGTTTCCGTTTGTAAAAGGAAGAATGCTTCTTCGAGGATCAAATGGATCAGGAAAGTCTGTTACAATGCAAAGTGTTGTACCACTTTTGTTAGATGGTAATATGAGTCCGGAGCGTCTGGATCCATTCGGTTCCAGAGACAGAAAGATGAGCAGCTATCTTTTGGAAGAAAATGATGAAAGAGAAGAGCGTACAGGTTATCTGTATCTTGAATTTAAAAGGCAGGATAGTGAGACTTATCTTACAATAGGAATGGGAATCCGTGCAAGAAAAGGAAAACCATTGGATAAATGGTACTTTAGTCTGACGGATGGAAGAAGAGTCGGAAAAGACTTTTTCCTATATAAAGAGACAGGAGAAAAGATAACTCTGTCTAAGAAGGAACTGGAAAACAGGATTGGAGATGGCGGGAAAGTCATTGACAGACAGGCTGATTACATGGAATATGTGAACCGGCAGATCTTTGGATTTGAGACTCCGGAAGAGTATAAAGAGATGATTGATCTGTTGATCCAGTTAAGAACTCCAAAGTTGTCGAAAGATTTTAAGCCATCTGTGATTAATGATATTTTGAGCAGCTCTCTTCAACCTTTGTCCGATGAAGATCTGCGTCCGATGTCAGAAGCGATTGAAAACATGGATGCAATGAACATGAATTTGAAAAGCCGCCGTGAAGCAAAACAGGCAGCGGAGAAAATTAATTCCGTGTATACAAAATATAATCAGAAGATGTTATATGATAAGGCAGTAAAATCGGAGCTGGCAAGGACGAAATTAGAAGAAGCAAGAACGGCAGAAACGCAACATGAGGAGAAGAAGAATCAGTGTCTTCAGGATATTGAAGAGTTAGATGCATATCGTCAGCAGATGGACGCAAAGCATGAAACGATGGAGAGAGAAAAGGAATCGTTGAATAAGAGTGATGCACTTGCGTTAAAAAACCGGGAAGCAGTACTGGTTCAGGAAATTGCGGACAGAGAAAAGGATTTGACAGAGAAAAATCAGTTTCTGCAGAAAAAGCAGGAGCAGTATCAAGATACAGAAGTCCAGGTTAAAGCAGAAGAAAACCGAAAATATGAAAAAGAAAAAGAACTGAAAAATATCCTGGAAGAGATGGAATCTGAAGCAGATACGATGTCTTTTGAAGAGCATACATTCATGCAGGAAGAACTTCTTGAGAATCAGGAAGAACAGTATAAGTTTGACCTGCATCAGCAGCAATTTGAACACGTGAAAGATCAGATTAATGAGGGTCTTGAGATTTTATCAGAGACAAAAGAGCTTGAAAAAAGAAAAGATGAATTTGTACAGAGACGAGATCAGCAGATGCGGAAAATTGATTCTGTACAGAGAAAAATCTCAGAGTTGGAAGGTGTGCTTGTCCAGACAGAAAATGAATGGAAAGAAGCCGTATATCAGTGGAATGGGATGAATCAGGAATTGATCCTGGAAAAGGAATTATTAAGAACACTGAGTGATTTTGCAGATTCTTATGAGGAAAAATCAGACTTTACACTTGTGCGTCAAAAAGTTGCTGATTGCTGGATCGTGGCGAAGACAAAGATAGCGGAAGAAACAGCTCAAAATGTATCCGAGACAGAAAAACTTCGCTTAGAGCTGGAAGAACTGCAGCGTGAATTGCAGGAATGGGAGAATCAGAAAGAACCGGAACCACCACGTACGGAAGCGGTACTTAAGAATCGTAAACGGTTAGATGCAATGAACATTCCATATCAGGAATTTTATAAAGTAATTGAATTCGGACAAGATCTTGACGAGACAAGCTGTGACCGACTGGAAGAAGCGTTGCAGAAAATGGGAATTCTGGATGCAATTGTTATAGATAAACAATATAAAGAAAAGGTTCTCCAGTGGGAAGCAGGATGTGAAGACCGCTATTTGTTTGCAGAGAATAGAAGTGTAGATAAAAGCTTACTTGATGTCCTGGAATTGAATGAAGAAATCAATGATATTTTTTCAAATCAAAGACTGACTGGAATTCTGGGAAGTATTTCTTATGATATGGACACAGAGGTGTCAATCCAAAAAGATGGTACTTACCGGTTGGGAGTTCTTACAGGAACTGTGACAGGAGAATATAAGGCCGGATTCCTCGGACAAAAAGCAAGAGAAAGACAGCGTCAGGAAAAGATGGAAGCGTGCAGAAAAGGCATTTCTGAACTGGAAGAACAGATTTTACAGTTAGAGAAAGCAAAGGGATTTCTGTTAAAGAGACGTGAGAGACTGCAGAAAGAATATGAATCTCTGCCGACAGACAAGGATATGAGATCAGCTATACAGATGCTGACAGATCAGGAAAAAGAACTGAAATGGCTGCAAGATGAGAATGCAAAGCTGGAAGAAAGCTTGAAAGAAACGTTGGAAGTGTTGAAAGAGAAGAAAAAAGCTGTACTTATAATTGCAGAAGCACTGTATCTCACCTGTTCTTTTGAGATTTTCAAGGAGGCAAAAACCGCAGCAGAAGATTATGGAAAACATCTGGTTGAGCTGAAAGCGATTCATGAAATGCTGCTTCGAAGTATAGAGACTTTAGATGGACTGAAAAACAGAATGGAAGATTTGGATATAGATCTGGAACAAATCCGTTACGATCTTTCGTCAATTCAGAAAGAACTGATACGGAAAAAAGAAGAAAGAAAATCCATTGAAGAACAGCTGGAACTGACAGATTACAATGATATTAAAGAGCGTCTGGATGAATGTGTCACCTGGCTGAGACGATATCCTGAAAAGTTACAGGAGAATGTGCGAAGAAAAACACAGATGCAGGATGAGATAAATCAGCTGACTGCAAAGCTGGAGGATGATAAGAAGAAAATCAAGGAGTATCAGGAGAAAAGGGAATATCTGTTGAAATGTTATGAAGCAGAATACCGTCTGAAATATGTGAAGTTTCCGGAGGAAAGTCCGGGGGATGCCAAGTTTGTCAGGGATTATCTGGAAACAGAGGGGAAAGCGCTCAACAAGGATACGATTATCAATAATCTGAATAGCGTTTATTTTGAAAACAGAGGATTTCTCGTAGATTATCAGTTAATGCAGAATGAATTGTTTGAAGATTTAGAAGAAAATAAGATAGACGAATTTACACCAAAAAGGCTGGATATTTCTGCACGCTATCAAGGAACAAACATTTCATTTGCAAGTTTGCTGATACATCTGGAAGAAGATATTAAAGAACTGGAAAATCTACTGAAGGATGGGGACCGTGAACTCTTTGAAGACATTCTTGCGAATACAGTGAGCCGCAAGATTCGAGGAAAAATTAATGCATCTGTTACATGGGTCCAGAAAATGAATTCGTTGATGAATGCCATGAATACTTCCAGTGGATTACGACTTAGTCTGAGATGGAGAAGCAAGACAGCAGAGCAGGAAGATCAGCTGGACACGAAAGATCTGGTAGAATTGCTGAAAAAAGATTATCGCCTGATGGGGGAAGAAGAAGCATCCCGGCTTTCTGCACATTTTCGTTCTAAAGTAGCAGAGGCAAGGAGAAATGCACAGGACAGTGCTGGAATGTTATCCTTCTATCAGATTATGAAAGATACATTAGATTACCGGAAATGGTTTGAGTTTCAGCTGTTTTGTCAGAAGAACGGTGAACGCCAGAAAGAGTTGACAAACAGTGTATTTGGTACATTTAGTGGTGGAGAGAAAGCGATGTCCATGTATGTTCCGCTGTTCTCAGCAGTCGTTGCAAAATACCAGGGTGGCAGAGGAGATGCTCCGCGCCTGGTTTCACTTGATGAAGCATTTGCAGGAGTCGATAATAAGAATATTCGTGATATGTTCCGGTTAATGACGGAATTTGAGTTTGACTTTATCATTAATTCCCAGGTGCTCTGGGGAGATTGTGATACACTGGATGCACTTGCAATTTACCAGTTGATCCGTCCGGAAAATGCGAAATTTGTTACAGTTATGCCATATCTTTGGAATGGAAAGAAAAAAGAACTGTTGGAAGATGAAAAACAGGTAGAAAAGCGGGGAATAGAGATTGAACGACCAACAGTTATCTAATCAAATGGCGGAATGCATCAAATATTTTCAGCAAAATACAGTATGGAAAAAAGTATTTTGCGGTTTCCGAAAGAAATATTATTCTTATGGAAAATTCGCCGGAAAAGTGACGCTGAAGAATCTTTCCATAGCAGAAAAAGAAGAACTGGAAGGATTTTTTGGAAGGAGCTATCATGGACAGAAAAGTATTACAGTTTCTTCGGACAAATTCTGTACAGTATTAGAAAACAGCCGATACAAAGGGATTACTCCGGAAATGCTTCTGGAAACGTATTTTCATGAACCATTAATGGGAAAAAAGGATGAACTGCAGATAAAAGAACTGAAAAGACAGAAAATGAAGCAGCATCTGGAAGAAAGGTATAATGGAACACCGGCACAGGAGCAATTAGAGTACTTTTATCAAATGTTAAAAGGCGCTTCAAAAGATGATTTTGAAGAGTTAGAAAGACAGCTGGCAATCGCAGCAGAAATCTATAACAGACTTCCATATCGGCAGGAACAAAAAATGTATCTGGCAGTATTTGCAGCGATATTAACCGGAAATCCGCATGCGTTTGATCTTGGAACAACCGATGGAAAAATCTTGCATCAGGTGGTTGAGAAAGATTTGGAAGTGCGAGGCTTAACTGTTGCTGAATCAAAATTATTTCCGGCATACAAGAGACAGAGAAGTTATCTCGCAGCAGGCATCTTGTTAGATGATGTATCAAATTATGCATTGCTTTATAACGTACAGGCAATCAAAAGAGATGGGACTCTGCATATGGGAATGGACGGATTCGGGAAAGAAAACGAGATGGTTCAAGTCCCGTTAGGGGTAATTGCAGAATGGAATGAAATAAGATGTCCACAGAAGGAAATCTATATTGTGGAAAACCCGTCCATTTTTGCAATGCTGTGTGGAAAATCTGATAAAGAACAAAAAAATAAAAACTGTTCTTATATGTGTATGAATGGCCAGCCCCGTCTTTCGGGTTTAATTGTCTTAGATCTTCTTGCAAAAACAGGAACAACGGTGTATTACGCGGGAGATCTGGATCCGGAGGGAATGTTGATCGCACAGAAATTATCCGCATATTATAAAGGGGAATTTCATTTTTGGCATATGGGTCTGGAAGATTACAGAAAATGCAGATCAGATGAAGTAATCTCTGCAAAAAGAATGAAAAGTATGGAAAAGATTACAGATGAGAGACTTCTTCCAGTCAAAGAAGAAATTGAAAAATGGAAAATGGCAGGATATCAGGAAAAATTATATGATACAAGAGAGGCGTAAGTATGGCGAAAGTACATGGGGAATCAAAGTTGACTTTTTTGGAGTCGACGAGTATTATCATAGGACACGGTGTGGGATCGGGAATTCTTTCAGTCCCATTCCTTGCATCCAAAAATAACTGGCATGACATCATCTGGATCGCAGCAGTGGCATATTGTATGAATCTGCTATTGCATTTTATGATTGCGGAGCTGTCTTTGAATAACAATGGCGCGCAGTTTATTAAATGCTTTGAAAATGAGCTGTTTGTGGGAAAACTGAAGATGGCTTGTACATGGCTTGCATTCGGATTGCTTGGCTTTTCGGTGATAGTAAATGTGAGTGGATTTATTACCGGTGCAGCAGCTGTATTTTCCGCATGGTTTCATCTTCCGTCCGTGGTCGGAATGCTGCTCTTTTATGTATTGGCGGCAAGTGTTGTATATATTGGAATGAAGTTGGTTGGAATCTGTGAGAAAATCGCAGTGATTTCCATGTTTGGAGTGATCGGAATCCTTTTTGTGGCAACATTATTTTCAGAGACAACAGAGCTTTCGACAAAGTTCTATTCAAACAACAACATGCTGGCACTTTATAGCATGATCGCATTTTCATTATCTGCGGTTATGTCTGTGCCGCAGGTTGTGAAAGGTTTGGAAGGAGACGAAAAGGGCATTCGCAGAGCAATTGCGGCAGGCACTGGATTGAATATGGGATTGATCCTTTTGATCACATTTATGACGCTTTTAGGATGCTCAAATGTGACAGAAAATGGTGCGCTGGTGGATCTTTCAGGACACCTTGGAGGATGGGTCAGCATTATCGGATATGTATTTTCCCTGCTGGCTCTTGCAACGTCTTTCTGGGCAAATACACTGAATCTTCGAGATATCGTGAATGAGCAGACAAAATGGGGTGAAAAGATCAGCTGGCTTGCTGCTACACTACCTTGTCTTGTGATCGCACTTGTGGGAGTACAGAGCTTTGTTGGTTTCACAAGAATGGCAAGTGTAGTTCAGGTTTTGACAGGAGTAGGAGTGATTATTGCATACAATCGTTCCAGAAGACGTGCAGGAACCAGCTTGATCTGCGGAAGGCTTGGCAGTCTGCCGTTTCAGATACTGGCGGTGGCAGCTTCACTGGTAGCATCTGTAGGAGCAGTGCTTACGGTGACAGTGTGAAATTACAAACATGTTATTAGAAAATCTGATGGAGAAGGAGATTAGAAAATGCAAGAACAGATGAAAGTGAATCGTAGTATTTTAGAAAGATTTGAATTCAGGGATATTAGACAGGATGAGGCAGATCAGGCAGTCTTGATTGAGAAAATTTGTTTCCCACCAAATGAAGCATGCTCCGAGAAACACATGAAGGCTCGAATCGGTGTGACTCCAGAGTTGTTTTTAGTTGCGGTAGATAAAACAACCGGGAAGCTGGCAGGATTTTTGAATGGAATTGCAACGGACGAGGAAAAATTCCGAGATGAATTTTTTACAGATTCATCTTTGAATAATCCAAAAGGAAAGAAAGTGATGATCCTTGGATTAGATGTATTACCGGAGTATCGCGGACAAGGTCTGGCACGAGAGATTGTAAGATGTTATCTGCAAAGAGAAGCAGAAAAGGGAAGAAAAGAAATTGTTCTGACCTGTCTGGATGAAAAAGTAGAGATGTACAAAAGGTTTGGATTTGTAGATCTGGGAATGTCAGGTTCTTCCTGGGGTGGAGAAGAATGGCATGAAATGACATATTATTTATAAAGATAAGATGAGGAGAAAATATCATGGAGTATTGGGATATTTATGACGCAGAGAAACAGCTGACAGGAAGAACAATGAAGCGAAATGACTGGTGCTTAAAGGATGGAGAATATCATCTGACAGTGCTTGGAGTTGTGGCAAGACCTGATGGGACATATCTGATCACAAAGCGTGTAATGACAAAAGCGTGGGCACCGGGCTGGTGGGAAGTATCCGGCGGCGCAGCACAGGCAGGAGAGTCTTCCGAGGAAGCAGTTCGCCGTGAGGTGAACGAGGAGACAGGACTGGATGTTTCGAATGCAGAAGGCGGCTATGTGTTTACTTATAAGAGAGAGAATCCAGGAGAGGGCGATAACTATTTCGTAGATGTTTATCGTTTTGTGCTTGATATTGATGAGACTGATCTGAAGCTTCAGACAGAAGAGACGGATGGATATATGTTCGCGACAAAGCAAGAGATTGAGAGTTTTGCAAAAGAAGGAATCTTCCTTCATTATGACAGTATTAAGAGAGTGTTTGAGTAAATCATAGAATGGGGAAAAGTCATGCATTCAGAAAAGAAGAAAAACAGATTTGAGATTGATATGTGTAATGGCTCGATCATGAATAAACTGATTTCTTTTTCAATTCCGCTGATGTTATCTGGAATTCTGCAGCTTGCATTTAACGCAGTGGATATTGTTGTGGTAGGAAGATTCAGTGGAAGTGAGTCACTGGCAGCAGTTGGGTCAACCACAGCACTGATCAATGTATTTACGAACTTATTTATAGGAATATCTCTTGGGGCAAATGTGCTCGCAGCCAGGTTCTATGCGGCAGGGCGAGAGAAAGAGATGTCGGAGACGGTGCACACGGCGATTACATTTGCAATTATAAGCGGAGTTGTGATGGCACTTGTCGGACTGCTCTTTTCCAGGGGTGCGCTGGAATTAATGGGAACACCAGACAATGTGATCAATCTTTCAACACTCTATATGAAGATCTATTTCCTTGGAATGCCGTTTTTCATGTTATATAATTACGGCGCGGCAATCTTAAGAGCGGTTGGAGATACGAAACGACCACTTTTGTTTTTGATCGTAGCAGGTGTGATCAATGCGTGTTTAAATCTTTTACTTGTAATTGTTTTTCATTTGGGAGTAGCGGGCGTTGCGATCGCAACGGTAACAGCGCAGTTTGTATCATGTGTTTTGGTACTGCGTTGCCTGTATAAATCAGAGAGCAGTTATCAGTTTCGCTTCTCGAAGTTAATGATAAAAAAAGTATATTTAGGACAGATCTTTCAGGTTGGAATTCCGGCAGGAATCCAGAGTACGGTGATAAATTTCTCAAATGTACTTCTGCAGTCATCTGTCAATTCTTTCGGTTCCGTGGCAATGGCAGGATATACGGCAGCAAATAACATTTTCGGATTCTTATATGCATCGATTAACGCAGTGACACAGGCATGTATGAGTTTTACAAGCCAGAATTACGGAGTTGGAAAATGGAAACGAATGGATAGAGTTCTGATCAACTGTTTGATTCTTTCCACAACGATTGCATTGATTCTTGGTGGAGGTGCGTATCTCTTTGGACCGGAGCTTTTGAAGATTTATACCGATGATCCTCAGGTTATCAGTTGTGGTATGGAGATTCTGTTATATACAACAGTTACTTATTTTTTGTGCGGATGGATGGATCTGTTCCCGGGATCTCTTCGTGGAATGGGAAAATCAGTTGTGCCGATGATCCTTTCTGTGATCGGAACAGTCGGAACGAGAATTGTTTGGATTTTTGGAATCTTCCCAAGATACAGATCACTGAAGATTTTGTTTATCTCTTATCCGGCATCCTGGATCATTACGATCATCCTGCAGGTGATTTGCTTTATTTTTGTCAGAAGAATTGTTTATGCACCGCTGAAAAAACGGGAGGCAGCCATATAGTAAAGAGGGAATGCTTTGTTCCAGAATGGTAAGTTGGAACAAAGCATTTCTTTTTTTGTTACAGCATTTTTTAAAGTATTTTGTAAATGATAATTATTGACAAATCCAACATCCTGGAATAAGCTAGTTTTGTATAACTAATTGATAAAAAATCGCAATAAGCTAAAGAGGATGATAAAAAAATGACATTAAAAGAATTAGCGATTGGAAAGAGTGCTGTGATCAGGAAAGTTGGGGCTTCCGGTGCATTACGGCAGCATTTTCTGGATATGGGTATGATTCCGGGCGCGGAAGTTACGGTAGTAAAGTTTGCACCGATGGGAGACCCGATGGAATTACAGGTGCATGGATATGAACTGACACTTCGTCTTGCAGAGGCAGAACAGATTGAAGTGGAGGAGATTGATGAAAGAACGAACAGCCATGCACGTGGAGAACGTTTGAAACCGGTAGATCACCCGGGACTTGGAGAAGAAGGAAAGTATCATTCTGAAGAAGATGCCAATCCGTTACCGGAAGGAACAGTGCTTACTTATGCACTGGTAGGAAACCAGAACTGTGGAAAGACAACACTGTTTAATCAGCTCACAGGAGCCAACCAGCATGTTGGAAATTTCCCGGGAGTAACGGTAGACCGCAAAGATGGAACGATCAAAGGCTATCCGAATACGAATGTAACAGACCTTCCGGGTATTTATTCAATGTCTCCGTACAGCAGTGAGGAGATTGTCTCAAGAAATTTTGTCTTGAATGAACATCCGAAAGCAATTATTAATATTGTGGATGCAACGAATATTGAGCGAAATCTTTATCTGACAATGCAGCTTCTGGAGATGGATATCCCGATGGTAGTTGCTTTGAATATGATGGATGAGGTGATTGGAAATCACGGATCTATCGATGTGAATACAATGGAGGCATTGCTTGGGGTTCCGGTTATTCCGATTTCGGCAGCGAAGAACGAAGGTGTGGATGAGGTAATACGTCACGCACTTCATGTGGCGAAATACCAGGAACGTCCGCTTCGTCAGGATTTCTGTGATAAGAGTGATCATGATGGTGCGGTTCACAGATGTATCCATGCAGTGATCCATTTGATTGAAGATCATGCAGAAGAAGCGAAACTTCCGGTACGTTTTGCGGCGACGAAGGCAATCGAGGGAGATCCGCTGATCTTAGAACAGTTAAAGCTTGATCAGAATGAGCTGGATATGCTTGAACATATTGTACAGCAGATGGAGACAGAGCGTGAGGTTGACCGAAGTGCGGCAATCGCAGATATGCGATTTGATTTTATCGAGCGCCTCTGTGAGCAGACGGTAGTGAAACCAAAAGAGAGTAAAGAACGTGTCAGAAGTGAAAAGATTGACAGAATCTTGACTGGAAAATATACAGCAATCCCATGCTTTATCGGAATCATGGTGCTTGTATTTTATCTGACATTTAATGTAATCGGTGCATTTCTGCAAGGTCTTTTGGAAATGGGAATCGACAAGTTATCAGGAATGGCTGAGGCAGGATTGATCGCACTCAATGTAAATGATGCGATCCGAAGTCTTGTAATCGACGGAATCTTCACAGGAGTGGGAAGTGTGCTTAGTTTCCTTCCAATCATCGTTACTTTGTTTTTCTTCCTTTCTATGATGGAAGATAGTGGCTATATTGCACGTGTTGCATTTGTAATGGATAAACTGCTTCGTAAGATTGGACTTTCCGGTCGAAGCATCGTGCCGATGCTGATTGGATTCGGATGTACGGTTCCGGCAGTTATGGCAACAAGAACATTAACCAGTGAGAGAGACCGTAAGATGACGATCCTTCTGACACCGTTTATGAGCTGTACAGCAAAGCTTCCGATTTATGCATTCTTTGTAAGTACATTTTTCCCGGGTAAGGGTGGACTGATCATGTCAGGTCTGTATGTGCTTGGAATTGTAGTTGGAATCCTGATCGCATTCCTTTATCGTGGAACTTTGTTTAAAGGAGAACCGGTACCGTTTGTTATGGAACTTCCGAATTATCGTCTGCCGGGTGCGAAGAATGTGGCGCAGCTTCTTTGGGAGAAGGCGAAAGATTTCTTACAGAAAGCATTTACCGTTATTCTGATGGCAACGATTGTCGTATGGTTCTTGCAGAGTTTTGACTTGCATCTGAACCTTGTGGAGGATTCAGCAGACAGTATTCTTGCTATGATCGCAGGTGCACTCGTTCCAATCCTTCGTCCGCTTGGACTGGGAGACTGGAGAATCTGTACAGCACTGATCAGTGGATTTATGGCGAAAGAAAGTGTAGTATCTACACTTGAGGTATTGTTCGGTGGTGGAATCGCTTCTGTACTGACTCCGTTGTCAGCAGGTGTCCTGCTTGTGTTCAGTCTGCTCTACACACCTTGTGTTGCAGCAGTCGCATCAGTGAAGCGTGAACTTGGTGGAAAATGGGCAATCGGGATGGTGTTCTGGCAGTGTCTGATCGCATGGATTGCTGCAATCATCACAAGAGGGATCGGAATGTTACTTTTCTAATGGGGAAAGCTGTTACTGTGGCAGCAACACAGTAACGAAATGTCCGTGAAATAAATGATAAAATTTATTGACAAAACAGAATTCATTCGTTATAGTAGAGAACGATGTATCAATAAGGTACTATTTGTAAGAAGAACAGTACCGAAAGATGAATTGAATATATTCCGTGAGGGAGTAGTTCGCATGAAAATGTGATTTGTCAACATACCGGTGAGAAAGCGTTTGAAATGATCACCTGGCAAATCTTAAAGAATGAGACTCATGTATGTTCTGAATGAGAGGACTAGTTTGTTATATCAAACAGGTAGTCCTTTTGTGACAGAGCATACGTGGGTCTTTTTGTTTTATATATCGGAAAATATTTTCCTGATATATAAAAATGCTCCGATAAGGATGCACATTATTTATTGTAGCGGAACAGATACAGAAGAAAAAAGAAAAGAGGAAAAATCATGGCACTATTTATCGAGTTGGTTCTGATGGGAGTTGGACTTGCGATGGATGCGTTCGCAGTGTCTGTCTGTAAGGGCCTTGGAATGAAGAAGCTGAATAAGAAACAGGCGGTAGTGATCGGATTGTATTTTGGAGGATTCCAGGCACTGATGCCGTTTCTCGGATGGGTTCTTGGAAGCCAGTTCCAACAGTACATTACGAGTATCGATCATTGGATCGCATTCATTCTGCTTGGATTTATTGGCGGAAAGATGATTGTTGAAGCCGTAAAAGAATGGAATGAAGAAGATATTGTTGAAGTAAAAGATCAGCCATTGGATCATAAAAATATGTTTATGCTTGCTATTGCGACAAGTATTGATGCGCTTGCGGTTGGAATTACATTCGCATTTTTGGATACACCAATCATAGAGGCGATTACGATCATCGGAATTACGACAATGATTATTTCTATTGCAGGTGTAGTGATTGGAAATTATTTTGGAGGGAAATATAAACATAAGGCAGAACTGGTCGGTGGAATCATCCTGGTGCTTTTAGGTGTACGGATTTTGATTCAGCATCTGTCTGGATTAGCATAAAATGTGATTGGATATGACATAACAGAAAGGAAATAAAAGATGAGTGATTTATTTCAAAGCGTGCCATTTGCAGTGGTACTTTTAATCATTGGATTTGTGTTTCTTGTAAAAGGTGCAGATGCATTTGTTGAGGGATGCAGCAGTATCGCAAGGCGGTATCATGTTCCATCATTGATCATCGGAATGACGATCGTGGCAATGGGGACAAGCCTTCCGGAGACGGCGGTCAGTGTGACGGCAGCCATTACAGGAAATAATGCGCTTGCGGTAAGCAATGCGGTGGGATCAAATATTTTCAATCTCATGGTTGTAGTTGGAGCCTGTACGCTTTTTACTTCCGTGGCGGTTCAGGTTAATACGTTAAAGATTGATTTTCCGATTTCTATTTTGTGCGCGGTATTACTTCTGATTCTCGGAGCAGCCGGAATGTCACTGGGACATATAGATGGAGTTGTGTTTATTATTTTATTCCTGACATTTATCCTCTACATGATCCGTTCTGCACAGACATCTCGTGAGAAAAATGTGGAGCCTGGAGTGGAAGAGGAGGAGTACCTTCTGGAAGCAGAGGAGATTCAGGAAATGTCCATGGGAAAGAGTGTGATTTACATTATTCTCGGAGCAGCAGCGATTGCAGTCGGAAGCGACTGGGTAGTAGACGGTGCCTGTACAGTTGCGGCGGCGATTGGAATCAGTCAGACACTGATCGGACTTACTGTAGTTGCATTTGGAACAAGCCTTCCGGAGCTGGTTACATCGATTGTAGCAGCAAGAAAAGGCGAGGTAGATATGGCACTTGGAAATGTGATCGGTTCCAATATCTTTAATATTCTTATGGTGCTCGGTATCGCGGCGGCAATTTCACCGGTAGCATTTTTGACAGAAAATATCATTGATATTGCAGTACTCATTGTGTTCAGTGTTCTTGGATGGATCATGGCATGGACGAAAAAAGAACTCAATAGAAAAGAAGGTATTATCATGTTACTTCTTTATGCTGTGTATGTTGTGTACATTTGTATGAGATAGTCTGTGATAACTCTGAAACAATAAAAAAGGATTATGTGAAAGGCAAAAAGTACTTGTGCCGATCACATAATCCTTTTTTATTTTCCTATAATTAATGCAAAGTAACCCCAGTCCCATAAAAGGGATTCGAAACTGTTTTCCAGATATTCATAAATATCCGCTGTTTCATATCCGGTCATTCGTGTAATGATCACGAGATATTGTCTTAATGTTTCATAAGGAATCTCGGACAAATTTGTATCTGCGCCATCCAGTAACCATCTTAAGAAAATGCTATGGCGGAACGCCGCGTATTCAAGAGCGATCCACTGCATCTGCACAAGCATATTTTCGAGGTCATTTCCAGGAAGCAGGAGATCAGAAAAAATCTCGTTGCGCAGGAAATTGCGAAGCAGTGGTTCATAAAGTTTCAAGTATTGTGTGAACTGTTCCCAGTGTTCCAGTAAGGTGGCTTCGTATGTTTCAGTACCCTCAGGATTTTCAGAGCTTTCTGAAAGAGCTTCTGATATTTCTTCCGCTAAAGCAAGAATTGGATTCAGAGTATCCTGATAGAGTCCTTCTTTCTGATAGTTTACGGAAAGATCCTGCAACAGTTCATTACATTCACTGATCAGATCAAAAGGCGGAAGGTCTATATCTGAAATCGCATTTCCAAGTTCTTTTATCGTACTGTCGGAAAAATAATCTTCTATCAGTTCTTTTGTTAACGGCTGATGCTGGTATAATTCCTGAAGAATATAGAAGCTTTCCAAAAGTTCCTCTTCAATTGTTCTGGAAGAATCGTTAAAAAGATTCAGCAGTTTTTCGCGCAAGAGGAAAAGGATAGAAGCCCCTGTATTGTCAGAATCAGATAAAGTGTCTGATACATCTGGGAAGTGTAGAGATCTTTGCTTGTTCCAGAGGTCGATCACAGCAGGGCAGCAAGGCATCAGCATTTTCTCATTGTGTGTCGGAAAGCGATGTTCTTCTCGTGGAAATGTAGTACATGTCTCAGAAAGGACTTTATCGCCGTAAGCAACAACAAGGCGGCAGAGCTTCTCAGAGTTAAGGAATGGACAGCGATGATCACTGTCCAAGCCTATCACACGCTGTCCGTCTTTTTTGATCGTATAAGCGCTTAAATTTTTCTTCTGTTCAGGTACCGTTTCCGGTGCCTGGAGTTTCTTCCATTTACGGTTCGTATCTGCATCGACACCAATCTTCCATTCCTGGCAGCAGGTGATCGGACAACGGTCGGCGATGCAGGTGAACTCAGAATAATAATCAGGGATTAAATAATTAGTTTCTGTCATCACGGTCATGGAATTCTGTATGCTGCCCAACATATTTGTATGCAGGACGGATGATCTTACCGGCATTTAACAGTTCTTCCAGACGATGTGCACTCCATCCTGTAATACGTGCAATCGCAAAGAGTGGTGTGAAAAGTTCTTCCGGAATATTCAGCATTGTATAAACAAATCCGCTGTAGAAGTCAACATTTGCACAAACCGGTTTCAGCATCTTTCTGTGTGACATGATCTCTTCACCGGCAATTCTCTCTACACGGTCGTAAAGTGCAAATTCGTCATCAAGTCCTTTTTCAGAAGCAAGCTGCTTTGCATAGCTTTTCAGAATCTTTTCTCTTGGGTCAGAGATTGTGTAGACTGCATGTCCCATTCCATAGATCAGTCCAGTTTTATCAAAGGCTTTTTTATCAAGAATCAGGCGGAGATACTCACGGATCTCATCTTCGTCAGTCCAGTCTTTGACAGACTTCTTAATATCATCAAACATACCCTGTGCCTTCAGGTTCGCACCACCGTGGCGAGGTCCTTTCAGAGAACCGATGGAAGCAGCAATCGCAGAATAAGTATCTGTTCCGGAAGAAGTAACAACGTGAGTTGTGAACGTAGAGTTGTTACCACCACCGTGCTCTGCATGAAGAATGAGTGCTACATCAAGAACCTTGGCTTCCAGTTCTGTATATTGTCCGTCCGGACGAAGCATATACAGAATGTTCTCTGCAAGAGAACGACCTTTTTCCGGGTTGCGGATCAGGAGCGTTTCATCTTTACGGAAATGTCTGTACGCATGATAAGAATAAACGGCAATCAGTGGAAGCTTTGCGATCAGTTCGAGAGCCTGACGCAGTGCATTCTCTACAGAAATATCTTCCGGGTTCTCATCGTAGGTATATAATGTGAGGACACAGCGCTGAAGCGCGTTCATGATGTTAGGGCTTGAGGCTTTCATGACAACATCACGAACAAAGCGTCCGCTTAAGTCTTCTAATTCAAATAAAACTTTCAGGAAATGATCTAATTCATCTTCTTTTGGGAGACGTCCAAAGAGGAGAAGGAAAGTTGCCTCTTCGAATCCAAAACGTTTGCCCTGCAGACCTTGTATGAGATCATTTACATTGATACCCTGATAGTAAAGACTACCTTCAGCAGGAATTTTACGTCCATTCACAACATCAAAACCACAGACATCAGATACTTCAGTCAGTCCGGTGAGAACTCCACGTCCTGTTGAATCACGGAGTCCACGCTTTACATCATATTCTTCATAAAGGTTCGGGTCGATACGGTGTCCTTTCAAAAGAGTTTTTTCTAAATAGTCCATTTCACTGCGCAGACCGTCAGTGTTTGCAATTAATATATCATTTGAATTCATAGTCTTCATCCTCACAATACATACATGTTTTCTAGTGTCTTGATAATGCATTTTAATGTAATTATAAACAGTTAAAGTAGAATTTGCAAGAAATATATATGTATTCTTGCAAAAACATGAAAAAAATCAAGAAAAGTACGCATAAAACAGAATAAAATGAATATTGAATTGTTAGATAACTCAAAAATAAGAATGCTTAAATGAATTTTCCAAATCGTCAGAAAGAACAGTACTTGGCTGTGGTCATACCAGATACCAAAGAGCGGATTTATTGTGAAAATACAAAAATATAGAGGGGGATTTTCTTATAAAGTGCCGAAAAATATGAGAAACAGGTGCATTTGTTGACGCATAATAAGAAGAAGAGTATAATGTTAAAAAGATAACAATATATTGGTATAACCAATTGAGAGAAGGAGGGGGATAATTATGTTATTCCAAATTTATGGCGATGGTGCCGGCTGGCAGCTGCTAGGCTGGTTATTGGTATTTGCCGGGCTTGTTCTTGCAAATGAGTTTGCGAGACGAACAAAAATCGGGGGATTGATCTGCTTTGTAGCAATTCCGGCGATACTTACGGTTTATTTCATTGCAATTTATGTCTGTGCAGCAAATGGCGCAGAATGGGCACTGAATAACGATACTTATGTACATATGACAAGCTGGTTCCATTATGCAAAATTGTATGCTGCAACAGCAGGATGTATTGGTTTTATGATGTTGAAGTACAAATGGGGAATTGGTAAGACAGAATGGTTCAAAGTATTCCCGTTTGCAATCGTTGCAATCAATATCCTGATCGCAGTAGTAAGTGATTTCGAATCAGGAATCCGTGGATTCATGGCTATGAAAGAATTTGGTGATCGCTGGTGGCTGTCTTCAGAAAATGTATGGCTCTACGGAGGATGGTGGAACTGGGTGAACGGAATTGCCGGAATCCTGAACATCTTCTGTATGACAGGATGGTGGGGAATCTACACATCCAAGAAGCATGACGATATGCTCTGGCCGGATATGACATGGTGCTTCATTATTGCATATGATCTGTGGAACTTTGAGTACACATATAACAATCTGACAACACATGCATTTTACTGTGGTGTTGCATTACTTCTTGCTCCGACATTTGCAAATATGTTCTGGAACAAGGGTGGCTGGATCCAGAACCGTGCAAATACACTGGCTCTGTGGTGTATGTTTGCCCAGGTATTCCCGTTATTCCAGGATGCAAGCCGCTTCTCAGTAATTCCGTCTCTGTATTCTGACGGATTCATGGATGCAGCAGTAAGACCGACAAGTGCGAATCCAACCATGCAGGGTGTGATCGCGGTAATTGCACTTGCAGCGAATGTGATCTGTCTGGCTGCAATTATTAAGAGAGCAAAACAGCAGAAGAAGAATCCTTATAAGAATGAGATCTTTACAGATCAGAAAGATTATAAGGAAGCAATGGCGAGAGCAGAAGTTTAAATTTGTATTTAGACGTTTGAATTCTGAGTAATGAAGCAAAAACTTTTGTTGGATAAGGGCGTGATGTGGATACTTTATTGCATCGGACACCGGCCCGCTCCTCTTCATCCCTTTGAATGAATGTAACGAAAAAGCCCAAACAGGCATCGTGAGTGATT
>ERZ870052.239-NODE-239-length-21750-cov-6.628247_pt1 | contig 21750 bp, 13 predicted proteins | sample MGYA00520889_ERZ870052 | MGnify/ENA primary metagenome ERZ870052 (study PRJEB32232, sample SAMN07284988) | human gut metagenome | biome: human-associated habitat; material: feces | host: Homo sapiens | place: Tanzania | collected 2014-08-14 ...
TTGATCCTGACCCTTTTTGTCATGAGCCAGACCTACATCCAGAACCTTGTCTACCACGAGCGGCTGAGCCAGATGGAGGAGGTCACCCACCAGATGTTCCGCAATCTGGAGGATGTGATCGAGAACCACTGGGACATCGTGGATGTGCAGTGCAATTATTTGTACTGCACCCCGCTAAAGACCGATGCCGAGTTCTACCGCTATCTGAAAAAGCTGTCGGAGCTTTCCAATTATCAGGAAAGTCAGATCGAACTGGTTGCCGTGGACTCCAGCGGGCGTTATTATACCGAGTACGGCAGCATGGGTCTGCTGCGGGAAATGACCTATCTGGAAAGCGCACCGGAGCGGGTCAGCTATGTTTCCAACTCACTGACCATGAATGACTCCCAGATGGTGTTTCTGGAACAGCTCTCCACCCCCATCACACTGCAAAGCGGAGAGAAAGAGATCACCCTGCGGTACTTTGGTATTTCGCAGAGCATGACCCAGCTGAACGATTATTTCCGCTGTGACGCCTACGAAAATAACAACAGCGTCTATGTACTGGATAACGATGGCTTCAAGCTGTTCAATGCCAACGATACTGAACTGCTGAAGGGGCACAACGTATACACCGTGCTCTCCCGGATGTCCTACCTGCACGGCTCTTCCTTTGCGGAGGCAAAGGAGCGGCTTGCCCGCACAGGCTCCTGTTATTCCAACGCCGTGCTGAACGGAACCGAGTATTTCTACGCCTTGAAGCAGATGGAAAACGCCCAGTGGACGCTGGCGTTCCTTGTTCCGGCAGAATGTGTGGCCGTGAATACCCAAAAGCTGGTCGGCATCGTCATGGCCATTATTGCAGCCTTTGCAACGGTGTTCTCCATCACGGCAGTTTTTGTCGGCTGGCTTCTCCTGCGGGAAAAGCAGCGGCAGGAGCTGCAAGCCGAAAAAGAAGCGAACCTCCGTCTGGAGCAGTATAACATCCAGCTGACGCAGGCCAACGACGAGATGCGGCGGGCACAGGATATTGCCGCCGAGGCGCTGCATGCGGCCGAACGTGCCAGCCAGGCCAAGACCGACTTCCTCTCCAACATGAGCCACGATATCCGCACCCCCATGAACGCCATCGTCGGCCTGACGACCCTGATGGAGAACGAGCTGGACCAGCCGGAAAGGCTGGCCGAACATCTGCACAAGCTGGAAAGCTCCGGTCAGCTGCTGCTGGGCATCATCAACGACATTCTGGATATGAGCCGCATCGAGAGCGGCAAGACCACCCTGAACGTTGAGCCGATGCACCTTCCCCAGCAGCTCGACCAGCTCAGCACGATGATCCGCGCACAGACAAACGAAAAGGCGCAGACCTTCACCGTCTCCACCCATCTCCGGCACGAAAATCTGCTGGCAGACCCCACCCGCCTGAATCAGGTGCTGATGAACATCCTCTCCAACGCGGTCAAGTATACGCCCCGCGGCGGGCACATCCGGTTCGAGGTCGAAGAGCTGCCCCGGAACGAGCACTACGCAAAATACCAGTTCACCGTGCAGGATGACGGCATCGGCATGAGCGAGGCTTACCAGAAGACCCTCTTCGACCCCTTCACCCGCGAGGAGCGCTCCGGCACCAACAAGGTGCAGGGCACGGGTCTGGGCATGGCCATCACCAAGAGCATCGTAGACCTGATGGGTGGTTCCATCAGCGTGGAAAGCGCCACCGGCAAGGGCACCCGCTTTGAGGTGGTGCTGGAATTTCCCATTGATGCCGAGGCGGATCATGCGCAGAAGCTGCAGGCGCTCCCGGAGGAAGAAGAGACCGTTTCTCCCTTGTCCGGCATGAAGTTCCTCTGCGCCGAGGATAACGCCATCAACGCCGAAATTCTGGAAATGCTGCTGGAAGCCAATGGCGCAAGCTGCACCATCTGCTCCAACGGTCAGGAGATCGTGGATGCTTTTGCCAATGTCAAACCCGGCGAGTATGACATGATCCTGATGGACGTGCAGATGCCGGTGATGGACGGCTTGGAGGCCACCCGCCGCATTCGCAATGGCGAAAACCCGCTGGGCAGGATCATCCCCATCCTTGCCATGACCGCCAATGCCTTCCTTGAGGATATGCAAAAGAGCAAGGAAGCCGGCATGGATGCACATCTCTCCAAGCCTGTGGACATTGCAGCACTGGAACAGACGGTGAAACGCTTCCGCGTTACCCCCCCCCGAAAATAAATAGTGGTATCGTACGGTTTCGCAGATGACACACACAAATGATGTAAATGATGGAGAAGAAGGTCAGAACGTGAATACACTTTCCGAGATCGAAGGCTATTACAAAGCGCGTGAGCAGCAGCTGTTGAAAAAACTTCATCAACAGGAAGCCGCTCTTGCCGCAGCGGATCAAAAGCTGAAACAGTTGATTAAAAATCAGAAAGCACAGTTGGACAAAACAAACCAGCAGCGTGCTGCACGGGAGCAGCAGTTCAAAGACGAGCTTTATCGGGACCCTCTGACAGGCGCTTACAACCGCCGCTATTATGAGGAAGTTGTCCGTAAATCCATCGGCCCGGCAGGGATCGCGCTGATGGATGTGGACGATTTCAAAATCTGCAATGATACCTATGGGCATCACGCCGGAGATGTGGCGCTGGAAACGGTGGCCAATGCCATCCGCTCCTGCACCCGCAGCTCTGATCTGCTCATCCGCTACGGCGGAGACGAATTTCTACTGGTGCTGCCCGGTATTCCGGGAGATTTTTTGCAGACCAAACTGGAACAGATCCGCACGGCCGCACAGATGACATCTGTACCCGGCTATTCGCATTTCCGCATCTCGCTGAGCATCGGCGGAGCGATACAGTCCATTGCCGACCCCATGGAAAACATCGTTCGCCGTGCGGATTGGTTGATGTATCAGGCAAAGTGCCGCAAGAATGCCGTCATGGTGGAGATTCCGGGGCATGATCTGGAGACGTTGGAAAAACTTTTGCAGGAAAAATCAAAGATCCTGCTTGTGGACGACTCCAAAATGAACCGCATGATGCTGACAGAGATTTTGGGAGATAGCTACCATATTCTGGAGGCAGAAAACGGGCGGGAATGCCTGGAAACATTGCAGGCAGAAGCCGGAAACATTGCACTGGTGCTGCTGGACATCAATATGCCGGTCATGGACGGCTTTGAAGTGCTGAAAGCCATGAATGCCAACCACACCATTGAGGATACCCCGGTCATTATGATCTCCAGCGAGGACTCCGATGCGGCGATCCGGCGTTCCTATGAACTGGGGGCGAGTGATTATGTCAATCGCCCTTTTGATACTCGTATCGTGTACCGCCGTGTTACCAACACCATCAAGCTGTACGCCAAGCAGCGGCGGCTGGTGCAGATGGTCTCTGACCAGATCCGCGCCCGTGAAAACAATACGGATATGCTGGTAGGTGTTCTGAGCCATATCGTAGAATTCCGCAACGGCGAAAGCGGTCTCCATGTGCGGCACATCCGCATCATCACGGAGCTGCTGCTCCGCCGTCTGTTGGAGATCAGCAGCAGATACTCTATTACTGCGGAACAGCAGGATATGATCCCGCTGGCCTCTGCCCTGCACGACATCGGCAAGATCGGCATTGATGAAAAAATTCTCAACAAACCCGGAAAGCTGACCCCAGAGGAATTTGAGGTCATAAAGACCCACAGCATGCTGGGAGCCAAGATGCTGCACGATCTGGATGGTTTTGCCGAGCAGCCGCTGCTGCAAACGGCCTATGAGATCGCCCGCTGGCATCACGAACGCTGGGATGGGCGCGGCTACCCGGATGGACTGAAGGGCGACGAGATCCCCATCAGCGCGCAACTTGTCTCGCTGGCAGACGTATACGATGCACTGACCAGCGAACGCTGCTATAAAAAAGCCTTCTCCCACGAAAGAGCCGTACAGATGATCCAGAACGGCGAGTGTGGAGCGTTCAACCCGCTGCTGCTGCAATGTCTGACGAATATCCAGTCCGACCTGAAAGTAGAATTACAGAAGCACAACTGAGCAGCGGATGCAATAAAAACAGGAGAATAAAAAGCCCGAATGAAACACAGAATCTCACGCCGTGCATTTCTACACGGCTGCACGCTGCTGGCGGCATCGGCTGCCGTCGGCAGTCTGACTTCCTGCGGCGGAACGGACGCGAAGGAGAGCGGTCTTCCGCAGATCATTGTGGGGAGCGATACGTATCCACCCTATATCTATCTGAACAATGACGGCATTCCCGCCGGGATCGACGTGGAGATTGCCACCGAAGCATTCCGCCGCATGGGATATGCTGCCCGGTTTGAACCGATCGATTGGGAGCAAAAAACAAATCTGGTGGAAAGCGGCACCATAGACTGTATCTGGGGCTGCTTTTCCATGGATGGACGCGAGGAGATCTACCGCTGGGCGGGGCCCTACATGGTGAGCCGTCAGGTGGTTGCGGTGGATGCCGACAGCAGCATCCAGACACTCGGTGACCTTGCCGGAAAGACCATCGCCGTGCAGAGCACCGGCAAGCCGGAGGAGATCCTTCTCAGCGGCTCTGATCCGCGCATCCCACAGGTGGTGGATGTGTTCAGCACCGAGGACCGCAGCGTGCAGTATGCGATGCTGGCCTGCGGCTATGTGGATGCCATCGCTGCCCATGAAACGGCCATCCTGCAATATATGAAGGACAATTCCGTGGAGTTCCGCATCCTCGAAGAACCGCTGCTGGTCACCGGGCTGGGCATCGCCTTTGCCAAAAACGACAGCCGCGGGCTGGACACCCAGCTGAACGCGGTTCTTGCGCAGATGCGCACAGACGGCACACTGGAGCAGATCCTTGGCAGGTATCTTGAGCATGCTTCGCAGTATCTGGAGGTGGACACCATTGGCGCGTAAAAACAGACCCCTTGCAGATACATGGCGATGGTGGCTCTATCTGGTCATCGGCGTGTTTTTTATGGCCGGCATCGTTTCTCTCTCAGGTTGGCGGGCACTGCGCGCAGCGGAGGCACGTTTCTGCCAGACCCTTGATTTTGTCAAATCGCAGTCCACCAGCTTTGAAAAGCATAACGATACGGTTGTGGCCAAAGCGCTCCGCCGCGCGGCGGTATCGGTGCATCAGCTGGCACAGAACTCTGCGCTGGACCTCTCCGATCCGCAGTGCCTGAACAAGCAGGCAGAGATGCTTTGGCTCACAGGCATTTCGGTTCTGGAACCGGACGGTACGCTCCTGTGCGAATCCACAACGAACGACATCGGCTATGCCCGGTTTGGAGAGCAGCTCAAGGATGATACCGTTCTGGACGTTTTCTCTTACCCGCAAAAGACCTACCTGAAGCGGGTCCTGCTGGAAGATGGGTCTGCTGTGGATGTTGCGGCGCACAAGGCAGAAGACAAAGAGGTGATCCTGCTTGCCTACCGCTATACCCCGGCAGAATTTATAGAGGGAACGGCTCTATCCATCCAGAGTGTACTGGACGGCTACTCGGTTGAGACCAGCGGCACATTGTTCATCGTGCAGAACAATCAGGTCATTGCCTCCAACCGCCCGGAGCTGATCGGGCAGGATGCTGCGGACAGTCCGCTGGTGCAGGGGATCCGCAAAGCCAGGGCCGCCGAAACGCTGACCCATACCCACGATTGGAACGGCTCCGGCCGCTATTTTGGAATGTACTGCCATGGAAGATCCTTTGATCTCTATGCGTGTACAGATGAAAAATCGGTCTTCCGTGAATCCCTTCCGTTGATCCTGATGGCGCTGGTCGGCTACATCCTGCTTGTAATGATCCTTCAGGTGCTGCGCAGACGCTCCGTGCAGGAGATGGAGAGGCAGAAGAAAGAACAGGCGAAGAAGTATCAGGCCCAGCTGGAGGAACAAAACCGCAAGCTGGAGATCGCACTCCAGCATGAGGGGGCGGCAAACCGTGCCAAGCGGGAGTTCCTGTTCAATATGAGCCACGATATCCGCACCCCGATGAACGCCATCATTGGCTTCACCTCGCTGGCTGCGACCCATATCGACAATAAGGAACAGGTACTGGACTACCTGAAAAAGATCTCTACCTCCAGCCAGCATCTGCTCTCCCTCATCAATGATGTGCTGGATATGAGCCGCATCGAGAGCGGAAAAGTTAAGATCGAGGAAAAAGCGGTGCATCTGCCGGATCTCGTTCACGATGTGCGCTCCATCATCCAGCCCAATGTTTCGGCAAAGCGGCTGTCGCTTTTCATTGATACCATGGATGTGGAGAACGAGGACATCATTACCGACCCGCTGCGGCTGAACCAGATCTTGCTGAATATTTTGTCCAACGCCATCAAGTTCACCCCCACAGGCGGCATGATCAGCATCCGCATTACCCAGAAGAACGGTGCGCCCAAGGGCCGTGGCTGCTATGAGTTCCGCATCAAAGACAATGGCATCGGCATGAGCGAAGAGTTCCAGAAGCACATCTTTGAGGCGTTCAGCCGGGAGGAAAGCTCCACCGTCAGCGGCATTCAGGGCACCGGCCTGGGCATGTCCATCACTAAGAACATTGTGGACCTGATGGGCGGCACCATCGCCATTGAGAGCGAACCGGGCAAGGGCAGCGAATTCATCGTAGATCTCTGCTTTGCACTCAGCGGACAAAAGGTGGAGCAGAAGCAGCTCCCGCAGCTGGAAGGGCTGCGCGCATTGGTAGCAGACGACGATACCGACACCTGCCTGAGCGTCAGCACCATGCTGTCCAAGATCGGGATGCGGCCGGAGTGGACGATCTCCGGCAAAGAGGCGGTGATCCGCACCCGGTACGCCATGGAGCAGGGCGACGAATTCAGCGTCTACATCATCGACTGGCTGATCCCCGATATGAACGGCATCGAGGTCGTGCGGCAGATCCGCAAGGTGATCGGGAAAAGCTGCCCCATCATCATCCTGACGGCCTACGATTGGGCAGACATCGAAGAGGAAGCCCGCGCTGCCGGTGTGACCGCGTTCTGCGAAAAGCCGCTGTTCCTTTCCGAACTGCGCAGAGTGCTGGCAGAACCGTTCTGCGCAGAGCCTGCCCACGAATCATCGCAGCCTAATGCCGCCAAGCTCAAGGGAAAGAAACTTTTGCTGGTGGAGGACAATGCGCTGAACCGTGAGCTTGCGCAGGAGATCCTGAAGGAAGCGGGCTTTGCGGTGGACACTGCTGAGGATGGTGAGATCGCCGTCCAGAAGATGAAGCAGGCGGCCCCCGGGCAGTACGACCTGATCTTAATGGACATCCAGATGCCCAAGATGGACGGTTATGAGGCGACGCGGCAGATCCGCGCTCTGCCGGATGCTGCAAAGGCCGGCATTCCCATCTTTGCAATGACGGCAAATGCCTTTGAGGAAGACCGTCAGAATGCATGGAAGGCCGGGATGGACGGCCACATTGCAAAGCCGCTGGATATTCCGCACCTGCTGCAGGTTCTTGCAGATGTACTAAAATCATAACGACCACCAGCTGACCAAAAGTAAAAGCACCCACAGCAGGCTCCGCAGAGGCTCTTGACCTCAGGAAGCAAATGCTGTGGGTGCTTTATTTATTTTGCCTGACAGGCGTTTGGTTCACAGGATCTTGTGCAGCTCCTGCACAAGGTCGCCGATCACGATGGGCTTGGACAAAAAGCCGCTCATGCCGCTTTCCAAGGCGTTGCGGCGATCCTCGTCGAAGGCGTTGGCGGTCATGGCAATGATCGGGATCCCGGCCAGCGCAGGATCATCCAGTGCGCGGATCTGTCGGGTGGCAGTATAGCCGTCCATGATCGGCATCTGCACATCCATCAGCACCAGGTCATAACTGCCCGGCGCTGCAGTGCTGACCTTTTCCACCGCAACGGCACCATTTTCAGCCGTATCGACCCGGAAGCCATACTCCCGCAGAATTTCCTGCGCGATCTCGCGGTTCAGTTCGTTATCCTCTACCAACAGGATGTGTCTGTCCTTGAAGTCGGCATCTTTTTCGGGCAGAAGCTCCTGCGCCGCATCCGTCTGTTTCTGGCCGAGGGCATTCATCAGGGTCTCACGCAGGTCGGACATGAACATGGGCTTGGAACAGAAGGCGGTCACACCGGCAGCCTTTGCCTCCACTTCAATATCCGACCAGTCGTAGGCCGTCAGAATGATAATGGGCGTATCATCGTGCAGACTGCGGATCTGGCGGGTGACCTCGATGCCGTTCATATCCGGCAAGCGCCAGTCGATGATATAGGCGTGGTAGACATCGCTCATTTCGATGGACTGCCGCGCACGCAGCACCGCCTCCTTGCCGGAAAGGGTCCACTCCGCGCGCATTCCCACCTTGACCAGCATCTTTGTCACGCTGTCGCAGGTGTTGAAGTCATCGTCCACCACCAGTGCCTTCAAGCCCTCCAGTTCGGTGATCTTTTCCACCGGGCGGTGCTCTGCCTGTGCGCGCATGGGCAAACAGATGATAAACTCGCTGCCCTTGCCCTGCGCCGTCTGCACCTCGATGGTGCCGCCCATCATATCCACGATGTTTTTGGTGATGGCCATGCCAAGGCCGGTGCCCTGGATCCGGCTGACCGTGGAGGTGCGTTCCCGCTCGAACGGCTGAAAGATCTTCTGGGCAAACTCCGGGCTCATACCAATGCCGTTGTCCTTGATGCGGAACTCGTACTGCCCGCAGCCATGTACCGTTCCGGCAAGCTGCCGCACCCGCACCGAGACCGTGCCGCCCGCCGGGGTGAACTTGATGGCGTTGGACAACAGGTTCAGCAAGATCTGGTTCAGCCGGGTCTTGTCGCAGTAGACATCCTCATCGGTCACATCCATTGCGTCCATATAAAGTTCCAGCTGCTTTGCGTAGATCTGCCCGCTGACGATGGTTTTCAGGTCGTGCAGCACATCCGAAAGGTTGACTTCCACTTCTTCCAGATGGATCTTACCGCTTTCGATGCGGCTCATATCCAGCACATCGTTGATCAGCGAGAGCAGATGATTGCTGGAAGCAAGGGTCTTGGCCAGATAATCCTTTACCCGCTCCTTGTCGTCGAGATTGCTGATCGCCAGCGTGGTAAAACCGATGATGGCGTTCATGGGGGTGCGGATGTCGTGAGACATATTGGAGAGGAAGGTGCTCTTGGCGCGGTTGGCGGTCTCGGCGGCAGCAACAGCATCCGAAAGCGCCTGATTCACCTGTTTGTCGGCGGTGCGGTCGGACATGACAAAGATGTACTTGGTTCTGCCCTCTACCTCGCTGCCCATGGCGACATTATGGAACCAGCGGCGCTCTTTGGTCTCCGCGTGCTCATACTCGAAGTCCCATTCGCGCTGCTGCCCGCTGCGCAGCCCTTCCACGCGGTTTTTGCCGCACTCCGGGGAATCCTTCGGGTGCAGCTTGTCCAGAACACGGACATCCTGCTGGACTTCTCTCCACGGGATGCCCAGCAGCCGCTCGACGTTCGGGCTGACATAATCCACCTTGGCGGTCTCTGCGTCCAGCATCAGGAATATATCGTCCACATTCAGCGAGAGCTTTTTGAACAGCTCGTCCCGGTACAGGAGCTTGGTATTCTTCTGGCGCAGGGTGGCATGACTTCTGCGCACAACGAGCAGAATGACCAGCAGCGCAAGACCGGCGGCGATGCCCGTCACGATCTGCACCGTATGGAGCCACAACTTATTCAGACTGGCATTGACGATGCTCATCGGCACAAGCCCCACCATCGTCCAGCTCTGAACCGCCGTGCCCTCGTAGACCAGATAATAGCTGGTGTCGCCCAGCTTTACCTTCAGGTTTCCGCTGCTGCCCTGCACAAAGGCATCCGAAAGGGCAAGGACCTGCTCCTCGGAAAGGTCGGAAGAGCTGCGCAGCATCGCAATGAAGTTGTAAATGGTCTCCGTGCGGTTGACGGAATTGTCAATCACCACCCGACCATCCGGGTAGATCACATAGTTGCTGGCATTGCCCTGAAAGGCAGAGTTGTCCAGTAATCTCAGCACCGCATCATTATAATAAGAGATGGCAATGGCATCGTAGGCAAAGCCCCGGTAGCTGCCCTGCGTTTCGGGACAGATGAACGCAAGCATCTGGGGCTTGCCGGGCAGCGCCGTATTCACGACGACATCCTCATTGAGAGCGAGCTTTTCGTCCAGATTGGTCTGCAAGCCAAGATATCCGGTCTCCCCAGTCACGGTCATGTAGTTGCCGTCATAGGTGAGGAAGTAAAAGTCGGCAAATCCGGTGTTCTGCTGCGCTGCCTCAATATACGCCTGAATCTCGGCTTCGTCCGAGGTATTTTCCAGAAATCCGTTGTACAGATGCAGATAGGTCACGTTTTTGCGCACCATCTCGGTGAGCATATTGTTGGATTTATGCAGCACCTCTTCCAGATGTGAGATGCTTTCCTGATAGATGGTCTGCGACACAAACGAGATGTACCGGACGCTGAAGCCAGCCACCAGCAAAACCAGCAGAAGGATGGCGCAAATGGCAGGGAGCCATTTTTGCCGGGGATGGCAGCTGCGTTTGGATTCGTGCTTTTCGTCTGCCATTCCGCTCACCTCAGTGTCATGTAGTTTTCAGGCTCTGCAAGCGCTGCGCCGCCGCCGGAAACGTGATCGCGCCATGTGTTTTTCACCCATGTATCTCCGTCCAAAGACGTGCCGCATTCGCCCGCAAGCAGCGCTTCCATCTGTTTTTCCGTTGCCAGGCAGGTCACGGTAACGGTGTCGTCGTCCCGCAGCGGCTGCCCGTTGCGGGTGATGCCGGTCAGGGTATAGCTGCCGCTTGCCTCTTTTATCTCCATGGCAATGCCGCTGACCACCGGCAGCGAACCGCGGTTGAAGGGCGTAAACCCGCCCTCGCAGCCTTCCACAAAGGTGCGGACAACCTCCTTCAGCTCTGCACCGGTCATGGTGCGCTGGCGGGACATCAGACCGTTGGGCATGATCATGGATGCCGCCATCTTTTTGGTATAATCTGCCTGCAGCACACTGCCGGTAAAGCTGTTTCCGGTGGCGATGAGTACATCTGTGCCGTAAACGCCGCGCAGGGTGTTTGCCATCACGGAGAAGGAGGCATTGCCGCCGTTTTTATGGAAGACATTGGAGTAGCTTTTCCCGGAGGTCAGCACGATTTCGTTATCGGCAGACGTATCTTCGGCAAGGAGCTGGGCATCAAAGTCCTGATACGCCTGCTTCGCCGTGTACTCGCCCGCGATCATTTTGGAGACAACATCCTTGGAAATGGCAAAGAAATCGTTGGAGGCGATGCGGATATACATGTGGTTTTCTTCCACAACGCTGCGCACATCCTTCAGATACTCAGTCAGGCGCAGGCTGACGTTCTGGCTGTAGCTCAGCACGTCCTGCCCGTCAGCAACGATACGGTTCTGCGCCTCCTCAGAGAGCATGACGTTCAGCACTTTCATGGCTTTTTCGCGGCGCGCGGTGTCCTGCTCCAGATCACGGTTCAGGGCAACTTGGAAATACGGGGTGGTCATGATCCACTTTTCGCCGTTCTGGCTGAAGAAGGGCAAAAAGGTCGTGTCGATGCCCTCATCCTGAAACATCTTCACGCCGGCAGAGCTGCCAAAGTACATGGCAAGCTCCCCATTTCGGAACATCCCGGTCACGTCGTCGTAGGTATACGCAAGGTCCTCTGCCGTAAGGTGGGTATCTTGAATGAACTGCTCCATCCGCTCAAAGGCCCCCGGCCACACGGTGTCGTCCAGACCCACCCGCACGGTGTTGGCGGGGTCGCTGTAAGCGGTGCGCCACTTGCGTCCTTCTGTGGTGGTAAGCTCGGCAGCGGAAAGCCCCTGCAGGGTCTCCATGCAGGTGTAGTCGTAGGTGTAATCGGCGGTAAAGCCGCGGATGCCTACCTTTTCAAACGCCTGACAGGCCGCAACAAAGCTTGCGTAATCGGTGGGCAGAGGAATATCGTACTGCTCAAAAAGGCTGCGGTTGACCACAAAGCCATGGGCATCCGCGCAGACCGGCAGCCAGTTCACGCTGCCGTCCTCGTTTTTAAAGCTGTTGAGGTAGGTGTTGTACACAGCGCCCGCCTCGTTGGTCATGGCAAGGTTCATCAGGCTGTCCTTCAGCGGGGCAGCATCATGCAGCGAGAACCGGCAGCAGGTGATGATATCCGGCAGACCGCCATTCTGCTGCAAAAACTTGTAAAAATCCAAATCGTTGTTGCCGACAATAAATTCAATATTCACATCCGGCAGCTGGGACTGGATATAAGGTGCATAGGTTTCGTACAGGTTATTGCTCCACAGATACACCTGAATAGTCTGGGCATCCTCCTGCTCCTGTACCTGTTCTACGCTTTTTGTACCGCAGCCGGTCAGCAGGGACAGCCCTACCACCAACGCCAAAAGCACAGAAATAAGGCGGCGCAATGTTTTTTTGTTCATCAACTCGTTCTCCTCACAACTCTTGGGCAGCTGCCGTTTTGCGGCAAAGCTGCCTTAGCTTGCCAATTATACATCACCGTCCACGGAAATGATGCCGCAAATATTTTGCGTGCTTCCCCGATACCGCGAAAAGGCACAGCACAATTAAAGATATAAAAATATTTTACCATTATCAGGAAGGTTTTTCAATCAATTTTCACATATTCATCCACAAAAACTTCACATGTCCGATTTCTTTGCTCCAGCCGCTAACCTATTATAAAAGCATCCCCGCAAAAACCTTCCGTCTGTTTACCCGTTTCTTTTTGCGGCAGGTTATGCTATAATACCCCTTGGATTTGTACATCCGCAGGAGAAAAATTATGAGCAAAGCAACCATCGTCATCCCCAATATCAACGGCAAAGGCTGGCTGCGGGATTCCATTGAGTCCATCTACGCCCAGACCGAGCAGGATTTTGACCTTATCGTGGTGGACAACGGTTCCACCGATGAAAGTCTGGAACAAGCCCGCAGCTATTGCACTCGCTCCAACTTTACCCTGATTGAAAACGGACGCAACACCGGCTTTTCCTATGCAGTGAATCAGGGCATTGCCCGGGCGCAGAGCAAGTATGTGGTGCTGTTCAACAACGACGCCTTTGCCGAGCCGCAGTGGCTGGCAGAGCTTTTGCACACCGCCGATGCAGACCCCAAAATTTTTGCGGTGCAAAGCCTGATGATCCGGCATTTTGAGCGGGAACTGGCCGATGATGCCGGGGACTATGTGACATGGATGGGCTTTGCCTGCAAGACCGGTGATGGCCGCCGCGTCAGCCGCTACACAAAGCAAAAGCGTATCTTCTCGGCCTGCGGCGGCGCAGCACTGTACCGCAAAAGCATTCTGGACGAGATCGGCGGCTTTGACGAAAACTTTTTTGCCTACTTTGAGGACGTAGACCTGAGCTGGCGCGCCAACAATGCCGGCTACAAAAATGTGCTCTGTCCCACCGCCAAGTGCTACCACATCTGTGGTGCCAGCACCGGTGCTGTCAAGTATAATGCTTTTAAAAGCCAGCAGAGCGGCCGCAACAGCATTCTGCTGCCGCTCAAAAATGAGCCGCTGCTGATGCTGGTGCTCAACTTTATCCCGCTGGCACTGGGCTACCTGCTCAAGTGCTACAAGTTCCACAAGCAGGGCTTTGGCGAGGCCTGGGACAAGGGCATGCACGAGGCCTTTGCCTTGCTCAAAGCGGGTAAACTGGGCAAGCGGCCCTTCCGCCTGAAAGACCTGCCCAACTACATCCTGATGGAACTGTGGATGATCTGGAACATGGTGCCCTACCTGTGGTATCGGCTGGTGGTGGTACGGTTTGACCTAAAGTAAGACGTGCAAAAAAACACCCGACTGCGAAGGAAAACTCACAGTCGGGTGTTTTCATTTACATTTTACGCTGCGGTGTCGGCGGCATCCTCGGCAGCAGAGTCATCTGCCACGGCGCTGTCGGCGCCTGCTTCCGCCTGCGCCTCCGGCTGCACAGCCGAATCTGCCGCAGCGGAGTCTCCGGCAGTGGCCAGAATAGCGTCCTGCACATCACTTTCCGCCATGGGCTCCGGCTGCGCGGCCGCAGAGCTTGCTGTGCTTTCGGGCTTCGTCTCGCTCTCGGTCAGGCCGGTCAGATACCAGCTGCCGCTCTGGCGCTCGAACAGGTAATCCATATACTTGGTGGGGGTGTCCGAGGAGGGGTTGATGATGCTGTCGTCCGCGCTGGCGGTGGGGATATAGCCCACGGTGACGTGCAGCTTGCCGCTGCGCTTGAACAGTTTGACCACAGTGGCGCGGTAATAGCCCACCGTACCGGTGATGGGGATCTTGTAGCACTGGGTGGTCTCGTCAAACTCGACGGTCATATCCTCCATGTCAAAGCTACGGTGGGTCAGTTTGAAGCCGGGGCCCAGCAGCTTTGCCAGATAGGCGTCCACCTCCACCGAAGGCAGCAGCAGCTGCTCGGTCTCGGGGTCGGTGTTGTAGTTATCAAAGCCGCCCTGCGTCTCCTGAATGCTGTACACACAGCCCCACACGGCTGCCTCCCGCAGGGTCAGGTCATCGATGTTCTCAATGCCGTCAAAGGGCATGGGGTCGAACAATACCAAGCCTTCCAGCTTGTCCTCGTATTCCTGCTTTTGTGCGGTATCGTCAAACAGGTTTGCCACAAGGCCCACACCGGCCCGCAGCACCGTGATAAACCCGATGAGCACCAGCACCGTGATCAGCAGACCCAAGGTCTGCCGCCAGCGGCGGCGCTTGATCCGGGCGTGTTCTTCCGGGGTGATCGTATTTTTCATTGGTCTGAGTCTCCCAAAGTTTTTTGTCTACCCAACAGTATACCACATCCGGCCGCAGAGTGCAAAACCTGTACCGGTGGTTTTTTTGTGAAAGCAGGCTTTTTATTCCCAGTCCTTCCATATCTCGGGCTGGTAGCCCACGGTGGCCTTGCGTCCGTTGCGCACGATGGGGGTCTTGAACAGCTGCTGGTTTTCAAACAGCTTGTCCTCCTTCTGCCAGTCCACCAACGCGTCCAGCAGCGCAAGGGTCTGCTTGTCCTTTGCCGCCGGGTCTACCAGCGCTTCCCAGCCGCCCAGCGCGCGCGCCACGTTATCAAACTCGCCCCGGCTCATGCCCTTTTCCTTCAGGTCGATCATCTGGAACTTGATGCCGCGCTCCTTGAAATAACGCTGCGCCTTTTTGGTATCAAAGCACTTGCTCGTGCCAAAGATCTGGATATTCATCTTATCTCCTCCTGCCGATTTCCGGCGGTCTTATTGTACCACACCGCAAACCGCTTGCATAGGCATAATTTGCGGCAAAACGGGCAATGCTTTCCGCAAAGGAGGTGTTTGCATGAACGCATTCGTAGACCCTGAGCTGTGCATCGGTTGTACCCAGTGCGCCGGGCTGTGCCCCGCAGTATTCCGCATGGAGGGGGTTCTGGCCGTGGCAGAGCCCGGCCCCATCCCGCCGGAGGAGGTGCCGCAGGCCGTCACCGCAGCCCAGAGCTGCCCGGTAAGCGCCATCCGCATCGAGGAATAAGCCCGGCATCGGTAAGGCTGCTGCACAGCTTGTGCGGCAGCTTTTTTGCGGCGGGCCGATTTAAAATGCCCTCCGTGCTGCTCTGGGCATAAACAGCGGAATTTATGATTTCGGTCTGGTGGAACGCCTGTCGGCGTTCCACCAGATCATTTTTACGCATGAAAATATAATAAAAAACAACGCGCTTTCTTTTTTACACAAAAAGTTCCCGCGCGGTGCGGTTTTGTGCTATACTATAAGATGTGAAATTACGCAACGGAGGAACTGCATTATGCGTTTACTGGTCATTGACGGCAACAGCATTGCCAACCGCGCTTTTTACGGCATCAAGCTGCTGACCACCAAGGACGGACGTTATACCAACGCCATCTATGGCTTTTTGAACATTCTGCTCTCCCTGCTCAAGGAGTGCCAGCCGGACGAGGTTGCCGTGGCTTTTGACCTGAAGGCCCCCACCTTCCGGCATAAAATGTACGATGGCTACAAGGCCACCCGCCACGCCATGCCCGAGGAGCTGGCGCAGCAGATGCCGGTACTCAAGCAGCTGCTGGCAGACCTTGGCTACCGCACCGTTACCGCCGAGGGCTGGGAAGCGGACGATATTCTGGGCACGCTGGCCGCTGCCTGCGCCGCCCGGAAGGACGACTGCTTCCTTGCCACCGGAGACCGCGACAGCCTGCAGCTGGTGAGCGAGACCACCACCGTGCTGCTGGCCGCCACCGTGATGGGGCGCAGCAAGACCGTGGTGATGGATGAGGACGCCATTCAGGAAAAATACGGCCTTGCTCCCAAGCAGCTTATCGAGGTGAAGAGCCTGATGGGCGATACCTCGGATAACATCCCCGGCGTGAAGGGCATCGGCGAAAAGACCGCCCTCTCGCTGGTGCAGGCTTTCGGCTCGCTGGAGGGCGTGTACGAAAACATTGATGATAAGCGCATCAAGCCCAAGCAGCGGGAGCATTTGTTGGAAGATAGAGCCATGGCTGAGCTGAGCCACACGCTGGGCACTATCCGTACCGATGCCCCCATCGACACCACCGAGGGTTCCTACACCGTGGGCGAGGGCAACAAGCCCGCCGCCGTACGGCTTTTGCAGGAACTGGAGATTCACTCCTTGATCCCCCGGTTCGGGCTGGACGGCGTAGCGCCGGAAGCAGCCGCCGAGGAACAGGCTGTGGAGCTGCCGGAAGCTGACCTCGCTTCCCTGCCCCTGACCCCCGCCGGGCATTATCTGGTAGCCGCCCGCCCTGCCGTTACCGGCAAGCAGGGCACCCGAAACGTGGTATTGCAGCCGGAAAGCTGGTACGCCGTGCAGGACACCACCGTTTACCCGCTGGAGGACACCGACCTGCTGCGGCTGCTGGACAATGCCGATGTGACGCTGGATGTGTTCAACGCTGCGCCCCTCTACGCAAAAGCCATGGCCGTCGGCGGCTGGGGCAGCAGCATCGTCTGGGACGGCAAGCTGGCCGCCTATCTGCTGGACGCTTCTGCCTCCAAGTACCAGATCAGCGAGCTTGTGCCCGCCTACAAGGCCGCTGCCGCCTTTACCTGCACCGATTACCCGGACGCCGGGCGGCTGGCCGACCTGTTTGCCCGGATGAAAGCCGAGATCACCGCCTGCGGCGAGGATGCACTGTACAACGAGATCGAGTTCCCGCTGGCACAGGTGCTGGCCGATATGACCCGCACCGGCGTGCTGGTGGATAAGGACGGCATCGAGCAGTTCGGCGTAAAGCTGCGGGAGGAACTGGAACAGGTGCTGACCCGCATCCACATGGAGACCGGCAGCGCCACCTTCAACCCCAACAGCCCCAAGCAGCTGGGCGAGATGCTGTTCGACACCATGGGTCTGCCCCACGGCAAAAAGACCCAGCGCGGCTGGTCTACCGATGCCGAAACGCTGGAAAGTCTGCGTGAGTACCCGCTGGTGGAGGACGTTTTGCAGTACCGCGCCTACCAGAAGCTGAACTCCACCTATGTGGAGGGCCTGCTCAAGGTCATTGGCGAGGACGGCCGCATCCACTCCACCTTCAACCAGACCGAAGCCCGCACCGGGCGGCTCTCCTCCGATAACCCCAACCTGCAGAATATCCCCATCCGCACCGAGCTGGGCAGCCAGCTGCGCGCCTACTTTATTGCAAAGCCGGGCTGTGTGCTGGTGGACGCGGATTACAGCCAGATCGAGCTGCGTATTCTGGCGCACATCACCGGGGACGAACACATGCAGCAGGCCTTTTTGAACGGTGAGGACATCCACCGCAGCACCGCCGCCAAGATCTACGGCATCCCGCAGAGCGAGGTGACGCCCCGGCTGCGCTCCTCTGCCAAAGCCATCAACTTCGGCATCATGTACGGCAAGGGCGCGTATAGCCTTTCTAAAGATATCGGCGTGACCGTGAAGGAAGCAGACGCCTTCCTCAAGAACTATCTGGCGGCCTTTCCCAGCGTAAGCGGCTATATGGATAAGACCATCGCGGATGCCAAGGCAAACGGCTATGTATCCACCCTGTTCGGCCGCCGCCGCACCCTGCCGGAGCTGGCCAGCACCAACTTCAACGTGCGCGCCAGCGGCGAGCGCATGGCGCGCAACACCCCCATTCAGGGCACCGCTGCGGACGTGATCAAGCTGGCCATGGTGCGGGTGTGGAAGCGTCTGCGGGACGAAAAGATGGCCAGCCGCCTAATCCTGACCGTCCACGATGAACTGATCGTGGAGGCCCCGGAGGCGGAGGCCGAGCAGGCCGCCCGCATCCTGCGGGAGGAAATGGAAGGCTGCGTGCAGTACGCGGTGCCCCTGAGCACCGATGTGCACGCAGGCAAAAACTGGCTGGAGGCACACTAAAATGATCATTCTCGGAATCGAGTCTACCTGTGATGAGACCGCCGCTGCACTGGTGGAGGACGGGCGGCATCTGCTGAGCAACGTCATCTCCACCAGCGTCAAGGAGCAGGCGCTGTACGGCGGTGTTGTACCGGAGATCGCCAGCCGCCGCCACTGCGAATTTATCAGTGCTACGGTCAAAAAGGCTCTGCTGGACGCCGGTAAGACCATAGACGATGTGGACGCCGTGGCCGTCACCTTTGCGCCGGGGCTCATCGGCGCGGTGCTGGTGGGCGTCAACTTTGCCAAGGGGCTGGCCTACGCGGCAAACAAGCCGCTGGTGCCGGTGCACCACCTGCGCGGGCACATTGCGGCCAACTATTTAACGCATCAGGATCTGAAGCCGCCGTTTCTGTGCCTCGTCGCCAGTGGCGGGCACAGCCACATTGTACTGGTCGAGGACTGGTGCCGCTATAAAATCCTGGGCCGCACCGTGGACGACGCCGCGGGCGAGGCCTACGACAAGGTCGCCCGCACGCTGGGTCTGCCCTACCCCGGCGGCCCCAGCGTGGCCGCGGCGGCGCGGGACGGCAACCCCAAGGCGTACAAGCTGCCCGTGCCCCATGTGGACGGCAAGTACAACGTGAGCTTCAGCGGCCTGAAAACCGCCGTCATCAACGAGGTCCACAACGCCGAGCAGAAGGGCCAGGCCGTGAACGTGGCCGACATGGCCGCGAGCTTTCAGGAGCGCATCGACCAGATTCTGGCCAAAAAACTGCTGGCCGCGGCGGCGGACACGAACGCCAAGCAGGTCGTGCTGGCCGGCGGCGTCGCCGCGAATGGCCGCCTGCGCCAGCTCGTCAATGACGGCGCGCAGAAGCTCGGCGCAAAGGTCTTTTTGCCCGAGCTGAAATACTGCGGCGACAACGGCGCGATGATCGCCGCGCAGGGGTATTACGAGTTTCAGGACGGCAATTTAGCCGATTGGAGCCTGAACGGCCTGCCGACGCTGCCGATTGATTACCGGTAATTTTCAACAAAGCAGCCGCTGCACGGTGTAAAACGTGCAGCGGCTGCTTTGTCACTCCCGCTTTCTTCTGGGCAGCCACGGTATGTGGCGCTGAATCTTGCGGGCAGCTTTTAACATAAATTCGTTGTATTTTTCCACTTTCGGGGAAAGCTGCGTTTTGGGCGGGTCACGCTTAAACGCATCTACGTCAAAATACTCCTCTTTGGGGCGGATATAGATATAGCAAGGCTTCACCGTGTTCCATTCCGGGAAAAAGCAAAAGCTCGCATCCAACAGGCGGTAATGCGGGTGGGTAAACGCATACCAGTTGATATGAGATTCATCGTGCCACAGCGCAATGATGCCCCTGTCTTTGTCCTGCCGGATGCGCTTTTGCAGCGTGTGGCAGAACTTCAAGTAGGCATCCCTCTCGCCGCCGTTGATGCCGCCGCAGACGTAATCACGCCCCAGTCCCATCGGAATGTACGCCTTGCAGCGTGGATTGTGGTCATAGGTAAACTCATAGTTATACCGCCAGTAAAATGCCGGGTGCAGCACAAATACCATATGTTCATGCTTTTCCGGGCGGGGCAGCAGCATTTCCTCGGTGATTGGCTGTTTGAACTCACAGTTGGCGTTGAAAAAGTAAATGTAATCGAACGCTTTGAGCTGCTCCTCGGCTTTCAGGAAAATTTCAAACCGCAGCAATGTCGTGTACGGCCAGGGCATGGGTTCCTGAAAAATCCGGTGGATGCGCGGGTTGTCGTCCTCTCCTGCCAGATGGTCTGTGTCGGTAAATACGAAATACTCGACCTCACAGCTTTTCAGCAGATACTTTTCGGCGCTTTCGAGAAATCCCGGCCACAGCCGCACATATTTTCCCGTTGCAATGTACAGCACAGCAACCTTTTTCATTCAACAGTCTCCTTGCACAGCACGGTCTCCGGCAGACGGATGGATCCCCAATCCTTGGCGTTCCATTCCAGGTGCCCGACCGAGAAAGTATCCACTATGCGGAACTGGATGCCGGGCACCCAGTCCTCAACAGTATGGGCACCGCCCTCGCCTGCCGTAAACAGCGTAAAATAGTTGCTGTACTTGCCCGGCGACAGCACACTCAAATCATACTCCGCCGTAAACGCGTTGTCCCCAGTCTGCAGCGTCAGATCGTACAGGCATGACGTTGCCAACGGATTTCCCACTTCGTCACGCACCTCAAACCGCAGTCCAACATGTTCCGCTGGGTCCTGTACCTTGATAACGCAGTGTATCCGCACAGGCTGGGTACGTTCAATGGCCTCGACGGACGGCACCAATACCCGCACGCTCTGCAGACGTAGATTGTCACGTTTAAACCAGTTATCGCGCTTGAAATCGGAATAATCAACAAAATCAGCAGCCTGCGACTTGGTGGAGAGGTACAGCGCGATGCCTTCGTCCACGTCGCCGTCGAAGATGACCTTGCCCTTGTCCAGCACGATGCAGCGGTCACACAGGTCGCGGATCGTCGCCATGTTGTGGCTGACGTAGAGCACGGTCTTGCCGTCGCGCCGGGCGGCCTGGCGCATCTTGGTCAGGCATTTTTTCTGGAACTTCATATCGCCGACGGCCAGGACCTCGTCCATGATCATGATCTCGCTGTCCAGGTGGGCCGCCACGCTGAAAGCCAGCTTGACGTACATGCCGCTGGAGTAGCGCTTGACCGGGGTGTCGATGAAGTCTCCGACCTCGGAAAACTCGATGATCTGGTCCATCTTGGCGTCGATCTCGGCGCGGGTCATGCCCAGAATCGCGCCGTTCAGGTAGACGTTCTCGCGGCCCGTCATCTCGGGGTGGAAGCCGGTGCCGACCTCGAGCATCGAGGCGACACGGCCATACAGGTCAATATCGCCGGAGGTGGGGGCCGTGACGTGGGTCAGCAGCTTTAGCAGCGTGGACTTGCCCGCGCCGTTGGAGCCGATGATGCCGACGGCCTCGCCCTTGTTGACCGTGAAGCTGACGCCGTTCAGCGCCATAAACGTCGTGCCGATCAGGCGCTGGTCGGTGCCGATCAGGGTGTTCGGGTCCTCCTTGCCGCGCTTGCGGGCCCACCAGCTTTGCAGGTCGCCGCGCAGCGTGCCGCCGCCGATCTGGCCCAGGCGGTACTGCTTCTTGACGTCCTGTACGCGGATCATCAATTCCTGATTTTCCATGCTGTACCTCCCGTCAGACCGTATCGACAAAGGTCTTTTCGACCTTGCCAAAAAGCGAAATGCCCACGCCCAGCAGCAGCACCGTCCAGGCCAGCGAGATGACCCACATCAGCACCGACACTTCGCCGGAGTTGAAGCAGACCGCGCGGAAGCTTTCCATCGGGGCGGTCATCGGGTTGGCGATCATCACGGCCCGCAGCAGCGGGTTGGAGATCATCGACAGCGGGTAGACCACCGGCGTACCGTACATCCACAGCTGCACACCAAACGTAACA
>ERZ870052.242-NODE-242-length-21630-cov-6.222104_pt1 | contig 21630 bp, 17 predicted proteins | sample MGYA00520889_ERZ870052 | MGnify/ENA primary metagenome ERZ870052 (study PRJEB32232, sample SAMN07284988) | human gut metagenome | biome: human-associated habitat; material: feces | host: Homo sapiens | place: Tanzania | collected 2014-08-14 ...
AATCCGGGCAGTTTGTCCCTGCCAAGACAGGAGGGACACCGTCCAACCTACATTGTCATGGAGATTGCTGACGATGGTCAGGTCTCATATGAACTGTGTTATCTGTAATAGAAAACCGGTCGAAAAAAGTGATCGAAAAAAGTTTGAAAAAAATTAAAAAAAGGGGTTGCATTTTCTGGAAGCCTGGTATATAATAACTATTGTCTTGTGGCGGTAACAAAAAAGACACAGACAAAAATGAATAAGGCTCCGTGGTCAAGCGGTCAAGACGCTAGCCTCTCACGCTGGAATCAGGGGTTCGATTCCCCTCGGAGTCACTGAAAAAAGCTCGTATTTACGAGCTTTTTTTATGTTCTGAAAATCTTTTAGTAAATCATGGCTGATCATTTTACTAGAAACATTTCCTAGCACAAGTGATAGTGCAATCTTCCTGTTTTTCCAGTATTATAATAAAAAAGTAATGATAAAAATGGAAAAATGGGAAGGGAGGATTGCACATGGATCATAAACCAAACGAAGCAAAGAAATTCAGAAATACCATGATCGCAATGATCGTATTAGTGGCTCTAGGACTTCTTATGTTGATAACAGGTGGAAACAGGCTTATGTCTAAAATTGCATATAGCCGCTCAAAAGATGTCCGGAAGGTCACAGCATATGTTGAAGATTATGAATATATTTCTGACTCTGATGATGATGATTACGAAACATATAAGGTAAAGGTTTCATATGTAGTGGATGGAAAGACCTATAAAGGAAAAGATACGCTTTATCATGATACTTACATCGGGGAAGAAATTACAGAGGAAGTCTATTTGACATCACAGGGTGACTACAAATTAAGAGGCGACAGTGATCCATTTACATTCCTTTTTGCTTGCATACTTATTCCTGTGGGCGCACTTTTTATATTCATTGGTCTTTGGTGTATTAAGGATTTGTTTGAAAATAAGAATTCGAGGTGATCAAATGATGTTTTCCTGGGGAGATTCAATATTTTTTGCATTTTTGTGGGCAAGTGTGTGGGCAGGAGGTCTCACCTGCTATGTTTTGGACTGGAAAGTCGAATGGATGCAGCCAAAACTTTGGTTTCTTTACGTTAAGAAAAAATTAAATAAATCAAAGTCAATCTTTTTCAAAGCAACGAAGATTCCTCGAAAGGTGATTACCCCTTTTGAAACCATATTATCTGCATTAGAAAATGGTAATATTCAAAATTCTTCTGTAAATATAGGACAGTCTTATCGCCAGAAAATTGAACATGAGATGAAACTTTTACAGGCGAATGACATAACGCATGAAATTCGTATAGCTTACGCGAAACTGCCTGAGGTAAATGGAAAGAAACAGGATTTCAAACATTGGAATGATGCTGGACGCGAATGGAGAGAAGCTATACTGCAAGGTACCGTATCAAACAGATATCGTAATAAAAAAAGTGGGAAAATCCTGTATGAGGACTTTTTCCCTCATGGCGCAATCTTACTTAGACAATCCAGGCATATCCGTCATGATGAAGTTGAAAGTAAAAACAGAAATGAAGAGCAGCAATTTTATTCTGAATATCAGAAAATCATGTGTCCAAGCTGTGGTGCTGAGATTTCACTGAATAGTAATGAAACACACTGTCCTTATTGTGGCGGATATATCAAAAAAGATTTCTTTGACTGGCAGATAGAAGAGCTCCTGATCTATCAAGATTTAAATCCGAATGATTATAATTATAAAATGGTGGCAGCAACACTCCTGGTTTTCTTTCTTCCGGCAATCCCTTGTTTTCGATTTATCCAAAGTGTTGAGATCATATTGGCTGTTCCTTTTGTACTTACAGTTATATTAGCTGTTATTCTCGGAGCAGTGCTTCTAAGAAGAAAGAATAGTACAGAAGGATTAGAAGAGCAAATCGTTCGTTATGATGAAAAAGTATTACTTGTAGACCTTAATGAAGCTCTTAATGATGACGAGTTGACGTCCAATCTATTATTTTACAGTGTGGACAAATTACAACTAAAAGCAGTAGATAATACTGAAACCAAGACAACGATCACAGTCCAGGCAGTACTCCACAAACTTATTCTTGAAAAGAATCAGAAGATTATAAAAAAGGATAAAAAGATGGAATCAAAATTATACAGAGCACGCCATCCAAGACGAATGAAGTCAAAAGGTCAGGCGGTTTTCAGTGAAAAAGAATGTCCTAGCTGCGGTGCTAATTTCATGCCTGATAAAAATGGTTGTTGTTCCTATTGTGGATACCAGCTTACGATTGATAATTCAAAATGGCGACTTGTTAATCTGTAGTGAATGATTTGAGCAAACATTGGAGTTAGAAAGAGAGGATGGTGAAGAGTATGTTGAAAAAATTAGGAGGAGTTATTCTTGTAATCGTTGGTCTGTTTTTCAGCATAGCAACAGTGAAAATGATATTCGTTGATCTACCAAAAGCAAAGTCTTCGATGAAGGATGCAATTTATGTGGGAGAGGATGCAATCGATGAAAAAAATGATGGAAAAATAGTGATCGTATGTGGAGAATTCGAATTGACACAGCCATCTTATGATGAAGAACTGGGAATCTCTTTTGACACAATCCGAGCCGCTCGTACAAAGCAGACACTGGAAAGAACAAAAAATACAGCCGGTTTAACTGAAGAGGAAAAAGAAAATATGACAGCCGAGGAAAAGCTGTACGGAATTCTGGAATGGAATACAGGGCTCAGTGAAGATATTACTTTGGGTGAAGGTAAAATTGGTAATTATACGCTGTCACCGGATTTTATTCAAACAATCCATCTGGATAACATATGGGATAAGTACGACGAAGAATCACTGGAAACTCTAGGATATGCATATATGCCGGATGATTCATTTTCACAGGAACATTTTATAGAACCTTTCGATCAGTCCCAAAGAGATCTTAAAGAAAATGATGTTCGGTATTTTTATTATGCGGCTGATCTTGAACCTGGTCAAGTCATGACAGCAATCGGTATTCAAGATGGACAGGTACTTAAAGTAGCTCCGAAAATCAGTGACAATTTAATAAAAGGTGCACTTGACAGAAAAACTGCAGTTAAAGAAGGTGGCTCTGTCGGGATAGGGACAATTCTTTTTTCAATCGTTTTATCACTCGCTTTTCTGTTGTCAGGAGTAGGACTGGTCGTAGCTAAAAAAGATTAATGATAATTTGGATAAGTTTTCTAAAATTTTGCTGAGTCTTTTCACTACACTCACTTTACAAAACAGAATTATATAGGTACAATAAATTGAAAATTGTATGTACTACTAGATAGGTAGGTTAAAGAATTCTTGATAAAAAGTGGGTGATATTATGCAAGTAACTTATATTGATCACAGTGGATTCCTGGTTGAGTCTGAAGCGTGCTATTACATTTTTGACTATTATAAAGGTGAACTGCCGACACTTGATAAAGACAAGGAAGTAATCGTCTTTTGCAGTCATTTTCATCAGGATCATTTTAATCCGCAGATTTTTGAAATCCTTAATGATATGGGGATGAATTATCAGGCGGTTCTGGCGAAAGATATCAACAAAAGAAAGTATCCGGCAGGTGTGAAGGTCACAACTGCATATCATGATAAGACGTATATTCTTGATAATGGTACACAAGTCAGTACGCTGCTTTCTACCGATAGTGGAGTTGCCTTTGTAGTAAAAGCAAAGAGTGGTACAATTTATCATGCAGGTGATCTGAATGACTGGTATTGGGAGGGCGAGCCGGATGCTGATAATCGCCAGATGACATCCAGGTATCGTGCGGAGATTGATAAGTTACAAGGCATTCATTTTGATGTCGCTTTTGTTCCGCTTGATCCGAGACAGGAAGACCACTATGCGGATGGGATGATTTATTTTCTGGAAAATGTAGAGTGTGAAGCTGTTTTCCCAATGCATTATTGGGATGAGCCGAAAGTCATTGACAGATTTATTGCCGAATATCCAAAATATAAATCCCGAATCAGAAATACAGAGTTATAGGCTCTCGGAATTTTTTATCGGAATTCAAATATCCGTTTTTTAAAGTCAGCTCATCGTTTTCTAAAGGACGATGGTAAATTTTTTCTGATCGCATAAAATTCCTCCTTTTTGTCAATATATCATAAAAAATTCAAAGGTCAAAAATTTACTGATAACAGCATGGTTAGGAATTCTTAATCGTGCTGTTTTTTTCGTGGTCATGCATATGATAAAAAGAGTTGGTGAATCTTTTTAGTATTCTTGCTTAGTAATTTTACAGGACTTATGTTATACTGTGGATAAATCAAAATGCAGAGGAGAGGATACAAATGGGAATCTATTTGAATGGGACAACAGCATATACTTTGTACAAAAGCGAAACAGTAAAGCCTTATTTTATAGATAAAACAGCTTTGTTAGAGCAGTTGTTTCCTCTGGTAAATGAAGGAAATAATTATATTTGTATTACCCGACCACGAAGATTTGGAAAAACAGTTACAGCCAATATGATTGCTGCATTCTTTTCAAAGGCCAAAAATGCAGATGACATATTTGGAAAATGTATGATATCGCAAAATGCGGAATATACAAAATATCGGAATCAATATTCAGTTATTCATATATCCTTTAATGATTTACCTAAAAGATGTAAATCGTATGAGGAATACATTGAAAGAATTGAAAACAGGTTGATAAAAGATATTTGTTTAGAATATCCGGATATTGAAATTCTGGAAGATGAAGCTGTCTGGGATATTTTAAATGAAATATATGCTTATGATATAAATGCACGATTTATATTTGTGTTTGATGAATGGGATTTTATTTTTCATCAGGAATTTGTTACGGAACAAAACAAGAGAGAATATCTGTTATTTTTACGTAACTTGCTAAAAGACCGTCCCTATGTATTGTTAGCATATATTACCGGAATTCTTCCAATTGCGAAGTATTCCAGTGGCTCTGAGCTTAATATGTTTATGGAATATACGATGATTTCGGAAGAAAAATTTAGTGACTCTTTTGGATTTACAGATTCAGAGGTTGATGAATTATATAAGCGATATAAAGGGAACACAGAGCAGATAAAAGTGAGTCGAGAAGGATTGCGTATTTGGTATAATGGCTACCATACTTTCCGAGGGGAGAGCGTATATAATCCACGGTCTGTTGTTTTTGCACTTGTGAATAATAATCTTGCATCTTATTGGACAAGTTCAGGACCTTACGATGAAATTTATTATTATATTGAACATAACATAGATGATGTGAGAAATGATCTGGCACTTATGGTATCAGGTGAAGCAGTTCCGGCTAAGATTCAGGAGTATGCAGCAACTTCAATGAATCTTACTACACGAGATGAAATTTTTTCAGCAATGGTAGTTTATGGATTTTTAAATTATGAAAATGGAAAAGTCAGTATCCCAAATAAGGAATTGATGGATAAGTTCTCGGACATGTTGCGAAAGGAATCTTCGTTAGGTTATGTTTATCGTCTTGCACATGAGTCTGAAAGAATGTTATATGCGACATTACATGGTGATGTTAAAACGATGAATGAGCTTCTTGAGTATGTTCATGATACAGAAGTTCCGCTTTTGTCTTATAATCATGAAACAGAGCTTTCGGCAATTATTAATTTGATTTATCTTGCAGCACGAGACCAGTATCGAGTAGAACGTGAAGAAAAAGCTGGTGTTGGATATGTTGATTTTATATTTTATCCATATGATAAAACAGCGGATTGTCTAATATTAGAATTGAAAGTAGATCATACACCGGAAGAAGCAATCCAACAAATTATAGATAAGAAGTATGCAATGCGTTTTTCGGGAAAACTCGGAGAAGAAAAAATGTATACGGGAAGAATCCTTGCAGTTGGAATTGGCTACGATAAGAAAACGAAAAAGCATGATTGCAAAGTTCAGGAGATCTGGTAGAAATGAAACAGTATGATGAAGGGAAGGTCATGAATAACAGAAGAAAACAGATTATAAAAATAATAATACCATTAATAATTGCATTGCTATCAATATTTGTATTGGCAAGATTCACAACATCTACAGAATACCATGCAAAGACGATACAGTCATTGGATGAGAAAAAGACAACAGTGATGGAACTTACAGCGGCATCTACTGCAGCTTCAGCAGTTATCACATTGATTCCGGGAGATACGGGAACTCCAATTGCGGAAAAACTGGCAGATTTGAGTTCATATTTTCTGATTGTATTATGTGCGTTGTTTTTAGAAAAATATTTGCTGACAATAACGGGATATGCGACATTTATGATATTAATTCCGATTGCCAGTGTATTGTATTCGGCGAGTGAGATATTGAAACGGAATGTGTGGAAACGCTTTGCATATAAGTTGGTATTGTTTGGGCTTGGCATCTATCTGATTGTACCGGTCAGTGTAAAGGTATCTGATATAATAGAGAAAACATATCAGACATCCATTGAGCAAACAATTGATTCAGCAAAGCAAATGACAGAAGAAATCAAAGACAGCAGTGATGAAGAAGAAAAAAGTGGTGTGAGCGGACTTATTTCCAAAGTGAAGAATGGGGTGTCCACGACAACATCGAAGATAGAGAACGTATTGAACAACTTCATCGAAGCGTTGGCGGTTATGATAGTAACTTCATGTTTGATTCCGATATTGGTAATGCTATTCTTCGTGTGGATTATTAAGAGCATGTTGGGAATGGATATGACCAGTTGGAATAAATAATTATTGGTTATATTGTACAAAAATAAGAACAATCCATAAAAGGAAGAAAAAACCATTGTGAAAATGTTAACAAGATTTACAGCTGTGGATTGTTTTTTATGCAAAACATAAGATTGTCATTTACAAATTAATACGCTATAATATAGAAGAATTCTAAATAAATAATTCCTGATGGTTTTCACGGATGTCAGGATCTTTAAGAATTGGAGGAAAGAAATATGTTAGTATCAGCTACAGAAATGCTTCAGAAAGCAAAAGCAGGCCACTACGCAGTAGGACAGTTCAACATCAACAATCTTGAGTGGACAAAGGCTATTCTTACAACAGCACAGGAACTCAACTCACCAGTTATCCTTGGTGTATCTGAGGGTGCAGGAAAGTACATGACAGGATATAAGACTGTTGTAGGTATGGTAAACGGAATGATGGAAGAACTCGGAATCACAGTTCCGGTTGCTCTTCACCTTGACCACGGCAGCTACGAAGGATGCCTGAAATGTGTAGAAGCAGGATTCTCATCAATCATGTTTGACGGATCTCATTATCCGATCGACGAGAACGTTGAGAAGACAAAAGAACTCGTTAAGATCGCTCACGAGCATGGAATGTCAATCGAGGCAGAGGTTGGATCCATCGGTGGAGAAGAAGATGGAGTTATCGGAAGAGGCGAGTGCGCTGATCCGGAAGAGTGTAAGAGAGTAGCTGATCTGGGAATCGATTTCCTGGCAGCAGGTATCGGTAACATTCATGGTAAATATCCGGCAAACTGGGAAGGATTAAGCTTCGAGACTCTGGATGCTATTCAGCAGCGTACAGGAGCAATGCCACTCGTACTTCACGGTGGTACAGGTATCCCGGAAGATATGATCAAGAAAGCAATCTCTCTTGGAGTTGCTAAGATCAACGTTAATACAGAGTGTCAGCTTTCTTTCGCAGATGCTACACGTAAGTACATCGAAGCAGGAAAAGATCTTGAGGGTAAAGGATTTGACCCACGTAAACTTCTCAAACCAGGTGCAGACGCAATCATGGAAACAGTAAAAGAGAAGATGGAGTTATTCGGATCTGTCGGAAAAGCCTGAGAAGAATTTTTTTAAAAAAGCACTTGCGTTTTAAAGCAAGTTGAGGTATACTGACTCACGTAGACAGAACAAGGGCGTTCCAATTATAATTGGAGTGCCCTTTTTTTATCGCTTGGGAAATGATCCGCATGATTGAATCAGAGTGGATGGAATGAAATCAGATCAGATCTGACTGGATCAGACGGATGATTTCCTGAGAGGTAATCTATTATGGGGGTTCCCGTAGTGTAATCGAATATTGTTCATTGTAGTGAACGGTAATCGAAGAATTAAGAGAAAAGGAAGGTATAGGGTATGAGCACAGAATTATTCAATGTAGCTGACATCTTTGGAGAAAACGTATTTAACGATACAGTTATGCAGGAGCGTCTGCCAAAGAAAGTTTACAAGAATCTGAGAAAGACAATTGAAGAAGGAAAAGATCTGGATCTCGAGACAGCAGATGTTATTGCTCACGAGATGAAAGAATGGGCAATTGAAAAAGGAGCGACTCACTATACACACTGGTTCCTGCCACTTACAGGAGTTACAGCAGAGAAGCATGATTCCTTTGTCTCAGCTCCACTCCCAAGTGGAAAAGTCCTGATGACTTTCTCAGGAAAGGAATTGATCAAAGGTGAACCTGATGCATCTTCATTCCCATCAGGAGGACTGAGAGCAACATTCGAGGCAAGAGGATATACAGCATGGGATTGTACATCACCGGCATTCGTAAGACAGGACGCAGGCGGAGCTACACTTTGCATCCCAACAGCATTCTGCTCCTACACAGGAGAGGCACTGGATCAAAAGACACCACTGCTTCGTTCTATGGAAGCAATCAACAAAGAAGCATTAAGACTTCTTCGTTTATTTGGAAATACAACATCTAAGAAAGTTACTCCATCTGTTGGAGCAGAGCAGGAGTACTTCCTTGTAGACGCAGAGAAATTTGAAGAAAGAAAAGACCTGATCTACACAGGCCGTACACTTTTTGGAGCAATGCCTCCGAAAGGACAGGAGCTTGACGATCATTACTTCGGAACAATCCGTCAGAGAATTGCATCTTTCATGAGAGATGTAAATATCCAGCTTTGGAAAGTTGGTGTTCCGGCTAAGACACAGCATAATGAGGTTGCACCGGCACAGCATGAGCTTGCTCCGATCTATTCAGAAGCAAACCTTGCAGTAGACCAGAACCAGCTGACTATGCAGACACTGAAGAGAGTGGCTTGCCAGCACGGACTGAAATGCCTGCTTCATGAGAAACCATTCGCAGGAGTTAACGGATCCGGTAAACATAACAACTGGTCTATTACAACAGATGACGGAATCAACCTTCTTGATCCAGGTAAGACACCTCACGAGAATACACAGTTCCTTCTTGTACTTGCCTGCATCCTGAAAGCAGTTAACAAGCATGCAGACCTGCTTAGAGAATCTGCAGCTGATCCGGGAAATGACCACAGACTTGGAGCAAACGAGGCACCTCCGGCAATTATCTCTATCTTCCTTGGAGAGCAGCTTGAGGACGTTGTTGAGCAGCTGATCAGCACAGGAGAAGCTACACACAGTCTGAAGGGCGGAAAGCTGGAGACAGGTGTTAGTACACTTCCAGATCTGTTCAAAGATGCAACAGACAGAAACAGAACATCACCGTTCGCATTTACAGGAAATAAGTTCGAGTTCCGTATGGTTGGATCAAGAGATTCTATCGCAAACCCGAACATTGTACTGAATACAATCGTTGCAGAAACATTTGCAGATGCATGTGATATTCTTGAGAAGGCAGATGACTTTGATCTTGCAGTACATGATCTGATCAAAGAATACCTGACAGAGAACCAGAGAATCATCTTCAACGGAAACGGATACTCTGATGAGTGGGTTGCAGAGGCTGAGAGAAGAGGACTTCCGAACATTAAGTCTATGGTTGAAGCAATTCCGGCAATCACAACAGATAAGGCTGTAGAACTGTTTGAGAGATTCAGCGTATTCACAAAAGCAGAGCTTGAGTCCCGTGCAGAGATCCAGTATGAGGCATATGCTAAGGCAATCAATATTGAAGCACGTACTATGATCGATATGGCAAGCAAACAGTTCCTGCCGGCATTTATCAAGTATACAAAGACACTGGCAGATACAGTGAATGCTGTGAAAGCAGCTGGTGTTGATGCATCCGTTCAGACAGAGACTCTGAAAGAAGTAAGTGCTCTGATGGCTGAGACAAAGGCAGCACTTGATAACCTTGTAAAAACAACAGCAGATGCAGCAGCAAAAGAAGAAGGCGAAGTACAGGCTACATACTATCACAAAGAAGTTGTTCCGGCTATGGATGCACTCCGTGCACCGGTTGACAAACTTGAGATGATCGTAGATAAAGAAGCTTGGCCAATGCCATCTTACGGAGACCTGATCTTCGAGGTATAAACAGCATTACGGAAAAGTAATTTGAAGTAAATGATTGGAAGCCATTATTCAGATAAAGAGTCTGGATAATGGCTTCTTTTTGCTCTGAAAATTGTTCTGAAAATCAGGAAAGCTGCATGACTATTTCATGCAAGAAAGCAAAAATTATTGTATAATGAGAAGTGGTTCGTGCAGTTTGAGTGTGCTCTGCACGAATGAGAAAAAGAAAGAGTGGAATAAAAAATGCAGTCAGAAGCAGAACTTAGAAGTTTATTATCAAGAATAGATCACCGGGGATATCCGGCTTATAAAGATACAAAAGGACAGTACCGATTTCCGGGATATGTTTTATCAATCGATCACGTACAGGGGGATCCGTTTGCGTCACCGTCAAAGGTAAGTGTACTGGTGAGTGGGAAGACAGCAGGATTCCCAAGGGAATTATATTGCGGAGAAGTTCAGAGAATTGCACTTCAGGACGAACTGCTGCGCCAGTTTGGAAGAAGGGCAGAACGGTTTGCATTCAAGGCGAAAGGTTCGGGTAAGAGCGGACTGATCTCTGTCAGCAGATGCGGACAGGAAGTTCTGGAGAGAACAGCGTGTCAGATTCAGCCGGACAATGGAAACATCCTTCTTAGAATGGAAATCGGATTTCCGGCGAATGGACGAACGATCAATGCGAGAGAGTTAGAGAAGATTCTATTTGATTTTGTTCCGGAGTGTGTAAAGGCATCCTTGTTTTACAAGAACCTGGATGCAAAAAGATTGAGAAGAATCGTGGATCTGGCAGAAGACCAGGAGTATATCCGGAAAGAACTTCCGAAACGTGGTCTGTGTGCTTTCGTGGCAAACGGAAGTGTACTGCCAAGGGAATCCGGAATCTCATCCCGGCCGATGCGTGACGGAATCGCCTTCCAGTCTCCGAAGGAGCAGGAAGTGACACTGGAACTTCCACATAAAGGAAAGATTAGCGGTATGGGAATCCATAAGGGGATTACCCTGATCGTCGGCGGAGGTTATCACGGAAAGTCAACATTGCTGAAGGCACTGGAGCTTGGAGTGTATAATCACATCGCAGGAGATGGAAGAGAGTATGTGATCACAGATGCGACAGCAGTGAAATTGCGTGCGGAGGATGGAAGAAGTATCCAGAAGACAGACATTTCCATGTTCATCAACGATCTTCCGAACAGGAAAGATACGACATCATTCTGTACAGAAGATGCAAGTGGAAGTACTTCACAGGCGGCAAATGTGATCGAAGGAATTGAGGCTGGAACATCTCTGTTCCTGATTGATGAAGATACGAGTGCAACAAACTTTATGATCCGTGATGAGCTGATGCAGCGCGTGATCCACAGGGAAATGGAGCCGATCACACCATTTATTGAAAGAATCAGGGAATTGTATGAAAATTATGGGATCTCGACAGTGATTGTTGCAGGAAGTTCGGGAGCTTATTTCCATATTGCAGACAGTATTATCCAGATGGATCGTTATGTTCCGAAAGACATTACAGTACTGGCGAAAAAAGAAGCAGAGAACTTTCCGCAGATCAGCGTGCCGGAGCAGCCGGCAGAGAAACCGGCTTATGACAGAGTGCCACGACCGGATAAAGCATTTCGCGGAAATGACAGGATCAAGATGAAGACGATGGGGAAAGAATCTGTGATGATCAACAGGGATATGATCGACCTGAGATACTTGGAGCAGATCGCAGACAGCGAACAGGTGACAGCACTTGGATACTGTGTACGATATGCACAGAAACATTTGATTGACGGAAAGAAGAATCTGATTCAGATTGTAGATGAGCTGGAAGAAGTGATGCAGAATAAATCCCTGGCAGCATTGTGTGAGAGTACATCCAGTGTATCCTGTATGGCAGTGCCGAGAAGACAGGAAATATTTGCATGTTTTGACCGGTATAGAGCACTTAAATTAGTATAATAGGAGTTGATAACATGAAATTAGAGAATGGAAGACCAGAAAACACAGAAGGAAGATTAGAGAAGGAAATCAGGGTATATGATTTTCTCGACAAGCTTGGTGTGGAATACCAGAGAGTAGACCATGAGGCGGCAATGACGATGGAAGCCTGTGAAGAAATCGACAGAACACTTGGAGATGGAACCGCAATCTGCAAGAACCTGTTCCTTTGCAATCGGCAGGAAACAGACTTTTATCTGCTTCTGATGCCGGGAGACAAGCCATTCAAGACAAAGAATCTGTCGGCACAGATCGGTTCTGCAAGACTTTCCTTTGCAAAACCGGAGTATATGGAGAAGTATCTGGATATTACACCGGGATCCGTCAGCGTTATGGGACTTATGAATGATACCGAGGGGAAAGTGCAGCTTCTGATTGATGAGGATGTAATGAAAGATCCGTATTTTGGTTGTCATCCATGCATTAATACATCCAGTCTGAAATTCAGTACTTCAGATTTAATCGCAAAGATCATTCCGGCACTGAAGCATGCGCCGAAGATGGTGAAACTTCCGGGAGCGGAGGAGCAACAGTAGTTGCCGTTTAGTTAATAGACATTAGCCCCTTTCCTGTTGGTTGTATATTTCCTGTGCATTTGCTATAATTTATATGTTGATATGCGAATAGCAGGTATTATTTTCATGATTGATGCAGAGAAGATAAAAGGAGGACTATCGTGTCTGAGGAAAATAAAGTGATAGATGAAGTGAATACATCAGAAGTAGTCGAGCAGCCGGTGGATGCGGAGGCGATTCCACCAGTGGAGACAGAGGAGATACCACCGGTGAATACAGTACCAACACAGCCTGTACAGCCACCGGTAGAACCGGTGCAGAAGCTGGAAGATTATTATAAAGAGACAGCGGAGGATCGTGCAGCCGAGGAAGAGTACGATCAGGCGGTTAAAGATCCGCAGAATCGGAAAGAAAAGATCGATCAGATCAAGAGTATTTTCCACCGCAGTGGGGAGAAGAAGTTTTGCAGGGAAGAAGTGATTCTTTCTAAGATCCGACCGGAGGATATGTTGGAATATCTGACGCTGGAACAGCGCAGACTGGAATGTTTACAGAAAGCAAGACAGAGCCGGAATGAGAAGCTTCTCAAGGTACTTCAGCTTGCAGCGATACTTGCAGCAATTGTATCGGTCGTAGCTTTACTGAAGGATAATCCGGTCGTTCTTGTGAACATTCTGTATATGCTTGGTATTGTAGCAGCAATCTGGATTTGGAAGAATCCGGGAAAGAAGTAAATTTACTGTAATGAGGTGATGATATGAAGTTTTTTCATTTATCAGACCTGCATATAGGAAAGCAATTACATCACTATAACCTCCGGGAGGATCAGGAACATATCCTTGCGGAGGTTCTTTCATATGCAGCGTCCATACATCCGGATGCAATTGTTATCGCGGGAGATATTTATGATAAATCCGTGCCATCAGCGGAAGCTGTCAGTTTGTTTGATGAATTTCTGACAGCTCTGGCAAAGATTGAACCGGCGATTCCGGTTCTTATCATATCGGGAAATCATGATTCGGCACAGCGGCTGGATTATGCCAGCCGTTTGCTTGGAAGTCATCAGATTTATATTGCGGGGCAGGCACCGGAGGAAGAAGCAGATCGTCTGAAAAAGATTACTTTGACGGATGAATTTGGAGAAGTAAATTTCTGGCTGCTTCCGTTTTTAAAGCCGGGATATGTACGCAAGATCTTTGGAGGAGAGGTGCCGGAGAGTTATACGGCAGCTGTACAAGGCCTTCTAGAACGGGAGAAGATTGATTTTTCCGGAAGAAATGTACTGGTTTCCCATCAGTTTTATACAGGAAAAGGAGAGACTCCGAAAACATGTGATTCAGAAGTATTATCTGTTGGAGGCATTGATAATGTAGATATTTCCGCAGTACAGGAGTTTGATTATGTGGCACTCGGACATTTGCACGGAGCGCAGAGAGTCGGTCAGGAGAAGATCCGCTATTGTGGAACGCTGCTGAAGTATTCTGTCAGTGAGGCGGGCCAGAAGAAGACACTTCATGTAGTTGAATTAAAAGAAAAGGGGAGCAAGCCGGAGATTCAGAAACTGCCGTTACATCCGCTGCGTGATGTACGGAAACTTCGAGGAACGCTGGAAGAGATCCTTGAAGCGGAGGACGGAACCGGGAGCGAAGATTATGTCAGTGTAACGCTGACGGATGAGGTTGATCCGTACAAACCGAAGGAACAGTTGGAAAGAAAGTTCCATCATATCCTTGAAGTGAGGATGGATAATGAAAGAACAAGACAGAAGCTGGAATTTTCTGAAGAACAGATAAGGATCGGTACTCCGTTTGAGACATTTTGTGATTTCTACAAAGAGATGCAGGGTCAGGAAATGTCTGAACAGGAACAAAAGATCTTAAAAGAGATTCTAAGTGAAATGAAAGGGGAAGACGTATGAGACCGGTGAGATTGACGATGTCCGCATTCGGATCTTATGCGGGTGTCCAGGAGATAGATTTTACAAAGATCCACAGCGGATTATTTCTGATCACCGGAGATACGGGGGCAGGAAAAACGACCATCTTTGATGCGATCATGTATGCGTTGTATGACCGGACGAGTGGTGGGCGCAGGGATGGAAATATGATGCGCAGCCAATATGCATCAGAGGACACAGACACTTATGTTGAGTATGTGTTTTCTTATCGGGGGCAGGAATATACCGTGCGCCGTAATCCGGAATATCTCAGAGTCGGGAAAAGGAGAAAAGCAGATGGAAGCCTCCGGTATGTGAAGGAGACGGCGAAGGTGAGTCTCCTTCTTCCGGATGGAAGGGAATATCAGGGGAAGAAGCGTGAGACGGACCAGAAGATTCAGGAAATCATCGGTCTTGATGCAGGACAGTTTACGCAGATTGCCATGATCGCACAGGGAGATTTCTTAAAGCTTCTCCATTCAGAATCAAAGGAACGAAAAAAGATCTTCTCACAGATCTTCCAGACACAGATCTACTGGCGGATTCAGGAAGCACTGAAAGAAAAAGGAAAAGATCTGTATATTGCGCTGAAGGAAAGTGAATCAGACATCCGGCGTGAGATGGAACGGGTGGAACCGGAGGACGCAGACCGGCAGGATCTGGCAGAACAGTGGGAAGAACTCTGTGAGTTATCCATGCCGGAAGGGGAAAAGGTTCTGGAGGCTGTGAAAAACTTCTTAGAACACGAAGAAAGTTGTGGAAAAGTCTTAAAGAAAGAATCAGAGGAACTTAAGAAACAGTCAGAAACACTTCGAATGCTGATCCAGAAGAAAGAAGAGAAGAATAAGATATTTGACCGTTTGGAAATGGAAGAGAAGAGTTTGCTTCTTCTGAATGCAAAACAGGACGAGATGGAAACTTATCGAATCCAGGCAGGACTTGGACACCGGGCGGAGCAGGCAAGGTATCTGGAACTTCAGGCTCTTCGAACAGCAAAATCCGTGCGGCAGATACAGGGTGAGATCGAGCAGATCACTGCATGGCAGAAAGAACAGGAAAAGGAACTTTCCAAAGTTAAAGAAAAAGCGGAAAAACTGGAAGAAGTTTTTGCAAAGGAAGAACCGGAAATGCTGAAGAGAATTTCACAGTTATCGGATCTCCTTCCGCATTATGCGAATGTGCGTAAGTATTCGAAAGAATATGAAAAACAGACAGAGGCAATGCAGCAATGTATACAGAATTGTCAGGAAGCATCAGCACAGTATGAGGAAGCATATGCGAAATTCTTTCAGGAACAGGCGGGAATCCTGGCAAAGGAATTACAGGAAGGCACGCCGTGTCCGGTCTGCGGATCAGTAGAACATCCGCATCCGGCAAAGATTTCCGGAGAAGCACCAGATAAAGAGACGGTAGAGAAATTGAAGCAAAGACGTGATCTGCTGGAACAAAAAAGAATGCAGCAGCAGGAAAAGTTTCAGAGATGCAAAGCACAGCTTGAATCAGAACAGCGTATTCTTGGAGACAATCCTGTGAAAGAGGAGCAGATGAAAGAAGAACTTCAGAAGATGCAGGTTGAACTGAATCAGAAGAAGAATGAAACGAAACAGGCACAGGAACAGTATCGCAGGATGATGGAGGAAAGCAGACGTCAGGCAGGAAAACTGGAGGGACTTCGAAGCCAGAAGGCAGAGCTTGAGAAACGTTTTGTAAAAGAGCAGGAAGAGTTCCGAGAGGAGATCAGCCGACAGGAATTTACTTCACAGGAAGAATTCCGTGAGGCGAAGCAGTGGATCGAAGGATGGCGGGAGAAAGACAAAGAAGTGAAAGAACATGACCGCCAGCTGTTAGAGAAAAAGGCAAAGATTGAGACGCTGAAGGAACAGACAGTGGGAGAAAAGCGGGAAGATCCGCAACAGGAGATAGAAAAGCGTAACGAGGTTGAACATCTGTTGAAAGAAAAACAGGATCTTCAGATGCAGCTTCACAGCAGATGGACAGGTAACCAGAATGCGTACAAGAATCTGAAACAATATTTTTCTTCGCAGGAAGCTCTGCGAAAAGAATATGAGGTACTTTCCAACCTGAGCAAGACTGCAAATGGCAATTTGAGCGGCAGTGTGAAACTTGATTTCGAAACATATGTACAGCGGACTTATTTCCGACAGATCATTCAGGCAGCAAACCGAAGGCTGGCGCGGATGACATTGAATGAATTTATTTTACAGTGCAGGGAGATTCAGGATCTAAGCAGTCAGGGACAGGCCGGACTTGATCTGGATGTCTATGATCTGGTGACAGATTCTGTCAGAGATGTAAAGTCTCTTTCTGGAGGAGAATCCTTCATGGCAGCTTTGTCGATGGCATTGGGACTTGCAGATATTATCCAGAATACAGCCGGAGCAGTGAGTCTGGAGACGATGTTTGTAGATGAAGGATTCGGATCTCTGGATGATGCATCAAGAGACCGTGCAATTCAGATTCTCAAAGAACTTGCAGGAGAGAAAGGACTGGTTGGAATCATTTCCCATGTAAATGAATTGAAAGAGCAGATTGACTGGAAATTAAATATTACAAAGACAGAGCATGGAAGTCAGGCAAAATGGGAAATCTAAAAGCATAAGGCAATAACAGGGACAGCTACGAAGAAGGACAGAATACAGGCAGGTGCGGAAAATGAAACAAAATGGAACGAGAGAAACAAGAGGAAGGATTTCAAGATACGGAAGAAGGATGTTGGCAGTTCTGCTTAGCGCAGGGATGCTGCTGACAGAGACTCTTCCGGTATTCGGAACAGAAAATACGGAGGAAACGGCACGCCCACATCAGCTTTATTGCACAGTACTTGGAGACAGTATTGCGAAAGGTTACACTTGCGATAAATCCTGGATGGAGAATTATGGAAGTCTGGCAGCAAAGGAAATAGCATATAGCGAAGGCTGCAGATATATTTATCACAATTATGCAAGAACAGGTCTTGATACGGCAGGATTGAACGAAAAGTATTTGGCAAAGCAGGATGTGCAGACGAATCTTGCAAAAGCAGATGTTATTTTTATAACAATTGGTTCGAATGACCTGCTCAACGAATGCAAGCGTGTGGTTCAGGAAATCCTGAAGACAGATACACAGTTTAAAAGTGCGGATGAGGCACTTGCATCTTTGAAAGAGTCTGTAAAGAAGAATCCACTTCTTGTGCTGAGTGCGATCAATGCGTTGAACAACTGGGATTATAATTCTTTTGAAAAAGAATGGATCCAGATGATGAAGACGGTAAATTCATTGAAAAAGGACGACGCAAAAGTGATCGTGACTACAATTTATAATCCGGCAGGAAATATGAAGCTTCCATCTACGCTGAATAAAATTGTAGAAGACATTATTGAAAATATGAACGCGATCATTGAAAAACGTGCGGGAAAATACGATTATGAAGTTGCGGATGTGTATCAGTCATCTGTGACATCTCATCTGCAGAAAGACGGAGTACATCCGGATTCTCAGGGGCAGCAGATCATTGCAGATCTGGTTTGTAAGGAATACGAAAAGTAAAAAAGAGGCATTCTTTGTGTTGGTTCTTATATGGAACAATGCAGAGAATGCTTCTTTATGTTTGCAAGAAATAGAACTGTCACATTTATAACACAAAACATTCACAGAACTCTGATACTTTTGAAAGGTCAAAAATCTCGGTTTGTCTGCATAGATATAGACTGGAAGAAATATAGGGAGGTAAGACTTTGATAGAAGTAAAGAATCTTGTGAAGAAGTATGGAAATCATACAGCAGTAGATCATTTAAACTTCACAATAGAGGAAGGACATGTCTACGGTTTTCTTGGACCGAATGGGGCTGGAAAATCAACAACGATGAATATTATGACAGGGTATCTCGGTGCTACCGAAGGAGAAGTGCTGATCAACGGTCATGATATTCTGAAAGAACCTGAGGAGGCGAAAAAGCAGATCGGTTATCTGCCGGAATTGCCACCACTGTACATGGAGATGACAGTCCGTGAATATCTGGAATTTGTAGCGGAGTTGAAAGGAATCGCCAGGAATAAAAGAGAAGAGTCCATCAATGAAGTTGAGAAGATGGTGAAGATCTGGGAAGTGGAAAACCGTCTGATCAAGAATCTGTCGAAAGGATACCGTCAGAGAGTCGGACTGGCACAGGCAGTGCTTGGATTCCCGGAGATCATCATTCTTGATGAACCAAGTGTCGGACTTGATCCGAAACAGATCATAGAGATCCGTGAATTGATCCGTCAGCTTGCGAAGAAACATACGGTGATCCTGAGTTCTCATATTCTGGCAGAAGTCCGTGAAGTCTGTGATTATATTTTGATCATTTCCAGAGGAAAACTGGTTGCAAGTGACACACCGGAGAATCTGGAACGGAATCTTGGAGATTCTGATCTGATTGAGATCGAGACGAAAGCAAGCCCGGACGAAGTTCGAAGAATTCTTGAGACAGTAGATGGAATTCGAAGCATTTCTACAAAGCGCCTGGAAAATGGAATCACATGGGCTCAGATTAAGGAGAAGAAAAATACAGATGTACGTGAAAAGGTATTTCAGGCATTTGCACAGAATCATCAGTCGCTGCTGAAACTGAATCCGCTGCAGGTAAGTCTTGAAGATGTCTTTATGGAACTGACGCAGAGTGACAGGGCAGCAGAAGAATATGCAGAAAAGGCGAAGAAGAAGGAAACGGAGGACATGGAAGATGCTGGCGATTTATAAAAGAGAAGTACGCTCCTATTTTCAGTCTATGGTGGGATGCGTGTTTGTTGCATTTCTTATTGCATTTACAGGAATCTATTTTATGGCATATAACCTGACAGCCGGATATCCATACTTTTCCTATACGCTTTCAGGCACACTGATCGTATTTATCGTAGGGATTCCGCTGATCACGATGCGCAGTTTTTCAGAAGAGCGTAAAAATAAGACAGACCAGCTGCTTCTGACAGCTCCGGTCAGTCTGTGGAAGGTTGTGCTTGGAAAATATCTTGCAATGGTAACGGTAATTGGAATTCCGAATGTGATCTTCTGTGCATTCCCGCTGATCATTAAGGCACAGGGAACTGCATATCTGAAAGTAGATTACATATCCATTGGGGTATTCTTCCTGTTGGGCTGTGTATATGCGGCGATCGGTATGTTCCTGTCTGCGTTGACAGAAAGTCAGATGATCGCATTTATCAGTACATTTGGTATTCTGCTTATCCTGTATCTTTGGAATGGAATTCTTTCCATGCTTCCAAGTAGTGCTATCAGCGGATTGGTTGGTGTGCTTATCATTCTGACGCTGATTGTTGTTTACATTTATCAGATGACAGGAAATATAGTGATCGCCGGTGTAATCGAAGCAGTTGGCGTGATCGCCGGTGTGGTCGTGTATTTTGTGAAATCAAGTCTTTATGAAAACCTGCTGACAAAGATGCTTGGAAGACTGGCACTTGCAGATGTGTTTACGGATATCACTTCGAACAGTATTGTAGATATAACAGGAATCGCGCTGTATCTTTCATTGATCGTAGTCTTTGTGTTCCTGACAGTACAGGCAATCCAGAAGAGACGTTGGAATTAGGAGGGCATGAAAGTGGATAGAAGAAAGAAAACAACAGGAAAGATCAATGGGATGTTCCACACCTCCGGTACAAAGCACGGATCTTACAGTGTGGGACTGACAGTACTTGTGATCGCAATCGTTATCGTATTCAATCTGGTGATCGGACAGATTCCGGAAGCTTACCGTAATCTGGATGTGAGCAGTACAAAGATTTATGAAATTTCAGATACGACAAAGGATCTGCTAAGCGGATTGAATGATAAAGTCGATATGAAAGTTCTTGCGGTAAAGGAAGACACGGATGACAGGATTAAGACATTTATCAGTAAATATGCAGCACTTTCAGACAAGATCAATGTAGAGTGGATCGATCCGGTTCTGCATCCGTCAGCATTGACAGAAAATAATGCATCCGAAAATACAATCGTTGTATCCTGTGAAGCAACAGGAAAGACAACAACCATTTCTTTTGATAAGATTCTTGTTATGGATATGTCTTCCTATTACTATTCAGGAAATACATCTTATTCAGAATTTGATGGGGATGGACAGCTGACAAGTGCGGTGAATTATGTGACAAGTGATGTACAGAAGACAATCTATAAAGTAAGCGGACATGGAGAGGCAGATCTGTCATCTACTGTTACAGACTTGATGAGTAAAAATAATTACACGCTGACAGAACTGAACCTTCTGATGGCAGACTCCATTCCGGATGACTGTGATCTTTTACTTATGAATGCACCAACGAATGACCTTTCAGAAAATGAAGTGACACTTCTGACAAACTATCTGGCAGCAGGTGGAAAAGTAATGTGTCTGCTTGGAGATACCTCTCTGACAGATTTTCCGAATCTTGCAAGTGTGCTGAAAGTGTATGGAATTGAAGGTGCAGATGGCTATATTGCGGATCCTACAAGATGCTATCAGAACCAGCCGTATTATATTTTCCCACAGCTGAATGTATCCGGTGATCTTGCGAATGGAATCAGCTCTCAGATGGTACTTCTGACGAATGCACATGGAATGACATTGACAGATCCGGCACGAGATACGATCACAACAAGTGCATTCATGGAGACATCGGAAAATGGTTATGCGGTAACAGAGTCTGAACAGAAACAGGGAACGTATGAACTTGGAGTTGTCGCAACAGAGACAATTTCTTCGGGAGATGATTCTTCAGATGACACGGATGCAGATTCGTCTGATGCAGACAGTGAGGATACGGAAGATTCTGAGGAAAGCAGTACAACAGAAGCCCGTCTGACTGTGATCTCCGCAGGAAGCCTGATCGATCAGAATATTACAGATGCATTCTCCCAGCTTGAGAATACACAGATCTTTATGAATGCAGTAAGTGCAAACTTTGACGGAGTACAGAATCTGTCCATCGAGGCAAAGAGTCTTGGAACAGAGTATAACACA
>ERZ870052.243-NODE-243-length-21622-cov-7.034579_pt1 | contig 21622 bp, 19 predicted proteins | sample MGYA00520889_ERZ870052 | MGnify/ENA primary metagenome ERZ870052 (study PRJEB32232, sample SAMN07284988) | human gut metagenome | biome: human-associated habitat; material: feces | host: Homo sapiens | place: Tanzania | collected 2014-08-14 ...
ATGATGAACTCGCGGTGCTTAGGAATACGTGCTTTCATGATAGGTTCTCCTTATAACAGTTTGGATTTTGATTGTTGATTTATACAGAAGCACAGAGAAAAACCTGTGCATCTTGCAAAAAAACGGATCACAGCCCGTATACCCGGCGGGCATTTTCGGCTGTGGTGCGGAACACCTCTTCGGCAGAGATGCCCCGCAGCTGGGCGATATACTCGCCCACATAGCGGATGAGGGAGCTGTCACAGCGGGTGCCGCGCACCGGCTCCGGTGCCATGTAGGGGCAGTCGGTCTCCAGCACGATGCTTTCCAGCGGCAGGGCACTGATGGCCTTTGCCGCCCGCTTGGCACCCTTGAAGGTGCACGCCCCGCCAAAACCGATGAACAGTCCCTGCTTTGCCAGCCACACCGCGTCGTCGGCACTGCCGGAATAGCAGTGGACGATGCCCTTGGGCTGGTATTTTTTGAGCAGGGCGTAAACATCGGCATGAGCGTTGCGGTCGTGCACGATGATGGGCTTGTCCAGTTCCAGCGCCAGCCGGATGTGTGCCTCAAACATGGCCAGCTGGGCGTCCTTGGGCACAGGCCAGTGGTAGTCCAGCCCGCACTCACCCACTGCCACCACCTTGGGGTCGGCATAATAAGGCATCAGGGCGCGCATCTCGGCGGCCCAGTCCCCGCCGTACACCGACACCGTGGGCGCCGGGCCTTCCTCACCGCAGTCGGCGGCGGGCAGCAGGCTTTCCGGGTGGATGCCAACGGCGGCCACCACCCACGGGTAGCGGTGCGCCAGCTCCAGCACCCGGGGTGCATCCCCGGAGTGGGTGGCCTGTTCACACACGCCCACCACGCCTTTACCGGGCAGACTGTCCAGCAGGGGATAGCGGTCGGCGTCAAAGGCGCGGGCACTGTAGTGCGCGTGGGTGTCAAAAATGGGGCCGGTCATTTGCCCTCCTTTTTGGCGGGGGCCTTGTTCACCAGCCAGATGCCCACACACACGAACACCAGCGCCGCCAGATACTGCCAGCGGAACAGCGGTTCGCCGTTGAGCACAGCGCTCAGCAGCACATTGACCACCGGGTTCACAAAGCCAAAGATGGCAATGCGGCTGACCGGGTTGTTCTTCATCAGCAGGGCCCACAGCACATAGCCTGCCCCGCAGATGAAGGCCAGATACAGCATGACCACCACCGCCAGTGCGCTCTGCACATGGAGGCTGCCGCCCATGACCGCACCCAGCACAAACAGTGCCAGACCGCCCACGAACAGGTTGATGAAGCAGACGGCAAAGCTGTCTGCTTTTTTGGTCACGGATTTGTTCCACGGGCCGGACAGGGTAAAGATGACGGTGGCCGTCATCATGCAGAACACGCCCCAGCCGCTGCCGCTGCCGTGGTTGCCCAGCGTGCCGATGAGCACGCCCGCAAAGCCGATGACACAGCCCAGCGTTTTGGCAGGGGTCATGCGGTCGGCATTGCCGTAGATGAAGTGGGCAAAGATGACGCCCAGAAAGCTCTGGGTGCTGTTCAGGATGCCGCCAAAGGCACCGGTGAGCATGGCAACAGCGATATAATAGAAGGCGTACTGAAATGTGGTCTGCCACAGGCCCAGCGCACAGCATTCCGCCGCAACCTTGCCCCGGGGCAGGCGGGGAATCCGGCTTTGCAGCAGCACGCTGCCCAGCAGGACCAGAAAGCTGCCCAGCATGAACCGCACACCGGCAAAGCAGAAAATAGACGCGGTGTTGCTGGTTTCAATGGAGAACAGCCGGTAGCCCAGCTTGATGAAGGGAAAGGCCGAGCCCCACAGCACATTGCAGAAGATGGCCAGCAGCACGGCGAACACCGGCGTGCCGAAGATCTTATCCAGTTTTTCCGCACGGGAAAGCGTTTTGTTTTCCTGCATGGCGGCTCAGTGGATGCGGCTGCCCACGGGGACATCGTCGCCATAGAATGCAATGGAGCAGCCGCCATCAGCGGTGTCAGCAGCACAGATCATGCCCTCGCTGACATACTTGCCCTTCATCATGGGGCGGGGGGCCAGATTGCACACGATGCCCAGCTTTTTGCCGATCAGGTCCTCCGGCTTGAACCACTTTGCAATGCCGGACAGGATGCAGCGCTCCCGCTCGCCGTCGAACACGGTCAGGTGCAGCAGCTTCTTGCTCTCCTTCAGGTTCTCGCAGGCGCGCACCTCAGCCACGCGCAGCTCCACCTTGCAGAAGGTGTCAAAGTCGATCTCTTCCTCGTGGGTAAAGTCCACGGTGCTCTCCTCGGCGGGGGCGGCAGCCTTCTTCTCGGCTTCTGCCTTGGCCTTGTTGGCAGCTTCGGCAGCGGCCTTGCGCTTCTCGTCCTCTTCCTTCAGATGGGCGATCTCCTTTGCCACGTCGATGCGGGGGAACAGTGCTTCGCCCTTGTGCACAGTGTAGGTCTCCTGTGCGCCGTAGGTGGTCTTGCTCAGATCCAGAGCGGAAGCGTCCAGACCCAGCTGCTCCATCATCTTGGGGGCAGTGGTGGGCAGGTAGGCGTTCAGCAGGATGCCGCACACGCGCAGTGCCTCGCACAGGTGGTACAGCACGCTCTCCAGACGCTGCTTGTTGGCTTCGTCCTTGGCCAGTGCCCAGGGTGCGGTCTCGTCGATATACTTGTTGGCGCGCTGGATGACCGCAAAGATCTCCATCAGTGCCTGCGGGATGGTCAAATCATCCATGTCGGCAGTGACCTTGGCGGTCAGCTCGCTGACCATGGTCTCCAGCTCGGTGTCGATGGCCTCGGTACCGGCCACGTTATGCACAGTGCCGCCAAAGTACTTTTCGCACATGGCCACGGTACGGCTGAGCAGGTTGCCCAGGTCGTTGGCCAGATCGCTGTTGATGCGGTTGATCAGTGCCTCGTTGGTGAACATGCCATCGTTGCCGAAGGGGATCTCGCGCAGCAGGAAGTAGCGGATGGCGTCCACGCCGTAGCGGTCGCACAGGATAACAGGGTCTACCACGTTGCCCACAGACTTGGACATCTTGCCGCCGTTCATCAGCAGCCAGCCGTGGCCGAACACCCGCTTGGGCAGGGGCAGATCCAGTGCCATCAGCATGGCAGGCCACAGGATGGTGTGGAAGCGCAAAATCTCCTTACCCACCATGTGCAGGTCGGCCGGCCAGAACTTATCGTAGTCGTGGTAAGTCTCATTGCCGTAGCCCAGTGCGGAGATATAGTTGCTCAGGGCGTCCACCCAGACATACATGGTGTGCTTGGGGTCAAAGGGCACCGGGATGCCCCACTTGACCGAGGTACGGGACACGCAGGTGTCCTGCAGGCCCTGCTTGATGAAGGCGATCATCTCGTTCTTGCGGCTCTCGGGCTGGATGAACTGGGGGTTCTCCTCGTAGAGCTTCAGCAGGCGGTCGGCATACTTGCTGGTCTTGAAGAAGTAGGCTTCCTCGTGGGCGTCGTAGACCTCACGGCCGCAGTCCGGGCACTTGCCGTCCACCAGCTGGCTGTCGGTCCAGAAGCTCTCGCAGGGCTTGCAGTAGTGGCCGATGTACTCGCCCTTGTAGATGTCGCCCTGCTCATACAGCTTGGTGAAGATCTTCTGGCAGCTCTCCATGTGGTAGTCGTCGGTAGTGCGGATGAAGCGGTCATAGCTGACATCCAGCAGCTTCCACAGGTCCTTGACCGTGGCAACGATCTTGTCCACATACTCTTTGGGGGTCACGCCGGCGTCGGCGGCCTTGTCCTGGATCTTCTGGCCGTGCTCGTCCGTGCCGGTCAGGAACATGACGTCATAGCCCTGCATCCGCTTGAAGCGGGCCAGCGCGTCACAGGCAACGGTGGTGTAGCTGTGGCCGATGTGCAGCTTGTCGCTGGGGTAGTAGATGGGGGTGGTGATGTAAAATGTCTTGTGCTCACTCATGGGGATATGCTCTTCCTTTCTATCGTGGCTGTGTCACAAAAAAGCTCCCGTCCTGCCGGAACATCCGGACAAGGACGGGAGCTGAACTTCCGTGGTACCACCTTGCTTCGCCGCGCTCTTGCGAGCGGGGCCTTGTGGGCTGATGAAAGACCAGCCCACGCGCAGTAACGGGCGCACCCGTCGCAGGCTCAATCTTCACCTGCGCGGCTCGGAGGCCATCTTCTGCCCAGCGCTGCCTGCCCGCTTCCATCCTTCGGGCTTTCTATCAGGCGCAGACAAAGCGTACTCTTCTCGTCGAAGCCAATTTTTGTGTGTCAAAGGGGCAAAATGACCCCTTTTCTATTATAATACGCAAAAAGCACGGGTTTGTCAACTGGAAAACGTGCAATGGGGCCGCAGCGGCCCCGGCTGGACGGGTTGCGGCTTACCCCGCCGCACGAGGGGAGTTTCGCTGGCGAGCGTCCGAGGTGGGGACCCGGCGCAGCGCGCTGGGGAGGGCATGGAATGCCCTTGGCTCGCCAGCGAAAGCTCCCGGAGATGCGGCTTTTGCCACTTGTTGTATATTTCCATAAATAAATTGCTCCTTGTGGAAAGCGGGCGTATAATAGAACCAACAAACAAAAAGGAGCAATTTTATGAGCGAAACTATGTTGCAAAAGCCAACAGCCCGAAGAGTGGTCGGAATGGTCGTTGGCATCGTCATCATCGCCCTTGGCATTGCGCTGTTCAAACAGTCCCACCTTGGAAATGACTCCATCAGCGCCCTGAATATGCAGTTGGCGGAGTTGTTCGGTATCTCGCTGGGCATGCAGAACCTCTGCACGAATATCCTGTTTTTTGTGCTGGAGTTCTGGTTCGGGCGCAAGTACATCGGGCTGGGGACCTTCGTGAACGGCATCTGCATCGGCTATCTCGTCACGGCGTTCTATAACCCCATCCACGCCGGTTTCGGCGATGCCCCCTCGCTGGCTGTGCAGCTCGTCTGGGTGGCGCTGGCGGTCCCCGTCACGGCGCTGGGCGCGTCGCTCTACCAGACGGCAGACCTTGGCATCGCCCCGTATGATTACCTTTCGATGGGTCTGCGGGATCATACGCCGTTCCCGTATTTCGGATGCCGTGTGTTCACCGATGCGCTGTGCGCGTTCCTGTGCTGGATCTTGGGCGGCTTGGTGGGCCTTGGCACGCTCATCTGCGCGTTCTGCTTGGGACCCTTCATCCAGTTCTTCGACCGGACCATCTCGCAGAAGGTCCTGCAGTATCAGCCGCAGAAATGATCTGCTCCGCCCCGTCCAGCCGGTTGGACGGGGCGTTTTTCTGCTCGGAAAAGCGGTTGTTCATAAAATCCGCTTGAAAATCGAAGGAAAATCGGGTAGGATAATACCATTCCAAACGGGAAAGGAGCAGACGCCATGCGGACACTGGGAAATTTCATCAAACGGCTGCTGTGCTGGCTGCTGGCATTGGCGCTGGCGGCGGTGGTGGTCTTGGGCATCGTGCTGGGCGTTCAGGGCGGAAAGCTCTATCAGAACGTCTCGGCCAACCTGCCGGTCACGGAACTGTATGCGGACATCTCAGCCCGCCCCAGCTTCATGAGCTGTGCATCCATCCCGCAGACCTATATCGACGCGGTGATCTCAGTAGAGGACAGCCGCTTTGAAAAGCACCACGGCATCGACCCGATCGCGATCGTCCGGGCACTTTGGACGGACCTGCGCACAAAGTCGCTGGCGGAGGGCGGCAGCACCCTGACCCAGCAGCTGGCCAAAAATCTCTACTTCACGCAGGAAAAGCACTTCGCCCGGAAAGCTGCCGAGTTGTTCGCGGCGCTGGACATCGAAAAGGCCTATTCCAAGCAGCAGATCTTTGAAATGTACGTCAACACCATTTATTTTGGAAGCGGCTGCTACGGCATCGAAGAAGCGGCAGTGGGCTATTTCGGAAAGACCACCGCAGAGCTGACCGATGCCGAATGCGTTCTGCTGGCGGGACTGCCCAATGCGCCGTCAGCCTATTCGCCCAATTCCAGCCCTGCGCTGGCACTGAAGCGGGCGGAAGTGGTGCTGGACCGGATGGTTTCCAACAAAAAGCTGACCAAGACACAGGCGATGGAACTGCGGGATGAGATCGCAGCCCTGCCGGTGCTGGCACAATAAACAATAAAATGAAACAAGCCCGTCGAGCAGACCGCTCGACGGGCTTGTTGTTTGAGTTATTCCGGGGCCTTCATGCTTTCGACCATGCTGATCTTTTTGACATGACGGCGCATGAGGCGACAGACGACGAAGGTGAAGAACATCGTCAGCGCGACGCTGAACAGATAACTGCGGGGCGCGATGGAGCGGATGAACATCATCTGGTCCATCTCGACGGTGCGGATGATGAACTGATGCAGCGGGACACCCAGCGCCAGACCCACCAGCGAACCGATGAAGGCCAGCAGGTCGATCTCGCGGAAGATGTAGCGGTAGACCTCTTTGTCGTAGAAGCCGAGGACCTTGATGGTGGCCAGCTCCTTTTTGCGCTCGCCGAGGTTGACGCTGATGAGGTTGTAGAGCACCACGGCGGCCAGTGCGGCGGCGCAGACGATGACCAGAATGACGACATAGTTCAGACAGCCGATGAGGTTGTCGAACATCTCCATCGTGTCCTCGATGAAGGAAACGCTGCTGACGTAGTTGCAAGCCAGCAGGTCGGTGCGCAGGGCGTTCCGGTCGTCGCTGGTGGGGCAGCTGGTCTGGCCGTAAACGGTGTTCCACGCAGGGAGCACACCGCCGTTCAAGGCCTTCAGCTGGGCTTGCGAGAGGTACAGCCGGGTGAACACATAGTTCTCGGTAATGCCGGTCAGGGTCAGCGTCTGGCGGCTGCCATCGCTCGTCTCGACCTCAAAGGTGTCGCCGACCGAAAGGCCAAGGCTCTCGGCGGTCTTTTCGGTCAGGATGACGCTGCTGTCGTCGAACGAAATGGCGTTGTGCCCCTGACGGGTCCGGAAGGTGAAGTAGTCGGTCATTTGGGACTCGTCCTCAGCCGTGACGATGCTGGCGGTCTGCTTGTCGCCGCTGGCGTTGTAGAGGGTCACGCTCTTGTTGTAGAAGCGGCCCCAGCTGGTCACGTTGGTGCTGGAATCCAGCACGTCGGACAGACCGTTTTCCAGTTCCAGCGCCTTTTCGTCGCTGAGCGAGATGGTCAGGTCGCTGTGGTTCAGCTCGGTGGTCTGCTTGCTCAGCATGGGCAGGATGGAATCCTGAATGCCGAAGCCGATCAGCAGCAGAGCCGTGCAGCCCGCAACGCCGAGGACCGTCATGAAGAAGCGCTTTTTATACCGGAACAGGTTGCGTGCGGTGGTCTTTTGGGAGAAGCTCATCCGTTTCCACAGCGGGGTCAGGTACTCGAGGAAGATGCGCTTTCCGGCGGCCGGTGCGCGGGGGAGCAGCAGGGCGGCGGTCTTTTCCCTCAGGCTGGCGCGGCACGCTTCCCATGTGGCGAAGCCGATGACGGCGGCACTGAGCAGGACGCTGCCCAGCGCCATGCCCGGATAGAATTGCAGGGTGAAGGTGGGCAGACTGAACACCATGGTCTGATAGGCCTGCCAGATGATGGTGGGAAACACGATGAAACCCACGATCATGCCCACGATGCTGCCCAGAACGCTGGCGGCAAGGCCGTAGAAGAGGTACTTGCCCGCAATTTTCGTGTTGGAGTAGCCCAGCGCTTTCAGTGTGCCCATCTGTAACCGGTTCTCGTCCACCATGCGGGTCATCGTGGTGGATGCCACAAGCGCGGCCACGAGGAAGAAGAACACCGGGAACACCCGCGCGATGGCGTCCATGCGGTCGGCGTACTGCTCGTAGGTGACGAAGCTCATCGTGCTGCCGCGGTCCAGAACGTACCATTCGCCGTTCTGGATGTCGCGGATCTGCTCCTCGGCATCGTTGATCTGCTGCTGACCGTCGGCGAGTTTCTGTTCGGCTTCGGCTTTCTGCGTTTTGTATTCGGTGCGGGAAGCGTCCAGCTGCTCCCGGCCGGAGTTGTACTCGGCCCAGCCGTCGTCCAGCTGGGTGCGGGCATCGGCAAGCTGCTGTTCGGCGGCGGCAAAGGCCGAATAGGCCGTGGCCGTTCCGGTGGAAAGGCCCAGCTGGCCCTGCATCAGCTGCAGTTTCATCTTCCGCAGGGCGGCTTTGGCTTCGGTGACAAGCTCAGTGTTGGACAGGGTGGGCGAGGAGATCAGCCCCTGCGCGTACATCTGCTGTTTTCCGGCGTCCAGCTGCTGCTGGTAGCCGTTGAGCTGGCCTGAAATGTTGTCATAGGAAGCCTGAGCCTGAGCCAGAAGGTCCCGAAGCTCGGTGTAATCCTCGTCGTCGGGTTCAGCTTCGTCAAGGGCTTTCTGCGCGTTGTTGAGGGCAGCTTCGGCATAGCCCAGAAGCGGGTCCGCCACCTGTTTGAGGTTGACCAGAAGTTCGATCTGCTGAAGCTGGTCCTCGAACGCAAGGATCTGCTCCTGCCCGTCCAGAACCTGATCCGCGCCGCTCTGCATCGTGTCGGGAAGGGCGGCTTGCTGCTGGGCAAGCTGCTCTTTGCCGGAAGCATAGTCGGCTTCGCCCTGCTCAAGCTGGGCCTTAGCGGCGGTCAGCTGAGCTTCAGCGTCGGCAAGTTTTTGTTCCGCTTCGGCGAACTGGCGCTCGGCTTCGGCTTTCTGCTCGTTGTAGGTCTGCTTGGCGTCGGCCAGCTTTTCGTTGGCGTCCGTGATGAGAGATTCCCGGCGGGTGACGCACTGAGCGTCGCTGATGGCGGTCAGCCGGTCGGCCACAGCGTCCACCGCCGCCTGATATTCGTCCGAATAATTGTCGTAGAGGTCGGCGTTTTCGGCCTTGATGTAACAAACGGTGTAGTAATCGGCGGTCAGGCTGCCGTCCGGCACAAACACGATGTCGTCCAGCACACCGTCGCCGGCGGTGGACGTCTCCTGATCCGAGGAAAAGTGCAGCGGGTCCTGCACCAAGCCGACCACTGTATATTCGGTGCGGGACAGGCTGTCGGTGTCGTCCGGAAGGGTCAGCGTCGTTCCGAGGGGGATCTCCTCCCCGTGGCCCATGACGTGCACCACGCATTCGTCAGCGGCTTCGGGCATCCGGCCGTCCAGAAGGACCAGACGGTTCATGTTTTCCGTGGTGTTGGCGTCCGGGTCTGCAGGGAGCTGCTGGACTCGGAGAACGGCGGGTTCGTCGGTGCTGGACCAATGGCCCTCGACGTCCAGATACTTGACGGCTTCCACGGCGGTAACGCCCTCAGTGGAAGCGATGGCATCAATGTCGTCCTCCGACAGGCCGAGGGTGGACAGAACGCGAAGGTCAAAAACGTTCTGTTCGACGTAGTATTTCTGCCCTGCGATCCGCATGCTGGGCGCAAAGCTGACCAAGCCGGTCAGCATCATCACACCCAGCGCCACGATGCCGAACAGCGACAGAAAGCGGCTCAGGTTGCCTTTGAAATCCCGAAGGATGTTTTTACGATAACTGTTCTGCATGAAATCACCACTCGATCTGCTCCACCGGAACGGGATGTTCGTTGACCTTGTTGGACAAGATTTGACCGCTCTTGACCTGAATGATGCGGTCCGCCATGGCCGTCAGTGCCGTGTTGTGGGTGATGACGATGACGGTGCGGCCCGTCTCGCGGCAGGTGCGCTGAAGCAGGGCGAGCACCTGCTTGCCGGTCTTGTAGTCCAGTGCGCCGGTCGGCTCGTCGCAGAGCAGAAGCTTCGGATTTTTGGCGAGGGCGCGCGCAATCGAGACGCGCTGCTGTTCGCCGCCCGAAAGCTGGGCCGGAAAATTGTTCAGCCGCTCGCCAAGGCCGACGCTTTCCAGCGTGGCGGCAGGGTCCAGCGGGTCGCGGCAAATTTCGCTGGCCAGCTCGACGTTTTCCAGCGCGGTCAGGTTCTGCACGAGGTTGTAAAACTGGAACACGAAACCGACGTCATACCGCCGGTAGCTGGTCAGCTCTTTTTCCGAAAAGCGGCTCACGTCCTGCCCGTCCAGCCAGACGTGGCCCTCGTCGCAGGTGTCCATGCCGCCCAGAATGTTCAGCAGGGTGGTCTTTCCGGCGCCGGACGGGCCGACGATGATGCAGAATTCACCCTTGTCAACGTAGAAATTCAGGTTGTCGGCGGCTGCAATGCGGACACTTCCGGTCTGATAATATTTGGAAACATTTTCAAATTCGACAAAGTGCTCCATAAATGCTCTCCTTGCTTCGGGAAATGACTTTATTCCAACTTAACTATACCATAATTTCCCGCAGACTGCAGGAAAAGGAGAAGCGAATTTTCAAAAACTTCACAACTAAGAGAAAAAGGACCGGCCTCTTCCCGCCAGTGCTGCGAAAAGGGCGGCTGACAGGAGGAAACCGGTCCATATTTTTCGAAAAGGTGGGTCAGGGCGTGGTGTCCAGAATGAGGTCGGCGTGGGTTTCGATGTGGTACTGCGCAAAATAGCCCTCTTCGAGCGGGATCCACCGCTGGACGAAATTGGGGTAGCGTTTGCCCTCCCGCGCATGCAGACGGCGGGCCTGTTCCTCTTTGGAGCAGGTGACGAACACGCGAAGATCATAATTTTCCGCAAGGAGCGGGTGGTGGCTGTAGCTGCCTTCCACCAAGAAAAGCGGCTTGGATGCGATGCTTTTTGCGGGAAGATAGGTTCCCTCCCGGCAGGAGTAGGCGCGGTAGGAAACGGCATCCCCGTCCCGGGCAGGGGTCAGCACCTCGCGGGAAAGACGAGCTAGGTCCATGTTGGCGCAGGGGATGTGCTCCCAGCCGTCAACGCGGTCCGCTGGCGGAAGATAGAAGTCGTCGGTGTGAAAAACGGCGCTGTCCGGAAAGCGCTCGGCCAGCTGGGCGGCCAGCGTCGTTTTGCCGCTGCCGCACCTGCCGTCCAGTGCGACCAGCACCGGGCGGGAGGGGGAGGCCGAGAGAAGAGAAGAGATGGTTTCTGCAAGAGAAGAAAAAGTGGTTGAGATCATAATGTTTTCTGAAAGGTCAGGTTTTTGTATTCGGTCGTGGTCCCGCTGCGGCGGAATGCGCCGTTTTCGTGGGGCGTAAATCCCAATGCGTTCAGAACGCCACCAGAAGCGGTATTGTCAGCAGCAACATCAGCCAGAATGGTTTTGACACCGTTCTGGGCGGCAAAATCGACGAGTGCACCCACCATTTCTTTGGCGTATCCATGACGCCAGCAGGTGGGATGGATGCAGTAACCGATGTCCCAGCATAGGCCGCCGTCTTTGATAACGGCACAACAGGTCCCGATGGGCTGATGAGTGGTTTTATCCTCTGCGATAATGTAATAGCAGTCTGTGCTGTCGTTCAGATGCCGCAGAAGGTCCATATATTCGTTCAGGTCGTCGATATCGTCTAGCGCGGGGTCGGTGAGGTATTTTCCGGTGATGGGGTCGCCCCAGATGCAAAGGGCGAAGCCGGCATCCTTCGCTTCCTGCGGGCGCAGACGAAGCCGGGAAGTTTCAAAAGGGGTGAAGTTCATAACAGACGTTCCTTCTTGATAAAATAAAGAAAAATCACTATACTACAAATAGAAAAAGGCATCGCGACAAGCGGTTGGCCTCTTTCAATGTAGAGTTTTCATTTGAAAACCGTCACCTTGGCAGAGGTGGCGGCTTTAATTTTTGTGTATTATATCATTTTCTTTGCCGATTTTCAATTCGACACAAATAGGCGGCAATAAAATTTTTCAAAATCCCCTTGACACCTCCCCGAAGCTGTGGTAAGATAATGCCACGTTAGAAATGACTAACCACGAAGCACCAAACCGAAGCGGCAGAGCAACTGGCCGCGTTCTTTTTGAAATGATGGTTAGCGAAATCTAACTCAAACTCTGCATGAGACACCTTAAAAAGGGCACACTATCCCAAACGGCAGGAACGGAGGAGATCAGCCATGGAGCGTAATTTTGAGACCGTGATGATCGAACAATGTTCGCCGGTCCTGGCCGGACTGAAAGCTGCCGGGTTGTTCCGCTATGAGACGCGGGACTGCAAAGACCTCGCACAGCGGGTGCGGGGCTGGAACGAACGGCTGGGCGAAAAAGGTCTTCGGGTCCGGGTGCTCAAGGGATGCGCACGCACCCACCGGTATCTGGTCTATGTTTACCGCGAGAGCCGTCTGCGGGAAGTGTTTGCGGATGAAAAGGTCCGCGGCTTTCTGGCGCAGGAAGGTTATCAGCTCCCCGAAACTGCGGGAGACTGCGAGCCGCTGCTGCGGCAGCTGTCCCGGCGGCTGTGCTGTGAAGCAGAGTTTCCTCATGAGATCGGCGTTTTTTTGGGCTATCCGCTCACCGATGTGGTGGGCTTCATCGAAAATCAGGGCCGCAACTTCACCTGCTGCGGCTGCTGGAAGGCCTACGGCGACCGTGATGCCGCCGAGCGCCTGTTTGCCCAGCTGAACAAGTGCACAAAAGTGTATCTGCGCCTGTTCCACAGCGGCACGCCGATCTTCCGCCTTGCCGTGGCGGCCTGAAACTGACATTCTCTACCAATACTCTCTTTTTATCCTGGCGCCTGTCGGGGACACCACGCCCTGACAGGAAGAAATCCTCCTTTTGACACGCGGCCGTCCGTTGCAGTTGACCCCTGCACCGGGCGGCTGTGTCATAGTAAACGAACGTACGATGGATATTTGAAAAAACTTTTCTTCAAAAAGAAAAATCCTCAGCTCAGAGCTTTGCTGGGATTCATTGTAGATTGTGATGAAATCCGGTCCAAAATTGGGCAAAAAATCTGTTTGTTCTTACGAACTAACTTTCAATTATGAAAAAATTGTTGACAAAAAAGGTTAGTAAGTATAAACTATCCATGCTGATAGTCACGACTGACTAACCGGCGCAATACTTCTTCGGTTTCCGGGGAAACGAAAGGAAAGTGGATGAAGATGATGCCTCTGACGATGGCAAAAGCAGGTGAGACTGTCACCATTAAACGGATCTCCGGCAAGGATGAGATCCGCCAGCATCTGGCTGAGCTGGGTTTTGTCGTGGACAGCGAGGTGACCGTGGTCAACGAGATCGCCGGCAACCTGATCTTACAGGTCAAGGAGAGCCGCATCGCTCTGGACAAGACCATGGCCAATCGCATTATGATCGGCTAAACAGCGGCAACTCCGCTGTTTGGGACCTGCTCCGAAACTGGAATGGTCTCTTGAATAAAGACAAGTAGAGGAGGATTTACATGAAGACTTTGAAAGACGTCAAGGTCGGCGAAACCTGCACCGTGGCACGCCTGCATGGCGAAGGCCCGGTCAAGCGCCGCATCATGGACATGGGTATCACCAAGGGTGTTGAGATCTATGTCCGCAAGGTCGCTCCGCTGGGCGACCCCATGGAACTGACCGTGCGCAACTACGAACTGAGTGTGCGCAAGGCCGACGCTGAAATGATCGAAGTGGTTTGATCCAATCACAGAGGAAAGGAACACAACACAATGAGCATTAAAATTGCATTGGCCGGCAACCCGAACTGTGGTAAGACTACCCTGTTCAATGCACTGACCGGCTCGAACCAGTACGTCGGCAACTGGCCCGGCGTTACGGTCGAAAAGAAGGAAGGCAAGCTGAAGGGCGAAAAAGACGTCATCATTCAGGACCTGCCCGGTATCTACTCCCTGTCTCCGTACACGCTGGAAGAAGTCGTGGCCCGCAGCTATCTGGTCAGCGAGAAGCCCGACGCCATCCTGAACATCATCGATGGCACGAACATCGAGCGTAACCTGTACCTGACCACTCAGCTGATCGAGCTGGGCATCCCCGTGGTCATGGCCGTCAACATGATCGATCTGGTCCGCAAGAACGGCGATAAGATCGACCTGAAGAAGCTGAGCAATGAGCTGGGCTGCCAGGCAGTCGAGATCAGCGCTCTGAAGAACGAGGGCAGCGAGAAGGCAGCACAGATGGCTGTGGCTGCTGCAAAGGCTGGCAAGGCCACCGAGCTGCCCCACGTCTTTACCGGCAGCGTGGAGCACGCCATCGCCCACATCGAAGAGTCCATTCAGGGCAAGGTCGATGACCGCTTCCTGCGCTGGTACGCTGTCAAGCTGTTCGAGCGCGACGACAAGGTTCAGGACGAGCTGAAGCTCGACAAGGCCCTGCTGGATCACATCGATCAGCACATCAAGGACTGTGAGACTGAGATGGACGATGACGCCGAGAGCATCATCACCAACCAGCGTTATGCTTACATCAACACGGTCGTTTCCAAGGCAGTCAAGAAGAAGGATCGTAAGAACAATCTGACCGTTTCCGATAAGATCGACCAGATCGTGACCAACCGTTTCTTGGCTCTGCCCATCTTCGCACTGGTCATGTACCTGATGTACTCCCTGTCCATGGGCACTTCCATTGCAGACGGCGGCTGGTCCATCGGCTCCTTTGCAACGGAATGGACCAACGACGTTCTGTTCGGCGAGATCGTCCCGGATGCACTGGGCGGCTTCCTTGAGAGCATCGGCGTGGCTGGCTGGCTGTACGGCCTGATCATGGACGGTATCGTCGCCGGTGTCGGCGCGGTTCTGGGCTTCGTTCCCCAGATGCTGGTCCTGTTCTTCCTGCTGTCCATTCTGGAGGACGTCGGCTATATGTCCCGTGTCGCCTTCATCATGGACCGTATCTTCCGCAAGTTCGGCCTGTCCGGTAAGAGCTTCATCCCCGTGCTGGTCGGCACTGGCTGCGGCGTCCCGGGCGTCATGGCTTCTCGTACCATCGAGAACGAGCGTGACCGCCGTATGACCATCATGACCACCTGCTTCATCCCCTGCGGCGCAAAGATGCCCATTATCGGCCTGATCGCAGGTGCTCTGTTCGGCGGCTCTTCTGTGGTCGCTGTCTCCGCTTATTTCATCGGCATGGCTGCCATCATCTGCTCTGGCATCATCCTGAAGAAGACCAAGATCTTCGCAGGTGACCCCGCTCCCTTCGTTATGGAGCTGCCCGCTTACCACGTTCCTGCATGGGGCAACGTCTTCCGTGCAACTTGGGAGCGCGGCTGGTCCTTCATCAAGCGTGCTGGTTCCGTCATTCTGGCTTCTACCGTCATCCTGTGGTTCCTGCAGGGCTTCGGCTTCGAGAACGGCGCATTCGGCATGGTCGAGGAGCAGGACAACTCCGTTCTGGCTATCGTCGCAACCAAGATCGCTTGGATCTTCGCACCTCTGGGCTTCGGCAACTGGAAGGCAACGGTCGCTTCCGTTACCGGCCTGATCGCAAAGGAGAACGTCGTTGGTACGTTCGGCGTCCTGTATCACTTCGGCGGCGAGCTGTCTGAGGAGGGCGACGAGATCTGGAGCCTGATCGCTCAGGATTACACCGCTCTGTCTGCATACGCCTTCATGATCTTCAACCTGCTGTGTGCTCCCTGCTTCGCTGCGATGGGCGCCATCAAGCGTGAGATGAACAACGGAAAGTGGACCGCCATCGCCATCGGCTATATGTGCGCTCTGGCTTACTGCTCCGCTCTGGTCGTGTACCAGATCGGCGGTCTGATCACCGGTGAGGTCGGCTTCAACTTCTTCACCATCGTGGCTGCTGTGGTTCTGGTCGGCTTCATCTACCTGCTGGTCCGTCCCAACAAGTACACCGGCATCAACGAAGTCAAGATCGACACCAAGAAGATCACCGCAAACAAGTAATTTCTCCAAGTTTGAAAGGAGTGCATTTTTATGATGGAATTTCTGGCAGCAAACTTTAATTTGCCGACCATTATCGTAGGCGCGATCGTGTTCGGTGGAGTGGGCTGGATCACATGGCACTCCCACAAACACGGCGGCGGCTGCGGCGGATGTTCCGGTGATTGCGGACATTGCAACGGCGACTGTCACTAAAAAACCGCAGGGCGCGGGTCGAAGAAAAAATCGGCCCGCGCCCTTTTTTAGAAAAATAAAAGTTAGCTTTGGATAACATTGCCAACCTCTCAGTCTCGCTCACGCTCGACAGCTCCCCTGATAGGGGAGCCTCTGGCGAAAACGAACACTTTGCGGGGATTGCCAAGGCCTCTCCTATCAGGAGAGGTGGCAATGCGAAGCATTGACGGAGAGGTTTGATTTCAAGGAGAGTGATAAGAATGGAACTGACACCGGCTCACCTGCGGTATCTGCTGGCGATCTATGAAGTCTCGCAGACCCATCTGGATATCTGCTCCCGCAGCATTGCCGAAAAGCTGGGCGTGACCAAGCCTTCGGTGGTGCGGATCATGAACCTGCTGATGGAGCATGGGATGATTGTAAAGGAGCACTACGGGAAAATCTACCTCACCGACCGCGGCATCTTTGTGGCAAAGGAGGTCAAGGCACAGCTGGACACCGTGCTGAAGAACTTCCCGCCTGTGAAGATCGAGCTGACCGACGAGGAGCGCTTTACGGCGGCATTGGCGCTGACGTCGGCGCTGCCGGAACGGGCCTTTACCGGCGAGTATGACCGCCTGTTTGGCCCCGACACATCCGAAACAGAAATGGAGAACGTATCGTGATCAACAAAAAACTGCTGTCCTTTGACCGGGGTGCGCTGCGCTATGTGGGGCTGAACGTCCTGTTCCAGTGGCTGGGGATGCTCTGCAATGTGGTGTTCGTCACCATCGTGGCTTACCTCATCGGCGATGTGTTCGCCGGAACGCTGACCACGGCAGCCTTTGAACAGGGACTGCTCATCTGCATCGTCACTGTGCCGGTGCGGTATGGCCTGACCCTCTGCGCGTCCAGCATGAGCGACCGCGCGTCGAAGGACGTCAAGCGCACCCTGCGCAGCAGCATCTACGAAAAGCTGACCCGCCTTGGCGCGGGCTATAGTGAGACGGTGGCCACCAGCGAAGTGGTCATGCTGGCCAGCGAGGGCGTGGAGCAGATCGATACCTACTTTGCAAAGTATCTGCCCCAGCTGTTTTACAGCTTGCTGGCCCCGGTGACGCTGTTCATCCTGCTGGTGGGCGTCCACGCGCGGTCGGCCATCATCCTGCTGTGCTGTGTGCCCCTCATCCCGATGTCCATTGTGGCCGTGCAGAAATTTGCCAAGAAGCTGCTGGACAAGTATTGGAGCGAGTACACCACCCTCGGCGACAGCTTTCTGGAAAACATTCAGGGCCTGACCACCCTGAAGATCTATCAGGCCGACGGCTGGAAGCACGAAGAGATGAACAAACAGGCCGAGCGCTTCCGCAAGATCACCATGAAGGTGCTGACCATGCAGCTGAACTCGGTGACCCTGATGGACCTGATGGCCTACGGCGGTGCAGGTCTGGGCATCATCAGCGCGGTGGCGGCGTTCGCAAAGGGGCAAATTTCCCTGACGGCGGCGCTGACCATCATCCTGTTGGCGGCAGATTTCTTCCTGCCTCTGCGTCTGCTGGGCAGTTACTTCCACATCGCCATGAACGGCGCGGCTTCGGCGGAGAAGATCTTCAAGCTGCTGGCCGCCGACGAACCGAAGGATGGCACGCAGAGCGTGGACCCCGCCAAAACGGAGCTTGCGCTGGAGCATGTGACTTTCGGCTACGAAAAGGACCGCACCATCCTGCACGATGTGTCGCTGACCATCCCGCAGGGCAGCTTCGTCTCGCTGGTGGGCGAGTCCGGCTGCGGCAAGAGCACCATTGCGGCCATCCTTTCGGGTGCACGGACCGGCTATACCGGCGCGGTGACGCTGGGCGGAGTGCCCGTGAAAGAACTGAAAGAGGAGAGCCGTCTGCGGGCCATGACCGTCGTTCCGCACAATGCGGCGATCTTCAAGGGGACCGTGGGTTCCAACCTGCGGATGGCGGCTCCTGCGGCCGACGATGCCGCTCTGTGGACCGCATTGGAACAGGTGAACCTTGCGGACTTCTGCCGCGGTCAGCAGGGTTTGGAAACGCCCCTGCATGAGGGCGGCTCGAACCTGTCCGGCGGTCAGCGTCAGCGTCTGGCGATGGCGCGGGCGCTGCTGCATGATTCGCCCATCTATCTCTTCGACGAGGCGACCTCTAACGTGGATGCTGAGAGCGAAAATGACATCATGAAGGCCATCCGCAGTCTGGCGGGGACCAAGACCGTTATCCTTATCTCGCACCGTCTGGCCAATGTGGTGGACAGCGACTGCATCTATGTGATGGAGAACGGGACCATCGCCGAGCAGGGCAAGCACGACGCCCTGCTGGCCGCGGGCGGGGCCTACAGCCGCCTGTATAACGCACAGAAACAGCTGGAAAACCTTGGGGAGGTGAGCGCATGAATCCGACCAAAAAACGCAGTCCGTTCGAGATCGTCCGGCGGCTTATCGTTCTGGTGCAGCCGATGCTGCCCATCATGCTGGCGGCCATCGCCATGGGTGTGGCGGGCTATTTCTGTGCCACCTTCATCACCATCTTCGGCGGCTTCGGTCTGCTGACGGCGGCGGGGCTGGAAAGCCCGTTCGATTCGGTCAGCACCGTGTTCATCTGCATTCTGGTGTTCGCGCTCCTGCGCGGCGTGCTTCGGTATGCCGAACAGGCGTCCAACCACTATATCGCGTTCAAACTGCTGGCCCTCATCCGCGACAAGGTGTTCGGGGCGCTCCGCCGCCTGACCCCTGCCAAGCTGGAAGGCCGCGACCGCGGCGACCTCATCTCGCTCATCACCGCCGACATCGAACAGCTGGAAGTGTTCTATGCGCACACCATCTCGCCGGTCTGCATCGCGGTGCTCTGCGTCATCGGCATGACCTGCTTCACGGCAAGCTATCATATCCTGCCCGCGCTGGTGCTGCTGGTGGGCTATCTGCTGGTGGGTGCGGCGCTGCCCATCTGGTCGGCCAAGCGGGGCGACAAGGTGGCCCGCGAATACCGTCAGACGCTGGCCGACACCAACAGCTATGTGCTGGAAAGTCTGCGCGGTCTGCGGGATACGTTACAATATCAGGACACCGCGAACCGCGCCGAGGGCATCACGGCCCACAGCGAAGCGCTGGGCGCAAAGCAGAAAGCTTTGAAGTACCGCGAGGGCGTGACGGTCGGTGCGACCAACACCCTGATCCTGCTGACTGTTCTCGCTGTGCTGGGCGTCAGCGTTTCGCTGTACCAGTCCGGGGCGATGACGGCCAGCGGCGTGCTGGTCTGCACGCTGGCGGCGCTCAGTTCCTTCGGCCCGGTGGTGGCGCTGGCAAACCTCGGCGCAAGCCTGACGCAGGTGTTCGCAAGCGCGGACCGAGTGCTGGACCTGCTGGACGAAGAGCCGGTGACCGCCGACGTGACCGACGGCGCAGATGCCGCCTTTGCCGGGGCAGAGGCCCAGCACGTCGGCTTCTCGTATGCAGACGAGGAAGTTCTGCATGACCTGAGCCTGACCATCCCCGAAAAGAAGATCGTGGGCATCACGGGCCGTTCCGGCAGCGGAAAGTCCACTTTCCTGCGGCTCCTGCTCCGCTTCTGGGACGTCCGGAGCGGCTCTATCCGCTTTGGCGACACCGACATCCGCCGCGTGAACACTGCCGCGCTCCGCGCACAGGAGAGCCTTGTGACGCAGGAAACGGAACTGTTCGATGATACCATCGAAAACAACATCAAGATCGCCAAACACGACGCCACCCGTGCTGAGGTCGAAGCAGCTTGCAAAAAGGCAGCGCTGGATGGCTTCATCCAGAAGCTGCCCAAGGGCTACGAGACGCCGGTGGGCGAGCTGGGCGGTGCGCTTTCGGGCGGCGAGCGCCAGCGCATCGGCGTGGCGCGTGCCTTCCTGCACGATGCACCGTTCCTCCTGCTGGACGAACCGACCTCGAATCTGGACAGCCTGAACGAGGGCGTCATCCTCAAGGCCGTGCAGGACGAGTGCAAAGAAAAGACCGTTCTGCTGGTGTCGCATCGGAAATCCACGATGGCCGTTGCCGACCTGAGCTTCTCGGTCGAGAGCGGGCGTCTGAGCTAAAAAATAAAAAGATGAAAAATCCCCCTGCCCGGCACGTTTTGGTGCGGACAGGGGGATTTTTATGCGTTTTATTTAGCCGTTCTGAATGGCGCTGACGATCTTTTTAGCAATGTACTTGTGGCCGGAGACGGTCGGGTGGCCGTCCAGTTCGGTCTGTGCGTAGGGGACCGCCACATAGGTGATGCCGTAGACGTCGGCCAGCTGCTTCTCATACTTGTTGAGCTTGTTGAAGTAATTGCTCCAGCTGGGCAGCAGGGGGACCGGGTTGGTCGCGCCGATGAGCAGGATCTGTGCATCCGGGTTCAGGGCGCGGACCGTCTCGACGACGGTGCGGATGTTTGCGGTGCTGACGGGATAGGCGTCATTGCAGATCTTGTTCATGCCGGAGACGGCGAGGTTCCAGACGGCGTCCGTCTCGCTCTTGGTCAGCTTGAGCTTCTGCATGCTGGCCTTGAACGCGGCCTTGCTCTCAGCGTCGCCGCTGCGCAGATTGCCGCTCAGGACGACCGAAGCGAGGTCCTCGCTCTTCCAATCGGTGGCTTCGCCAAAGGCAACGACGGTGGGCACGAAGGCGTCATTGGAGCCCATCTGGATGGAGATGACGTCGGCTTCCTTGATGTACTCCATGATCTCGGAGTAATCATACTGGCAGCCGGAGAGCATGTTCATCTCGCTCATCTTGCCGGTCTGGACCAGCTCAACGAGGTCGCCGCTCATCAGACCCGGCAGACCAAGGTTGATGGCGTGGTCGCGGTCCAGACCGAGGGTCTTGGCCACCTGACCGACATAGCAGGTCTCCGGATAGCCCTTGAAGTTGTAGGAGACGTCTACGCCCATCAGGTTGTGGGAGTACTGAACGTTGGTCAGGCCGACACCGGCGCAGATGCTGTCGCCCAGAGCGACATACATGAGCTGCTTTTCTTCTTCCGGCTCTTCGGCCGTCTCATCGCTGGATGCGGCATCCTCGGTGGGGGTGCTGTCCGGCTTGCGGAACAGGGAGTTTTCCTCTTCGGAGACCGTCTCAACGGCGGTGGACTCGCTGTCGGCTACAGGCTCTTCTGCGAACGCAGAAACGCTCAGACCGGCAAAGAGCATCGCTGCCGAGAGGGCAAGGCTGATGATTCTCTTTTTCATGATGGGGTGATTCCTTTCTTCTGGCCGTGCGGCCAAGGGTCAATAATCGCGGGAGGTGATCTCTTCCTCGAGCTTGCGATAGTCAAATTTGCCAACGGGGGTCAGAGGCATCGTCTCGATGAACTTGTAGCCCACCGGCTGGACGTATTCGGGCAGCTCCTCTTTGCACATCTGGCGAAGCTCCCGGATGATCTGCTTTTTCTTGCCGGAAACGGCGGCTTCCGGATTCAGCACCGCATAGACGAAGGGCAGACGTCCCTGCACATGGTCTTTGTCGGTGCAGCCGACCACCGAGCACTGATGGATGGCGGGGTGCTGGCTGACCACGTTTTCGATCATGGAGGGGAACACCTTGAAGCCGTCGTGGCGGATGATGAGCCGCTTGATGCGGCTGTCGAGGTAGACGAAGCCGTCCTCGTCCAGATAGCCGACGTCGCCGGTGTGGACCCAGACCCGGCCGTCCGCATGGGTGCGGAGGATGGCGGCGGTCTCCACGGGCTTGTTGTAGTAGCCCTTCATCATGGTGGGGCCGGAGATGCACAGCTCGCCGCGCTGGCCGATGGGAAGTTCCTTGTCGGTCCCCGGCTCGAACACCGAGATGAGGGTGTTGACCATCGGGATGCCGACGCTGCCGGGTTTGTTATTCTTGCCGGCGGCAACGGTGGCGGCG
>ERZ870052.247-NODE-247-length-21441-cov-7.283374_pt1 | contig 21441 bp, 13 predicted proteins | sample MGYA00520889_ERZ870052 | MGnify/ENA primary metagenome ERZ870052 (study PRJEB32232, sample SAMN07284988) | human gut metagenome | biome: human-associated habitat; material: feces | host: Homo sapiens | place: Tanzania | collected 2014-08-14 ...
TGCTCTGGCAAGCGGCAAAGCCGAGCGGAGACAAGTGCACCCCCTGAGAGTAGTATCCGTTTAATCCGTTGTTAATTCTTCCGCAGCCTAACCATCTGTGTAAATCTGTGCAATCTGTGGGAGGACCACTGCTTGCTTGGTTGGTGCAGCAGAGACTGCTGCACCCCCTGAAATTGCAATCCGTGGGAGACCCTCAGCAGGCGCAGGCTGCGTTAGATCTTTCCTCCGTAGCAGAGGTCGCCGGCGTCGCCGAATCCCGGCACGATATACTTGTGTTCGTTGAGACCCCCGTCGATGGCAGCGCACCAGATGGTGGTGTCCTCGGGGAACGTCTTGCGGATATGCTCTATGCCCTCCGGCGCCGCCATCACGCACACCACGTGCACCTTCTTCGGCTTACCCTTCGTGAGCAGCGCCTTGTATCCCATCTCCATCGATCCGCCCGTAGCCAGCATCGGGTCCACGATGAGCAGCGTAGCGTCGTTGAGGTCGGGCGTAGCCAGATACTCCACGTGTATGCCCACCTTCGTGTGGTCCTTGTCCTCATACTCGCGGTAGGCGCTCACGAAAGCGTTGCCGGCGTGGTCGAAGATGTTGAGGAATCCCTGGTGGAACGGCAGACCGGCGCGGAAGATAGTGCCCAGCACCAGCTTGTCTGTCGGCACATTCACCTTCGCCGTGCCCAGCGGCGTCTGCACGTCGCGCGTCTCATAGTCGAGCGTCTTGCTCAGTTCGTAAGCGATCAGCTCGCCCACGCGCATTATGTTGTTGCGGAACAGGAGGCGGTTCGACTGATAGTCTTTGTCGCGCATCTCCGCCATGTACTTGTTGATGATAGAGTTTTGTTTGCTGAAGTCGATTATTTTCATTGTTGCTTAAGTTTAAACTGAGCAAAGTTACACATATTAATATAAAATGTCAAACTCTTTGCCGTTAAAGAAACATAACCGCTTGCTGTTTCCCGTCAGGTTAATATAGATGTATATTTGTGCTAATTTCCTCGGAGTGTTAAAAATCACCTGTTTTGTTGTGCTAATTGGTATAATTATTGTTAAGCCGACGTGTATTTTCTATATAATATGTATCACTAATTTCCGATTTCTTCGTAATTTTGCAATCTGTTAATTACAAAAACACACGCAATATCAGATATATTTCGAAAACAAACATTTTAAATAAGAGAGTTTTATTGATCAATTAAAATTTTTACCAAAAATGAAAAAGGTAAGTTATTTCTTAAATTCAGTAATAGAAGGGCTTAAGCGCACTTGCGTAGCAAAGGCACTCGCTGTCTTCGCTGTGGCTTCCGTTACAACCAGCTCCTTTGCGCAGACAACGGAGACAACGCAGTCTGTGATTAATGGAGTTGAAGATTTCGTAGGCCTCACGCCTGAGCAGGTGACGGCAGCAGCAGTAGACAAAGGTAAATTCTCATTCGAAGACAAGACCAAGGTAGTCTTCCTCTACAACGTCAAGACTGGCAAGTTTATTAACGTCGGTGGCTATTGGGGCACATGTACCGACCTCCACGAATATGGCAAAGCGATGTGGGTGAACGTTAATGGTTCATATTTGAGATTTGCCGTGGATAATGTCAACGATACAGGAAACTGCTTGGGCTATGTGTTTGGAGTTGCTAACGAAAGAGACCGAGACGTATTCGTTGATAGAGGATCTGATGCTGATAAGGCTTCCTCAAGCGATTGGACCATTGAGCCGATTTCTGGCGATGCAAAGAACACGGTCAAGATTTCTACAACTATAAAATCGATACCAACAGTTACTGAAAAGGAAGATTATTCTGATCAACTTGGTAAAAAATACTATCTCAGCGCCAACCCTGCCTACGATGGTACAAACGTCAGTTGCAGTGCTTACGAGAATCCTACCGACGGCTACGACACATGGCGTATCTTCACCTACGATCAGATATACGAGGCACAGAAGGGAAGCGTAAACAACATGAAGACTGCGCTCGAGCTGTCGTTCCGACTGAAGTGCCCGAGCTTTGAGCGCAATGATAACGACATCGTCAACTGGAATACATACGACTTCAAAACCAAAGATCTGAACAAAACCGGATTCGCTAAATTCGGTCTGGAGAATGTCTACTGCAACAGTGCAAAGTGGGGTGAGAACGAAGTCTACGATGCTGATAATTTTAGTGATAAAACATTCTCATACGAATTCGATGGTACCACATACACTAATAGTGCAGACTACCGTTGCTATCTTGGCAAATACTACTGCAGCAGCATCACTGGCAAGTGCGGCATGGTATACCAGGACATCGACATTACCCTGCCTGGTACGTATGTCATCGAGTGCAAGGGCTATTCTAACACAACCAAGGCGAAGCTCTTCGCCGGCGTGCTCGACCCTGGCAAACCGAACTATATGGTCTCTGGAACAATGAACAAGACCGTGTTCAACCAGGTGAGCAACATGTCTGCCGAAGAGCAGGAAGCGCTGCACACCGCCGACCACAACATGGACTATGCCGGCAAGGCGTTCTACGACGACCGCAAGTACGTGAACAACGTAGTGCTCACAGTGCCCGAGAGTGCATTCCTCAAGAGCGCTGACGGAACAGATAAATATGAATCTGTCAAAATCCGCCTCGGTGTGATGACAGGCGAGTATAACGCCGATAATACACAGGTCGAAGCTCCCAAAGCAGACGAGTGGACCGTCTTCGACGACTTCCGCCTGCAGTACGCAAGCACACACACCGCTCAGGATCTCGTACTCGACGAGATGCGCGACAACCTCAACTACCTCGTCAACACCACCAATACGTACGAGAACACAACGCTCCACCTCAACAAGACGCTCACAAAGAACAAGTGGAACTCGCTCGTGCTGCCCGTCAGCCTCACCAAGGACCAGCTCCAGTCGGCATTCGGCGCTAACGTACGCCTCGCCAAGCTGAAGACGCTCACCTCTACAGCCATCGAGTTCGAGTCAGTAAAGCTCAACGATATAGAATATACCGATGTGGCTCTTGATGCTTACATGCCTTACATCATATTCCCCGAGAAGGAAAAGACGGAAAGCAACTCTGCATCTTACACCGCTTCCCTCACCGTCGAAGGCAAGAACGAACCAATAAAGGTGAACGTGCCTGCCGACCACTACACCATCGCAAAGGTAACAAATGTAGACCTCTCTAAGATCAACCCGAATGGTGGCTGGACAACAACGCTCGTGGAGACTGACGACCACTCTATCGCCGCTTACGGCACCTTCGCCCGCACCTTCGGCAAGTACACCGAGAAAGAGGACGGCACATACACCGACGTAACCGAAAAGGGCACAATCATCTCTGGTCGCGACCCCCTCTACGACTGCTACTTCTTCGACAAGGGCAACATGTATCACTCTGGCAAGAAGGAGGACAATGGTCGTGCACGTGGTCTGCGTGGCTTCAGCTGCTGGTTCAAGCCGCTTGATACTACTAAAGCACAGAACGTGTCGTTCACCCTCGACGGCGTAACGCCTAACGGCACAACGGGCATCGAGGACATCCTCGCCGACTACGAGCAGCCGGTAAGCCGCTTCGCCAACGGCGTCTACAACCTCAACGGTCAGCTCGTCAAGCAGGGCAACTCTACTGCTGGTCTGCCCAGCGGCATGTACATCGTCGGCGGCAAGAAGTGCATCGTAAGATAATCAAACAATTTCAAAACAGCAAAAACTATGAAACGCGAATATAGAAAGCCGACAATCGAGGTTGTCGACATCGAGACAACAGAGACATGCCTCAAGGCAGTGTCGTGGAATGTTGACGGCGGTAAGAATCCTGACGACCACGGCTATATCATCGAGGATAAGGGTGAAGGTAACAACGGCGACTACGACCCGTGGAATCCTGACAAATGGTAATTTAAAAGTAAAAGAGTAAAAGAGTAAAACGAACACGAATCTCTCGAATCGCACGAATACAGGTTCTTCCTCAATTCGTGTTATCCGCGAGATTCGTGTTCGTTTTTTTGTTCTCCCACAGAATCCACGGAACTCACAGAAGTTCTTGCTGAGAATGTTCCCCCACGGAATCCACGGAACTCACAGATGAAACGAACACGAATCGCACGAATAACACGAATACCGACTTGCTGCTGCGGCGTGTTATCAAGCAGCAGGTTCTGTGTATTCCGTGGGAGTCTCCTCTCAGCAAGTGGTTCTGTGTATTCCGTGAATTCCGTGGGAGGTTCTACATTCGTGTTATTCGTGCGATTCGTGTTCGTTTCATTATCGGACAGTAATAAATTTAAATTGTGTTAATTGTGTGCGCTACCATATACGTTTTTTACAAATTGGTAGTAATTTTGCAGTCGCAAATGCAAAAAGACCAATAAAAAGCACGAGCACACCCTAAAAAAACACAATAAATACGAACAAGCAATACAAACACACCCCATACAAACATACAAACGCTTTGAAAGAGCCAGGTAAAAAGGCTTTCGGGAAGCAACACAAAACTTAGGATAACAAGAGAATCAATAAAACTAAATTTTACAGAAAATGAAAAAGATTACCAAAATCTTGGATTCGGTAATGAGTGGACTGAAGCGCACATGCGTAGCTAAGGCAATCGCAGTGGTCGCTGTGGCTACCATTGCCATGAACTCTTTCGCACAAGAGGTAGAGACCATTACGGGCGTGAAAGACCTCGCAGGTAAGGATCTCACCTACATCAACAGCCATCTTACAGAAGACGGCAACTACCCCGAAGACATGGGCAAGAAGTTCTTCCTCTACAACGAGAAGACAGGCAAGTTCCTCAACCTCGGCGGCTATTGGGGCACACACGTATCGCTTGCTGATTATGGCAAACCGCTGTGGGTTATCAAGGGGGAAAGAACGATAGGTGCTCTTGATTACAGAGACGTTCTCCTCTTCGCTCATAACATGGCTACAGATATGACTAAAGACCAGGGTCCATATGTAGGTTGGAACATTCCTGACGATGATAAGCCTGATGAGGATCATGGTATCTATACTGACAGAGTATTGAGCAAAATATATGGTTGGGAACTGGAATTCACTAATACCGATAAGAACACTTGTAAGTTAAAGACAAGAACTGCTAAGACTAAGATTTTAGGTTATTGGAAGGATGAGGCTTATCTCTGCGGCGTTCCTGCCAACGTAGACCCCAACCGTTCTTGCGAGGCTTATACCCCAACCGAGATTACAAGCAAGGGCTTGGCTGGCTACGATACATGGCGCATCATGACATACAAGGATGTTTACGAATTGCAGTTGAAGAACACCGAGAACATGACAAAGTCGATCGACCTCTCGTTCATGTTGAAGTGTCCGGGTTTCCAGCGTGGCGACAAAGACATCACAAACTGGCATACATACAACTACAAAACCGAAAAGTCGGACGGAAATAATGCAGGTTTCGCTTCTTTCGGTGTCAGCCGACTCAACTACAATGTTGCAAACTGGTCAACAGGCAAGCAGGAAAACTTCAACGATACATATACTTTCGATGGCGTTACATACGTATTTAACGATAAGAAAACAAAAACAGATAATACAGAGAAGTATCAGCGTCTTCTTTCTAAGTTCTACTGCGCAAGCATAAAGTCCAACCGCGGCATCGTCTATCAGGACGTAACCGTGAAGCTCGCCGGCACATACGTCGTAGAGTGCAAGGGCTTCTCTACAACCGACAAGGCTGCGCTCGTAGCCGGCGTGCTCAACCCTAACTATGGCACCAACAACGAGCCGATGATGCTTGGTGGCGTGCTCAACAGAACTACGCTCAGCCAGACAAGCAACATGACAGCCGACGAGCAGAACCGTCTGCACATCAGCGAGAAGAACATGGACTATGCCGGCAAGGAGTTCTACGAGCATAGCAAGTACACTAACAGCGTTATCGTCGTAGTGCCGCAGTCGGCAATCGACGCAAACCGCGGTTCTGCTACAATCCGCTTGGGCGTGATGGTCGGCAGCCAGAGTGAAACCGCAGCCCAGGCAGGCGAGTGGACCGTGTTCGACGACTTCCGTCTGCTCTACGCCAGCAAGAACACCGAGGCTGACCTCATCCTCGACCAGGATCGCGACAACCTCAACTACATCTACGACATCAACGAACCGCTGCAGAACAAGACCCTGCGTCTTAACAAGACCTTCACCGCACACAAGTGGAACACACTCGTGCTGCCCGTCAGCCTCACCCTCAAGCAGCTGCGCGACGCCTTCGGTCCGAGCACACGCCTCGCTCAGCTCGATAAGCTCACCGAGTCGGGCATCCAGTTCCAGTCGGTAGACTTCCGCGACAAGGCAGACGACTACGTAGCGCTCCAGGCTTACAAGCCCTACCTCATCATCCCTGAGAAGGATAAGGGACAGGCTGCCGAGTACACCTCTGTATATGTAGAGACTGGCGCATCAACAGCAGAGTACATGCGCGTAAAGATTGCAGCCAACCACTTCGTCATCCCGAAGGTGTCGCTCTCTGTCGAAGACCTCAAGAAGGTAAACCAGACCACATGGGCTACAGCCGTTTCTACAAGCATCGACGGCAAGATGGAGGCATGGGGCACACTCGCCCGCACATTCGGCACAGAGTCTGACGATGTTGAGAACGGATATGTGTTTACTAACAACGGCGAGATTATCGCCTCTCGCGACAACCTCATCGGCAGCTACTTCTTCGCTAACGGCAAGATGTATCACTCTGACAGCCGTGTACGCGGTCTGCGTGGCTTCAGCTGCTGGTTCAAGCCTGCTAAAGATGCTGCCAATGCAAACGCACAGTTCACCCTCGACGGCGTGACACAGTCGGGCACTACTGCTCTCGACGAGATCCTCGCCGACTACGAGCAGACGGTAAGCCGCTTCGCCAACGGCGTCTACAACCTCAACGGTCAGCTCGTTAAGCAGGGCAACTCTACTGCTGGTCTGCCCAGCGGCGTCTACATCGTAGGCGGCAAGAAGTGCATCGTGAGATAATTAACCGAAAGTATCATTCCTATAACACAGCAAATACAATGAAACGCGAATATATCAAGCCGGCTGTCGAGGTTGTCGACATGGAGACAATGGCTACATGCCAGGCAGTGTCATGGAGAGTTAAGGGCGAGAACACCAACCCCGATACAGACCATGGCTATATCATCGAGGACAAGGATCTAAAACCGGGTGAGTACGACCCGTGGGATTCTGAAAACTGGTAATTCTCCCACAGATTTCACAGATCTACACAGAAGTTAGGTTGCCTTCCAGGGGGTGCACTTGTCTCAAGTGCACCAACCAATCAAGAAGTGCACCAACCAATCAAGAAGTGCACCAACCAATCAAGCAGTGCACCAACCAAGCAGTGGTCCTCCCACAGATTTCAGATAAAACGAACACGAATCTCTCGAATCGCACGAATACAGGTCTTCCTACATTCGTGTTATCCGAGTGATTCGTGTTCGTTTTTTTATATCCTCCCGTCACTTCGTGTTGTTACCACGACCTGGTAACGGCATTACATCTATGATGTAACGCTGTTACACGTCTGCGGTAACGACCTTCCCGCCTTGCGGTAACCGTATGCCGCGCAGCGGCGTCGCAACACATATTAATATATAACTCGATATATATATCAAACACGAACCGCACTTTATAACGAACACGAATCGCACGAATAACACGAATACCGACTTACTGCGTGTATTCTCCCACAGATTTCACACTTACTGCGTGTATTCTCCCACAGATTTCACAGAATTCACAGAACTTCTTGCTGAGTGTATTCTCCCACAGATTTCACAGATTTGCACAGATGGTTAGGGTGCGTGTATTCTCCCACAGATTTCACAGATGCTGCTAACTTCAGGGGGTGCACTTGTCTCAAGTGCACCAACCGAGCAAAATCGATATTCTCCCACGGAATCCACAGAACTCACAGAACTTCTTGCTGAGAATATTCTCCCACAGATTTCACAGATCTGCACAGATGGTTAGGGTGCGTATATTCTCCCACAGATTTCACAGATTTACACAGAACTTCTTGCTGCGTATATTCTCCCATAGATTTCACAGATGCTACTAACTTCAAGGGGGTGCACTTGTCTCAAGTGCACCAACGTAACAAGAGGTATATCTATATTGCTCGGTTGGTGCACTTGAGACAAGTGCACCCCCTTGAAGGCAACCTAACTTCTGTGCAAATCTGTGCAATCTGTGGGAGGTCATCCCCAGCAGAAGGTTCTGTGAGATCTGCGTATTCTGTGGGAGTCACTTTGCAGCTGCGGAGGCAAGGATACCTCCGCTACTATCTTCCGCACTCAAACCATCTGTGTAGATCTGTGCAATCTGTGGAAGGTCATCCCCAACAGCAGTTTCTGTGCAAATCTGTGAAATCTGTGGGAGGTCATCCCCAGCAAGCAGAAGCAATCCGTGGGAGCCTCTTCGCAGCCACCGTTTCTCGCCCCATTACAAACATTGCGTGTTATTCCGTGCGGCGCACGGCGCGTGGGCAGACAGGAGCAGACAGGGAGCAGACAGGAACAGGGGGAGAATATAGTGCGCTATTGCACTGAAAACGCTGCAATAGGGGCTGAAAGTGTTATAATACCCCCCCCCGAACGTGCAAAATTGTTTAATATATGTTAATTAGGAGCGCAGAATAATTCGCTGTATTGAAAATCTTCTTAATTTTGCATCCTAATAGAGAACTTTTTGGGGTGAAAACCCATTCAGCCCTCTGCTTATGACACAATAAAGACATAGATTTGAACTTTAGCTTACAAACTCAAGACAAACTGAAGGCAAACCGACACAAATTGCTAATGCTCAGGCGGAGCCAAGAACCGGCTCTCGACTGGCAACAACAAAATAAGTGAAACAAAAATAGAATAAATAACTAAATTTTACCAAAATGAAAAAGATTACCAAATTTTTGGATTCTGTGATGGGAGGCATCAAGCGCACTTGCATCGCAAAGGCACTCGCTGTCTTTGCCGTGGCTTCCATCGCAATCAATGCGAATGCCCAGACGGTTAACGCGGCAAGCGTATCGGGCATCGGCTCGGAAACGGGCAAAAGTCTCACCGATCTGCAGAAGGCGATAGTAACAAAGAAAGATTTTACTGATCCTGCCAAAGTGTTCTTCTTGTATAATGTGAAAACTGGCAAGTTCCTTTCTGCCGGTGGCTATTGGGATACTCATGTGGCATTGAAGGATTACGGTAAGCAAATCTGTATCGTTGGTAGTACTACTACAATGCGCCTTGCTATGGATATTACTACCGCAGAGGGTCAATATTTGGGATTTGTTGGAGATTATAAAGACCTCGGTACAGACACAGATACCGGTAAGGACACAGGTCTCTTTGTTGATAGACACCTGAATGATACCTATGGTTGGACTTTTACGCTGGTAGATGATGCAACAAATACTTTCAAAATTTCGACTACTGGTAAATATACTACTACTTCTAACGGTTACACCAACGTTTCTTACCCTAAGGTCTACCTCTGTGCCGCTAAGGACGCAACTGTCAAGGGTAATAACTGTGAAGCCTATACAGAGGCTGCTCTTAACAAAGATGCAGACTTGGCAGCAGGCGCAACATGGCGTGTTTACTCTCTTGCAGACCTTATCGCATTGCAGGTTAAAGGTATTGAGAACATGACTGCTCCTCTCGACCTCTCGTTTAAGTTGAAGTCTCCGGGCTTCCCGCGTGGTGCTTCCGATTTGAAGACAGGTTGGACAATTAAGAGCTACTCAACACAAACTAAAGATGGTGAAGCAGGATGGTATTTCGGCTTGCACAACGTGTATACTAAGGTTCCAAACAAATGGAAGGTTGATGAAACAAAGGTAGACAAGTTCTCAGATGCTTCGTATACATATCTGTTTGATGGCACAACTTATAAGCAACAAGACAAGAACAGTGCCCTTAACTCTAAGCCATACGAGCGTGAGATGTCTAAATTCTATACCGCAAGTGTGAAGAGCGTACACGGTCTTATTTGGCAGGATGTAGAGGTTACTCAATCTGGTACATACCAGATTGAGTGTAATGGCTTCTCTACCACACCAAAGGCTGTGCTCTTTGCAGGTGTTAAAGACCCGGAAAATAATGAGCAGATGCTCCAGAATCGCATCTCTAAGATTGTTCTTGAGCAGACAAGCGAGATGACAGAAGCAGAAAAGATGGCGTTGGGCGTAACTGCTAATACGGCAAACGGTACCAGCGCTCTTAACGTTGACTATGCTGGTAAGGAGTTCTACACATCAGGCAAGTACTTCAATAGTGTGCAGGTAAAGGTTGATGTTCCGGAAAACGGAACAAGAACCATCCGCTTCGGTATCTTGATTGGACAGAAGAACGATGCAGAGACTCCTGCTGCTGACGAGTGGACTGTATTCGACGACTTCCGTCTGCTTTTCGTAAGTAAGACCGTTAATCAGGACTTGGTGCTCGACCAGGATCGTGAAGACTTGAAGTATCTTTCAGAGACGACTAACACATACAAGAACGTATCGCTTCACCTCAACAAGAAGCTCATTCAGAACAAGTGGAACTCGTTCGTATTGCCAGTAGACCTCACAGCGAGCCAGATTCGCAAGGCATTCGGCGCAAACACACGCCTCGCTAAGCTTTCTAATCTCACTGGGTCGGCTATCGAGTTCGCTTCTGTTGACATGGACGCAGCAGATGGTAAGCCTGCAATGGAGGCTTATATGCCTTACATCATCTTCCCCTCAGGAGGCGAAAAAGACGTCACCAGCCCTGACTATACAGCAGAACTTGAAAAGTCAGACGGAAGCACGGTTAAGGTGATGATTGGTGCTGACCACTACGTTATTCCAAGTGTCACTGTTCCTACTAAGAAAAATGGTGACAAAGAAGTTAGCGACTGGTCGAAGATGAATAATGATAACTGGACAACAAGCATGGAAAGCACCGACCGTAAGATGATGGCTCTCGGCACATTCGCTCGTACTTTCGGTGACGCTACACAGGATGCTGACGGTAAATGGAATATTACCAACAAGGACAAGATCCTTGATCGTCGCGAAGACCTCAAGAACTGCTACTTCTTCGACAATGGCAAGATGTACCTCTCTAAGGACCGTCCACGCGGTCTGCGTGGCTTCAGCTGCTGGTTCAAGCCGACCACAAACAACGACACAGCACCGAATGCGCACCTCACTATCGATGGCATTTCTCAGGGCACAACCGGCATCGAGGACATCCTTGCTGACTACGAGCAGCCGGTAAGCCGCTATGCTAACGGCATCTACAACCTCAACGGTCAGCTCGTTAAGCAGGGCAACAGCACAGCCGGTCTGCCAAGCGGCATGTACATCGTGAACGGCAAGAAGTGCATCGTGAGATAATAAACTGAAAGTATCATTTCAAAACAAACTGTAACAATGAAACGTACATATATAAAGCCGGCTCTGGAGATCGTCGACATCGAGACAACTGAGACCTGCTTCAAGGCAGAATCATGGCACGTAGACGGTCCGGGCAGACCAAGCTCTGACCAGGGCTACGTCGAAGAGGATAAGGGTAACTACAAGGATGGTGAATACGACCCGTGGGATTCAACGAATTGGTAATCTGTGAAGTTTCGTGTGTTATGCTGAGGCTGCATCGCCTCGCATAACCGAAAGTTCTATATGCGCAGCCCAACAACTGTTCAACAGCAGTTGTTGGGCTGTTTCGCGTTTTAGTAGCGGAGGTATCCTTGCCTCCGCCGCAAGCAAAGTGCCTCCCACAGATTTCACTTTATTGCTGATGCTTTTTTAACAACGGATTAAACGGATTAACTGCTGATATCTTTTTAACAACGGATTAAACGGATTAAACGGATTTACTGCTGATGCTTTTTTAACAACGGATCAAACGGATTGAACGGATTTACTGCTGATATTTTTTAACAACGGATTAATCGGATTAAACGGTTTTACTGCTGATATTTTTTAACAACGGATTAAACGGATTAATCGGATTAACTGCTGATATCTTTTTAACAACGGATTAAACGGATTTACTGCTGATATTTTTTTAACAACGGATTTAACGGATTAAACGGATTTACTGCTGATGCTTTTTTAACAACGGATTAAACGGATTAATCGGATTCGATGGATGCGTAAATAAACGGATTGAACGGATACTATTTTCAGGGGGTGCACTTGTCTCAAGTGCACCAACCGAGCAAGAAGTATACCAACCAATCAAGAAGTGCACCAGCCGAGCAGGAAGACGGATTAAACGGATTTACTGCTGATATTTTTTTACAACGGATTAAACGGATTCCTGCTGCTACATTAATTTAACAACGGATTAATCGGATTAAACGGATTACTACTGCTGTATTAAGTTAACAACGGATTAAACGGATTAAACGGATTCCTGCTGCTTGGGATATTTAAACGGATTAAACGGATTTTTACGCACCCATCGAATCCGTTTAATCCGTTTAATCCGTTGTTGATATTACGCAGCCATCGAATCCGTTCAATCCGATAAATCCGTTGTTAATATTACGCATCCATCGAATCCGTTTAATCCGATTAATCCGTTGTTAATATTACGCACCCATCGAATCCGTTCAATCCGTTTAATCCGTTGTTAACTTAACGCAGCCATCGAATCCGTTCAATCCGATAAATCCGTTGTTAAACATCCCAAGCAGCAGGAATCCGTTTAATCCGTTGTTAATATAACGCAGCCATCGAATCCGTTCAATCCGTTCAATCCGTTGTTAAATTTCACAAGCAGACAATCCGTTCTTGCTCGGTTGGTGCACTTCTTGCTCTGGCAAGCGGCAAAGCCGAGCGGAGACAAGTGCACCCCCTGAAATTGAAATCTGTGGGAGAATTGTCGCAAAAGTTGTCTGATTACGAAAAAAAACGTAACTTTGCATTAATCGCAAGACGATGAACCAATAAACAAACAAATAATTTTTAAACAACTTAATCATCATCATCCTATGGAGAAAACATTGATTTTGCTGAAACCGTGTACAGTACAGCGCCGACTCATCGGCGAAGTGATTAACCGCATAGAGCGCAAGGGCCTGCGCATCGTGGGTCTGAAGATGATGCAGCTCGACGACGCCATCCTCAACGAACACTACGCTCACCTCACAGAGCGCCCGTTCTTCCCGTGGCTCGTAGCCTCGATGAAGTCGGCACCCGTGGTGGCTATGTGCGTGGAGGGCAACAGCGCCGTGACAGTGGTGCGCAACATCGTGGGCGCTACGAACGGACGCAAGGCAGCCCCGGGCACCATCCGCGGCGACTACTCGATGAGCGGTCAGGAGAACATCATTCATGCTTCCGACTCGGTAGAGACGGCAGAGGTGGAGATGAAACGCTTCTTCCGCGAGGGCGAGATATTCGAATATCCCGACCCGCTGCACGACTACATGTACGCGCCGGACGGAGACTAAACGAATGTTGAATGTTGAATGTTGAATTTTGAATGGTGCGCCGTTGGCGCATTGTTCAATGTTCAATGTTGAATTGGAATTATAACATAAACATATATAATAATGGTAACAATTAACAACTATGACGAGTTTGCCGCATATCTCGGCAAGAACCTCGGTGTGTCTGACTATGTAGAGCTCTCGCAGGAGCGCATCAATCTGTTCGCTGACGCTACGCTCGACCACCAGTGGATTCACGTGGACACGGAGCGTGCCGCCGTGGAGAGTCCGTACAAGACAACCATCGCTCACGGATACCTCACGCTGTCGATGCTGCCCTATCTCTGGGAGCAGGTGATCAAGGTGAACAACGTGAAGATGCTCGTGAACTACGGCATGGACAAGATGAAGTTCGGTCAGCCGGTGAAGTCGGGTGAGTCGGTGCGCCTCGTTGCCGACCTCTACGCCATCGAGAACCTGCGCGGCATCGCAAAGGTGCAGATCAAGTTCGCTATCGAGATCAAGGACTCGCCGAAGAAGGCGCTCACCGGCATCGCCACCTTCCTTTACTACTTCGAATAACTCGCTCGTAGCGGAGGGGCCTCCCACGGATTGCACTCTGCTTGTGAGATTTAACAACGGATTGAACGGATTAAACGGATTCCTGCTGCTACATTAATTTAACAACGGATTTATCGGATTAAACGGATACTACTCTCAGGGGGTGCACTTGTCTCCGCTCGGCTTTGCCGCTTGCCAGAGCAAGAAGTGCACCAACCGAGCAAGAACGGATTGTCTGCTTGTGAAATTTAACAACGGATTAAACGGATTAAACGGATTCGTTGGGTGCGTTAAGTTAACAACGGATTAAACGGATTGAACGGATTCGATGGGTGCGTTGATTTAACAACGGATTAAACGGATTAAACGGATTCGATGGGTGCGTTAAGTTAACAACGGATTAAACGGATACTACTCTCAGGGGGTACACTTGTCTCAAGTGCACCAACCGAGCAAGAACGGATTCCTGCTTGTGAAATTTAACAACGGATTAAACGGATTAAACGGATTCCTGCTGCTACATTAATTTAACAACGGATTAAACGGATTCGTTGGCTGCGTAAAAATCAGTTTAATCAGTTTAATCCGTTGTTAAAAAAATCTTGTTGGCTGCGTAAAAATCCGTTAAATCCGTTAAATCCGTTGTTAAAAAAAGTGGCAGCAGTAATCCGTTAAATCCGTTGTTTAAAAAGTGGCAGCAGTAATCCGTTAAATCCGTTGTTAAAAAAATGTAGCAGCAGTAATCCGATTAATCCGTTAAATCCGTTGTTAAAAAATGTGGCAGCAGTAAATCCGTTAAATCCGTTAAATCCGTTGTTAAAAAATGTGGCAGCAGTAAATCCGTTAAATCCGTCTTCTTGCTTGGTTGGTGCACTTCTTGGTTGGTGCACTTCTTGCTCTGGCAAGCGGCAAAGCCGAGCGGAGACAAGTGCACCCCCTGGAAATAGTATCCGTTAAATCCGTTGTTAAAATTCCCAAGCAGCAGGAATCCGTTTAATCCGTTAAATCCGTTGTTAAAAAAAGTATCAGCAGTGCATTCCGTGGGAGAATAAAAAGAATAATGATATGACGACATTACAGCAGCAGCGAATGCTTCTCGAGATAGAATACAACCACGAGAAGGAGGAGTTCAGAAAGCAGACAGAGACGATGGGCGTGGAGCGCAAGATACGGCGCGGCGACGCCTGGTTCCCCGTGACCATCGGCAACTGCTACTACAACTCGCTCAACCAGGCGGTGGTGGAGGTGACGCGCACCAAGGACTCGGACATAGAGCACAACTTCGAGCCGGGACGACCCGTCTGCTTCTTCACCGTGCGACGCGACGAGAAGACACACCGTGAGCGCATACAGTATATGTCGTTCACAGCCACCGTGAGCTACGCCGACCAGGACCGCATCGTCGTGGCGCTGCCCAACAGCGGGCGCATCGCCGACCTGCAGCGCTCGGAAGCCATCGGACTGCAGCTCTTCTTCGACGAGACGAGCTACCGACTCATGTTCGACGCCCTCGACCGCGTGATAAGCGCCAAGACGGGGCGCCTCGCCGCACTGCGCGACATCTTCTACACTAAGGCGCCGGCGCAGAAGCTAACGTTCGAACCCATGCGTCTGCCCTGGCTCAATGCGTCGCAGGAGCAAGCCGTGAACGAGGTGCTGCGCGCCAAGGACGTAGCCGTGGTGCACGGACCGCCGGGAACGGGCAAGACCACAACACTCGTGGAAGCCATCTACGAGACGCTGCGCAGAGAGAGTCAGGTGATGGTATGCGCGCAGAGCAACATGGCTGTCGACTGGATTGCGGAGAAGCTCGTAGACCGCGGCGTGAACGTGCTGCGCATCGGCAACCCAACGCGCGTCAACGATAAGATGCTCTCGTTCAGCTACGAACGACGCTTCGAGGCGCACCCCGACTATCCGCAGCTCTGGAGCATACGCAAAGCCATCAGAGAACTGCGCGGCGAGCGCCGCCGCTCGGACGCGTGGCATCAGAAGATGGATCGTCTGAAGAGTCGCGCCACGGAGATAGAGCTGCGCATACGCGCCTCGCTGTTCGGCGAAGCGCGCGTCGTGGCATGCACCCTCACCGGCGCCGCCAATCGCGTGCTCGAAGGCGAGAAGTTCCCCACGCTCTTCATCGACGAGGCGGCACAGGCGCTCGAAGCAGCCTGCTGGATAGCCATACGCCGCGCCGGACGCGTCATCTTCGCCGGCGACCACTGCCAGTTGCCCCCAACCGTGAAGAGCATCATGGCACTGAAAGGCGGACTCGGCACCACGCTCATGGAGCGCATCGTGAAGGCGAAGCCCGAAGTGGTGACGCTGCTGAAGGTGCAGTATCGCATGAACGAGCAGATAATGCGCTTCTCGAGCGACTGGTTCTACGGCGGCGAGGTGCAGACCGCACCCGGCATAGAACACCGCAGCATACTCGACTACGACCGCCCGATGATGTGGGTGGACACGTCGGAGGCAGACGGCAAGGAGGAGTTCGTGGGCGAGAACTTCGGACGCATCAACCGCACCGAGGCAGAGCTGACGCTGCAGACCCTGCAGCAATACTTCGAGAAGGTGGGCAAGCAGCGCATCCTCGACGAGCATATCGACGTGGGCATCATATCGCCATACCGCGCACAGGTGCAGCTGCTCGGCAAGATGATACGCCAGAGCGAGTTCTTCAGACCCTACCGCCGCGCCATCAGCGTGAACACCGTGGACGGATTTCAGGGACAGGAGCGCGACATCATCATCATCTCGCTCGTGCGCAACAACGACGGCGGCGAGATAGGATTCCTGCGCGACCTGCGCCGCATGAACGTAGCCATGACGCGCGCAAGAATGAAGCTCATCATACTCGGTTCGGCAGCCACAATGACCGTTCACCCGTTCTACAAGAAGCTGTACGAGTGGGCAACTAATAATAAAACATAAAAGAAAGGTGTTTTATTTCTTATATTAAAAAAAAATCAATAAATTTGCGAGCCTATATTGTGCAATATATTATAAGGTGTTAAAGTTTCGCAGGACAGCCTCCTGCGAAACCCGCATGTTGCTCCTATAGTTCAATGGATAGAACGGAGGTTTCCTAAACCTTTGATCCGGGTTCGATTCCCGGTGGGAGTACAACTAATTCAACAACATTCAGAATCACTAATTTTATGAAGAAAGCGATGACATTGATGCTTCTGATGCTCGTTGCAATGTTCTGCAACGCACAGATGCAAGACCCCGTGAAGTTCACAGCGCAACTCAAGACGGGCAGCACCGCAGAGGGCGAGATTGTCTTCAGCGGAAAGATTCAGAAGGGATGGCATGTCTATTCCACCAATCTCGGCAGCGACGGCCCCATCGAGGCGTCGTTCCATGTAGACAAGAAAGACGGCGTAGAGCTGGTAGGCAAGCTCACACCGCGCGGCAGGGAGATATCGGAGATGGACCCGATGTTCGGCATGAAGCTGCGCTACTTCGAGCACTCTGTACAGTTCGTGCAGAAGGTGAAGTTCACCAAGCCCAATTACACCATAAAGTGCTACCTCGAGTTCGGTGCGTGCAACGAAGAGATGTGCATGCCGCCCACACAGGTGGATCTGCACAAGCAGGGCAAGTCGCCAGCCGTAGACGGCGAGGCAGCTAAGGAAGAGGAGGCAGCGGAAGAGGCAGCCGCTATCGCCGACACAGCAGCCGTGGCAGCCACAGACAGCGCAGCCGCAGCAGCCCCCGCAGCACTCGACAAAGCAGAGGTGAAGAAACTCTGGACACCGGTTATCGACCAGCTCAACGACTACGACCAGCCGGTGAGCAACTCGCTCTTCTACATATTCCTCGCAGGTATCGTGGGCGGACTCGTTGCCCTCTTCACACCGTGCGTATGGCCTATCATCCCGATGACCGTGAGCTTCTTCCTGAAGCGCAACAAGAGTCGCAAGAAGGCTATCCGCGAGGCTGTCATCTACGGCGTCTCAATCGTAGTGATCTACGTGGCGCTCGGACTCGTAGTGTCGATGCTCTTCGGCGCGAGTGCGCTCAACGCGCTCTCTACCAACGCCGTCTTCAACATAGCGTTCTGCCTGATGCTCGTAGTGTTCGCCGCTTCGTTCTTCGGAGCGTTCGAGATTACGCTGCCGTCATCATGGAGCAACAAGATGGACCAGAAGTCGGAGGAGACAAGCGGTCTGCTCAGCATCTTCCTCATGGCGTTCACACTATCGCTCGTGAGCTTCTCTTGCACCGGTCCTATCATCGGCTTCCTGCTCGTGGCAGTAGCCTCTGAGGGCAGCATCGTGGCTCCAACAATCGGTATGCTCGGCTTCGCCATCGCACTGGCTGTGCCGTTCGCATTGTTCGCCATGTTCCCCACACTGCTCAAGTCGGCACCTAAGTCGGGTGGCTGGATGAACGTGCTGAAGGTGACGCTCGGCTTCGTGGAGCTGGCGTTCGCCCTGAAGTTCCTCTCTGTAGCCGACCTCGCATACGGCTGGCACATCCTCGACCGCGAGACATTCCTCGCTCTCTGGATAGCGCTCTTCTCGCTGCTCGGTCTCTACCTGCTCGGACTCTTCAACTTCCCGCACGACGACGAGGGACGCCGCACCAACGTGCCGCAGTTCTTCCTCGCGCTGGCTTCGCTCGCATTCGCATTCTATATGATACCGGGTCTGTGGGGCGCTCCGCTGAAGGCAGTCTCTGCGTTCGCACCGCCAATGAACACACAGGACTTCAACCTCTATAAGAACGAGGTGCACCCGCGCTTCACCGACTACGAGGCAGGTATGGCTGCAGCACGTCTGGAGGGCAAGCCGGTAATGGTAGACTTCACTGGTTTCGGCTGCGTGAACTGCCGCAAGATGGAGGCTGCTGTATGGACAGACGCCAAGGTGGCTGACCTGCTCAACCAGAAGTACGTGCTCATCTCGCTCTTCGTGGACGACAAGACTCCGCTGCCTGAGCAGATGGAGGTGACGGACACCGACGGAACGAAGCGCACGCTGCGCACTGTAGGCGACAAGTGGAGCTACCTGCAGCGCTACAAGTTCGGTTCTAACACTCAGCCGATGTACATCCTCGTAGACAACGAGGGCATGCCACTCACCGGCAGCCGCTCGTACGACGAGAACATCTCTGAGTACATGGACTTCCTCAACGCAGGTTTGGAAGCATACGCTAAGCGATGAATACTCTAAAGGGGGTGCACTTCTCGAAAGTGCACCCCTTTTTTGTGCACCCTGGAAAGCAGATGCTGCTAACGTTGGCTGCGTAAAAATCCGATTAATCCGTTCAATCCGTTGTTTAAAAAGTATCAGCAGTAAATCCGTTTAATCCGATTATTTACGCATCCAACGAATCCGTTTAATCCGATAAATCCGTTGTTAATTCTTCCCAAGCAGCAGTAAATCCGATTAATCCGTTCAATCCGTTGTTAAAAAAAGCATCAGCAGTAAATCCGTTTAATCCGTTGTTGATTCAACGCAGTCTAACAATCCGTGTCGTCAGTGACATCTGTGGGAGAATAAAAGAAAAGGCTGGAAGATAGGCTGGAAGATATTACACTTCCGAGACCTATCTTCCAGCCCTTTTTGTGCTCATACCGTGACGGTTACAGCAATCCTGGTAGATATGGAGGATTTTTTCGCGTACTTGATTCTTATGAGGCAATAATAATAATAAAGAAATTGCTTGTGAAATTTGCCTCAAAGGTGGAAAATGTGAGTTTTTACACATTTTTGATACATGTTTTGTGTAAAAACTCACATTTTCGACACTTGACGGCTTACTTGTCAGTAACCTCTACGATGGGGTTGCCGGTGCAAGCGTCGGGCATCTGGATGTGCAGCAGCGAGCAGACAGTAGGCGCTGTGTCGTCCATGTGAGTCTGGCGGTTGGTGTGACCAGGCTTGATGTTCCAGCCCATGAAGACGAGTGGGATGTGAGTGTCAGCCGGAGTCCATGTGCCGTGCGACGAACCGTAGAAGTCCTTGCCCACGGGCCACTCGAAGTAGTTGATGCGCGGCATGAGGATGATATCGCCAGAACGACCATTAAAGTAGCCGTTGACAACACGCTCGCGAACCCACTGCGGAGCAGAAGCGCAAGCCGCCTTCTCGTAGTCGATGACCCACTGCAGGTCGGGGTCGGCCTTCAGGATGCGGACAGCAGCCGCCTTCACCTTCTCAAGGCAGAGCTTGTTCTGAGCCAGCAGGTCGTGGTCGAGGTAGAGACTCTCGCCGATGATATCCTTAGCATACTTGATGTCGAGACCGAACTCAGCCTTCAGTTTTTCGTTGAGGTCGCGCATCTTTGCGCCCATGTCGCAACCGCCACCAGGCAGCTTGTGCTCCTTCAGCGTGTTCGGGTTGTGGCTGCCACCGTGGTCGGCAGTGAGGAACAACAGATAGTTGCCCTTGCCCACCTGAGCGTCGAGCGCCTCGAAGAACTTCTTCATGTCGCGGTCGAGCGTGAGGAACACCTCCTCGTTCTCCTTGCCCGGCGAGAACCATGTGCCCGTCTTGTGGCTTATGGCGTCGGTAGACGAGATGCTGATGCAGAGCATGTCAGGCGTTTCGCCCTTACCCAGCTGCTCGTTCTTCAGTGCAGCCTCCGCCATGTTAAATGTGAGCGTAACGCCGTCGGCGCCCGACTTCGGGTCGTAGCCCTTCTTCATGCCAGAAGAGCGGTTGAACTTCTTCACCCAGTCGGGCAGAGCGTCCATGTAGTAAGAACTGGTGATGAAGCCAGCCACCGACTTGTCGTACCAGTAGGCAGCGTTGGCAGAGTGTCCGGCAGGAAGGATAGAGGCGCGGTCCTTCAGCGCGATGCCGATAACCTTAGAACGGAAGTCGGTAGCGCAGCGCAGCATATCGCCGATGGTAGTGCCGAGCATGTTCTTCGGCGACATGCAGCCAGCCTTAGAGTCGGTGCCCACGCCCTTCACGTCAGGGTCGTCGGTGCAGTAGACACGCTTGCCGTCGAGGTAGAAGTCGTTGCCTGGGATGCCGTTGGCAGCAGGCACGGCGCCGGTGTAGATAGAGGAGTGTCCTACGCCGGTGATGGTAGGCACATAGTTGAGCATCTGGTTGTCGCACGAGAAGCCTTCAGCCATGAGGCGCTTCATGCCGCCTTCGCCGTACTTGTCGTAGTAATAATACATGTAGTCCCAACGCATCTGGTCGATAACAAGACCGACAACGAGTTTCGGACGAGCCACTTGTGCAGAGGCAGTGAGCGCCATGATGCACACAAGAAGAGATAAAAAGATTTTTTTCATTTGTGTTTATTGGTTTTATTGTTGTTGTTTTTTTGAGGGGTAGGCCGAACTAAGCCTCTTTAGGCCTTTCTAAGCCGAGGGGTATAGTTGAGAATTGAGAGTTGAGAGTTATGAGATGCATTATCGTTCATGCACTATATCTTGCGTTCTCTTAAAGCTCTCAAGGTAATCATAACTCTAAAATCTCAATTTTCAATTCTCAACGTAAATTCTCC
>ERZ870052.249-NODE-249-length-21409-cov-6.412291_pt1 | contig 21409 bp, 13 predicted proteins | sample MGYA00520889_ERZ870052 | MGnify/ENA primary metagenome ERZ870052 (study PRJEB32232, sample SAMN07284988) | human gut metagenome | biome: human-associated habitat; material: feces | host: Homo sapiens | place: Tanzania | collected 2014-08-14 ...
ATATTAACAAAAAAAATGCCCATTAGTCAGACATCGAAGTCTGATTAATGGGCATTGATAATTATAGAATATATGATTTAATCCTCTGCAAGCTTCAGCTGCTCTGCAACCTCGTCGCAGATGCGCTTTGCAAATTCTTCCTTAGTCATGGTAGCCTGCTCGCCACCACCCTGCTTACGCATAGAAACGAGACCCTCTGCAGCCTCCTTCTCGCCAACTACAACCATGTACGGAACACGCTTGAGCTCGTTGTCACGAATCTTGCGGCCGATCTTTTCGTTGCGGTCGTCGATGAGTGCGCGTACGCCTGCATTGTCGAAGAATGTCTTCACCTCGCGAGCGTAGTCGTTATACTTCTCCGAAATCGGGAGGATAGCCACCTGATCAGGGATGAGCCACAACGGGAAGTGACCTGCTGTGTGCTCGATGAGTACGGCTGTGAAGCGTTCGAGCGAACCGAACGGAGCGCGGTGAATCATAACCGGTGTCTGCTTAGAGTTGTCCTCTGCAGTATACTCGAGCTTGAAGCGCTGCGGCAAGTTGTAATCAACCTGAATTGTACCAAGCTGCCAACGTCTGCCGATAGCGTCCTTCACCATGAAGTCGAGCTTCGGACCGTAGAACGCAGCCTCGCCTACTTCCTCGCGAGTCTCAAGACCCTTCTCGCGGCAAGCCTCGCGGATAGCGTTCTCGCTCTCTGCCCAAATCTCCTCGCTACCGATGTACTTCTCTGTATCCTTCGGGTCGTGAAGTGAAATCTGTGCCTCGTAGTTCTCGAAACCGAAGATGCGGAACACCTTAAGGATGATGTCGATGATGTTCTCGAACTCCTGCTTTACCTGCTCTGGGCGCACGAAGATGTGAGCGTCGTCCTGAGTGAAGGTACGAACACGTGTCAAGCCGTGAAGCTCGCCACTCTTCTCGTAACGGAATACGGTACCGAACTCTGCGATGCGCAACGGCAGATCCTTGTAAGAACGCGGCTTGCGTGCGAACACCTCGCAGTGGTGAGGACAGTTCATCGGCTTGAGCATATACTCCTCGTCCTCCTCCGGAGTGTGGATAGGCTGGAAAGCGTCCTTACCGTAGTGAGCGTAGTGGCCCGATGTTACGTAAAGGCTCTTGCCGCCGATACCCGGAGTAATAACCTCCTCGTAGTTGTACGGCTTAAGCATCTTGCGGAGCAACTCCTGCAAGCGCAGACGCAACTGTGTACCCTTAGCAAGCCAGATAGGCAGACCTTTACCTACACGGTCAGAGAACATGAAGAGTTCCATCTCCTTACCAATCTTGCGGTGGTCGCGCTTCTTAGCCTCCTCAAGCATGAGGAGATACTCGTCGAGCATCGACTTCTTCGGGAACGAGATACCGTAGATACGAGTCATCTGGTCGCGCTTTGCATCGCCACGCCAGAACGCACCGGCTACGCTTGTAATCTTCACAGCCTTGATAGCACCTGTGTTCATCAAGTGCGGACCACGGCAAAGGTCGGTGAAGTTGCCCTGTGTGTATGTAGAAATTGTGCCATCCTCGAGGTCTTCCTCGATATGCTCGCACTTGTACTCCTGACCATCAGCCTTGAACTCAGCAAGAGCCTCAGCCTTTGACACTTCGCGACGAACGACAGCTTCGTTCTTCTTAGCGAGTTCCTTCATCTTAGCCTCAATCTTGGGGAAGTCGTTCTCGCTGATCACATCGCCCTGCTTCGGCATAACGTCGTAGAAGAAGCCGTTCTCCACAGCCGGACCAAAGCCGAACTGAATGCCAGGATAGAGTTCCTTCAGCGCCTCAGCCAAGAGGTGGGCAGAAGTGTGCCAGAAAGTGTGTTTGCCTTCCTCGTCCTCAAACTTGTAAAGAGCGATAGTAGCATCCTCGTTGATAGGACGGTTGAGTTCAACTGTTACGCCATTGACACCGCAAGATACAACGTTGCGAGCGAGAGCCGGCGAAATGCTCTCGGCGATTTGTAACCCCGTCACGCCCTGTTCATACTCACGAACAGAACCATCAGGAAAAGTGATTTTAACCATAACAAATTAGTTTTATTTAATCAAATTGCTTACAAAGGTATACTTTTATTTTTACATAGAACTATTTTTCCGAAAAAATATAGACATTTTTATTGTTAATGAAACATCGTGCTGTTTACTTACTTATAACACATCTTTTTATTATGCCCGGTTTGTTTGCCATTCACAGAAATAATAATTAATTTTGCATATTAATCCCCACCCGTATATAAAGACAACAAATCTCACAAATACGAACAACCGAACTCACAAGTATAAACAATTAATCAAATACATATATAATACAACAATGGCAAAGATAAAGATCGAGACACCTAAGGGCGACATCATCGTGCGCCTTTACGACGACACCCCGAAACATCGTGACAATATGCTGAAGCTCGTTGAAGAGGGCTTCTACAACGGAACGCTGTTCCATCGCGTCATCAAGGACTTCATGGTGCAGGGCGGCGACCCCGACAGCAAGAATGCGCCAAAGGGCAAGCAGCTTGGTGCAGGCGGACCCGACTACACTATTGAGGCAGAGTTCACACCTACACACTTCCACAAGCGCGGAGCTCTTGCTGCAGCACGCTTAGGCGACGAGGTGAACCCAAACAAGGAGTCGAGCGGCAGCCAGTTCTACATCGTGCTCGGCGAGAAGTACAACCAGGGACAGCTCAAGCAGATGGAGAAGCAGATGAAGCAGAACCAGGAAACCATCACCTTCAACGACCTTGTGACCTACTACAAGAAGGAGATTATGGAGATGCGCAAGAACCGCGACCGCGCCGGACTGCAGGAGATGCAGGAGCGCCTTATGAAAGAGGCGAAGGAGATATGCAAGCAGAATCCCGTTGGCTTCAGCGCTGAGCAGATGGAGGCTTACACAACAGTTGGCGGCACTCCGTTCCTCGATGGCGAGTACACCGTGTTCGGAGAGGTAGAGGAAGGAATGGACGTTGTAGACGCTATCCAGAACGCCGACACCGACCGCGCCGACCGTCCTACAGAGGACATCGCCATGACTATCACACGTATTGACTAACAAGCAATTATGACACCGACAGAAGAGAAAGCACTTACCGTATACAAAGCAAGTGCGGGTAGCGGAAAGACGTTCACGCTATCCGTAGAATACATAAAGCTGCTCATCAAGAACCCGATGAGTTTCCGTTCGACACTCGCTGTGACGTTTACGAACAAAGCTACTGAGGAGATGAAGACACGTATCCTCAGTCAGCTTTATGGTATATGGAAGCAGCTCCCGAAGTCGAAAGATTATATAGAAAAGATAAAGAGCGAGCTTGGTGTGACCGAACAGTTTATGTCCGATCGCGCCAAGATCGCTCTTTTTAATATTGTACACAACTACAGCTACTTCCGCATCGAGACCATCGACTCGTTCTTCCAGAGCGTGCTGCGCAATCTTGCACGCGAACTCGACCTCACGGCCAACCTGCGCATCGAGCTTAACGACCGACAGATCGAGAGCATCGCCGTAGACGAGATGATCGACGAACTGGGCGAGAAGGACGAACTGCTGAAGTGGATTCTCGGTTATATAAAGGAGAACATCGACGACGACAAGAACTGGAACGTCATAGGCTACATAAAGTCGTTCGGCGAGAACATCTTCCTCGAGTTCTACAAGACAAAGAGCAAGGAGCTCAACACATTGCTGCACGAGAAGGGCTTCTTCGAGCAGTACACCAAGCGCATCAGAACCATACGCGACGAAGCCGAGGAGCAACTGAAAAGCGTTGCGGCGGAGTTCTTCGAGGCTCTCGAAACGGAAGGTGTTGACATCGCCGACCTCAGCTACGGCAAGTCGGGACCTGCCGGCTACTTCATCAAACTGCAGAACGGACAATACGACGAGAGCATTATCACGGGCAGAGTGCAGAAGGCGCTCGACGAAGGCTCTGCCGACTGCTGGACAAAGAAGAGTGCGCCACAATCGCTGCGCCACTTCGCCGAGGAGACCATCGTGCCATTGCTCGAAAAGGCGGAAGCCACACGCCGGAGCAACTGGAAGATGTACGCATCGGCGGTGCTCACGCTGAAGCACCTCAACCAGCTGCGCCTGCTCAACAGCATTGAGCGTAAGGTGCGCGAGATGAACGTCGAGGCAAACCGCTTCCTGCTCAGCGACACCCACACCCTACTCCACTCGCTCATCAAGGACACCGACTCGCCGTTCATCTTCGAGAAGATAGGCTCGCATCTGGAGAACGTGATGATCGACGAGTTCCAGGACACGAGCACCGTGCAATGGCAGAACTTCAAGGTGCTGCTCGAGGAGTGCATGAGCCACAGCGAAGAGCACGGCAACCTGATTGTGGGCGACGTGAAGCAGAGCATCTACCGCTGGCGTTCGGGCGACTGGCGTATGCTGAACAACATCAAGGGCGAGTTTCCGCAGGTGAGCGACATGCTCGACATACGCACGCTGACGCACAACTACCGTTCGTCGCGCCGTGTCATCAACTTCAACAACGCTTTCTTCGAGCGTGCCGCCGAGATAGAGTTCGACGACCTTAAGGAGTGCTGCGGCGAGGACGACATGCAGCTTGCCGAACAGCTGAAGAGTGCGTACGCCGACGTGTGCCAGCAGGTGCCCGACAAGCGCGAGGACTCCGGATACGTACATATCGAGCTGCTTCCGCAGGACGACTACACCGACATCACGCTGAACAAGACGGTCGAGACCGTGGACCATCTGATAGAACTCGGCGCCGACCCTTCGGACATAGCCATCATCGTGCGCTCCAACAACACCATACAGCAGATTGCGGAGCACTTCGCCTGTGTGCGTCCCGAACTGAAGATTGTGTCTGACGAGGCTTTCCGTCTCGACAACTCTACGGCGCTGAACATCCTCGAAGCGGCGATGCACTCGCTGACGCATCAGGACGACAAACTGACAAGGGCGTACATTGCGAAGGCTTACCTCACGAAGGTGAAAGGCGTTGACCTCGCGACTGCCAACCGCACGGTTTCTACCGAGGAGGGCGTCGAGGGTGCGCTGCCTGCCTACTACTGCGACCATAGCGACGAGCTGCTCGTGATGCCTATCTACGAGCTCGCCGAACGTCTTTACAAGATATTCGGTCTTGAGCGCATCGTGGGCGAAGACGCCTACGTTTATGCTTTCTTCGACTGCCTCACGAGTTTCCTCACCTCAAACACGGCTACGCTCGACGACTTCGTTGAGGAGTGGAACGAAAACTTTGCGTCGAACACCATCCAGGCACGCTCTATCGACGGCATTCGCCTTATCACCATACACAAGAGTAAGGGTCTGGAGTTCAAGCACGTCATCATTCCGTTCTGCGACTGGCGCATGGAGAAGACCAACACTATATGGTGCGAACCTACGGAGGCGCCGTTCAACGAGCTGCCGCTTGTGCCGGTAGACTTCAGCGCAAAGCAGATGATGGGCACTATATACGAACGCGACTACATCGTGGAGCATCTGCAGAACTGCGTAGACAACCTCAACCTGCTCTATGTGGCGTTCACCCGCGCCGAGCGCAGCCTCATCGTCTTCGCACGCCGAGGCAACGCATCGCTGCGTTCGTACGTGATAGAGCAAGCGATAAGCGACATGCAGCTGCCCACCACCTCACCATCTCAACACCTCTCAGGGGGTGCACTTGTCTCAAGTGCACCAACCAATCTCACCACCTCAACACCCGACCACCTCACCCTGACATATGGCGAGATAGACACCACCAAGGAGAAGAAAAAGGCTGAGGAGCCGAACATCTTCACGCCGCACGTAGAGAACATCCTGCTGCCGATGAAGACCTACGCCTCGAACGTAGAGTTCAAGCAGAGCAACAAGAGTCGCGACTTCATCAACGACGAGGCTGACGACGAGCAGGCAGAGCAGCAGTCATACATCAAGACGGGTCTGCTGCTCCACTATCTATTCTCTAACATCGAGACAGCCGACGACGTAGACAGCTGTCTGCACGACATGGAGATGGAAGGTCTGTTCGACGAGAGCGTCATCACGCCGAACAAACTGAAGAACATGCTGCACAAGCGCTTCTCCAACCCGAAGGTGAAGGAGTGGTTCGGGGGCGGCTGGACGCTCTTCAACGAGTGTTCCATCCTAAGCTACGACCCACACACCAACAAGCTGACGGAGCACCGCCCCGACCGCGTGATGAAACGAGGCGACGAGGTGCAGATTGTCGACTTCAAGTTCGGCAAGCCGCAGCCCGAGCACACCGATCAGGTGCAACGCTACATATCGCTCACGCACAACATGGGCTACACCGACGTGAAGGGCTACCTCTGGTACGTCTATTCGGACAACATCGTTGAAGTTTAACAAAAAAAGGAAAACAACATGAACAAGACATTCTTAGAATATGTCGCAGAAGATATAATCGGCAAGTACGGCACCGACCTCTCGCGCATCGCCGTGGTGTTCCCTAACAAGCGCGCCGCTCTGTTCCTCAACGAGCATCTTGCGCGCATTGCGGGTCAGCCCGTATGGAGCCCTGCCTACATCACTATCAGCGACCTCTTCCGCCAGCATACCGACCTCAAGACCGCCGACCCGATAAAGCTCATCTGCGACATACACAAGTCGTTCACGAAGTGTACGGGCATCGACGAGACACTCGACCACTTCTACGGCTGGGGACAGCTGCTGCTTGCCGACTTCGACGACATCGACAAGAACATGGCAGACGCCGACAGCATATTCTGCAACCTTAAGGACATTCACGAACTCGACGACATATCTTATCTCGACGACGAGCAGAAGGAGATGCTGAAGCGCTTCTTCGCCAACTTCAGCGACGATATCGAGTCGGAACTGAAGAAGCGCTTCCTCAGTCTATGGTCGCACTTCGGCGATATCTACCACGACTACAACCGCCGCCTCACCGAGCAGGGATTAGGCTACGAGGGCGCCATATATAGAAAGGTGGCGAGCGAAGAGTCGCTGCAGATGAAGTACGACAAGTATCTGTTCGTAGGCTTCAACCTGCTGCAGAAGGTGGAGCGCGTGCTATTCAGCCGACTGATGAAGGAGGGCAAGGCGAAGTTCTACTGGGACTTCGACGAATACTACATGCCGTCACCATCTCACCACCTCACCACCTCAACATCTCAACACCTCAACACCTCAGGGGGTGCAGTTGTCTCAACTGCACCAACCAACCTCACCACCTCACCATCTCAACACCTCAACATCGCCGACTTCCCCAACGAGCTCGACAACACCGACCGCGACATCTACGCCAACATGCGCCGACCGAAACGCATACGCTTCATATCCTCGCCCACGGAGAATGCGCAGGCGCGCTTTGCGAGCAACTGGCTCCTGGAGAACGAACGCTACAAGGCTGGCCGTAAGACAGCCGTCGTGATGTGCGACGAGAGCATACTGCTGCCCATAATGCACAGTCTGCCGCCCGAAGCCGACAAGGTGAACATAACGAGCGGTTTTCCGCTCGCCATGACGCCCGTAGCGTCGCTCGTGATGCTGCTCTTCGACCTCTACACGCTCGGCTTGCGCAAGAAGGGCACCGCCTTCAACCCCCACTACCTTAAGAAGCTCATGGCGCATCCCTACGCACGCCACCTCCAGGAGGTGCACTTAAAGGAGATGAATGATGTGCACTTAAAGGGGGTGCACTTGTCTCAAGTGCACCAACCAAATTCAACATCGGCGCAGCCGACAACTCAACATTCAACATTCAACACTCAACATTCCATTCTGCACCACATTGCCTCTCTCATAAAGCAGGTGGGCATAGCCACAAAGCAGGAGGGCGACGCACTCACGCAGGAGTCGGTATTCCGCATGTTCACCATACTCAACCGCCTCGCGGCATTAGCAGACAGCGGTGACCTCCTCGTCGACAACACCACGCTGCGCCGACTGGTGTCGCAGCTCGTCAGCACGTCGTCGATACCGTTCCACGGCGAGCCCGTTGTGGGCGTGCAGATAATGGGCGTGCTCGAGACGCGCAACATCGACTTCGACAACGTGCTGCTGCTATCGTGCAACGAAGGCAACATGCCGAAGGGCGTCAACGACTCGTCGTTCATACCCTATTCCATACGCAAGGCGCACGGACTCACCACCATCGACAACAAGGTAGCTATCTACTCCTACTACTTCCACCGCCTGCTGCAGCGCGCCGGCGACATCACCATCGCCTACAACAACTCTACCGACAACGGACACACCGGCGAGATGAGCCGCTTCATGCTGCAGCTGCTCGTGGAGAGCGGACAGAAGATAGGCCACTACAGTCTGACGGCGAAGAACCAGCCGACGCCTCTGATGCCGAAACCCATAGAGAAAGACGAGGCTGCCCTCAGCAAGCTCGAGGAGATGAGCCGCCTCTCGCCCTCGGCTATCAACACGTACATACGCTGCAAACTGGCGTTCTACTACCAATACATAGCCCACATAAAGGAGCCTGACAGCGACCCCGAGACTATCGACAACCGCATGTTCGGCAACATCTTCCACCGCGCAGCTTACCTTATATATAAAGACATCACCGACCATAGTCCGGTTATTGAGAAGGCTCACATACAGGCCTATCTCAGCAACCGCAAACTGCTGGCAAGTGTCGTAGACCGCGCCTTCGAGGAGGAGGAATGCAAGACGAACAACGGACTGCAGATCATCAACCGCGAGGTGATAATCGAGTATATCACCAAGCTGCTAAAGATAGACCAGCAGCTCTGCCCGTTCAGCATTCTGGCTATGGAGGAAGAGGCAAAAGTCTACACATCCCTGTCCTTCACCACCTCACCATCTCACCACCTCACCACCTCACCAGGGGGTGCACTTGTCTCAAGTGCACCAACCAAGCAGTACAACCTCACCATCGGCGGCATCATCGACCGACTCGACGTCGTCACCGACAAGCAGACCGGCAAGCGCCGCATACGCGTCGTCGACTACAAGACGGGCAACAAGCCGTCGAGCGCGATAAAGAGCATCGAGGAAGTGTTCGACCCGAAGAACATTGCCAGCAAGCACTCCAACTACTTCCTGCAGGCGATACTCTACTCGCTCATCGTGAGCCGTTCTAAAGAGTGGAACGCCGCTAACGACGCCGTCAGCCCTGCGCTGCTCTTCATAAAGCAAGCCGCAACCAACGACTACGACCCGACGCTCTGCATCGACAAACACCCGATAAGCGACGTAACGGTCTACGAGGAGGAGTTCCTCACAAAACTGAAGGAGACCGTAGCCGACATGTATTCCCCCGACGCCGCCTTCACGCCCACTGACGACAGAAAGAAGTGCGAGCTTTGCCCGTACAGAATGCTGTGCGGACTATAGTAACTCTTTTGCAAAAGTCATCGTCACCCGTACGCAATCCGATCGGACGGCGAACGCAATCTGATCGGACGGCGGACGCAATCTGATCGGACGGCGGACGCGAACGGGAAGTATAACACGAACCGAATACAACCTGTTTAGGGTTTGTAATGGCAGAAGATAAACAACTAAAATATGTTAAAGTAAAATTTGTAAGCATCTGATATGTCTATTACTAACCTTTAGGTAACAGAGGCAAGAAAAAGTGCCTACTTGTATAATTCGCTGTATGTCATTAACTTTGCAACGCAATTTCGCAAAAAATCAAAAGACAACAGTAAATCATGAAGAATTATGCAATCAAGAACCTAAATGGTTGGCAGAACGTAGAAGGCAAGATATTCCTTGGTAAGGAACTCGGAATGACCGGTGCAGAAGCATCGTTGCAGCGTATTGCTGCTGGCGAAGACGCACCCTTCCTTCATTCGCACAAGACACACGAAGAACTTTATGTGATCATCTCGGGCAAAGGCGAATATGAAGTGGACGGCGAGAAAACAGCCGTAAGCGAAGGGTCTATCATCCGTGTATCTCCAGCAGGCGTACGTGCATTGCGCAACACCTCAGACAAAGACATGGTGATGATGTGCATTCAGTACGAGTCGAAGCCTATCACAGACTTCATGGAAGATGCCAACATCATCCCCTTAGACAAATAATGAACGAAAAAAAGGAACAGAACAAAAGAGACATAAGAGACGCTTTATTCATCAATTGCCCTATCCGCAATGTCCTTGCGCGTGTAGGCGACAAATGGTCGCTCCTTGTGCTGTACAACCTGCAGCACAAGGAGCCTATGCGTTTTAAGGAACTGCAACGTCAGATACCCGACATATCGCAGAAGTCGCTCACGCAGACGCTCCGCACCCTCAAAGAAGACGGCTTCATAAGCCGTGAAGTCTTCCCGGAAATCCCCCCACGTGTGGAATACAGCCTAACACCACGCGCCCTCTCCTTCCTGCCGCTCGTGGAAAACATCATCAACTGGGCCAAGGAGAACATGGAAGATATAATGGCAGACAGAGCGAAGAACAGATGTTAAATAAGATAATTCTTGTTAAATGAATCATATCTTACCTCTCATGTTTATACCTTTGCGAACAATTTGATAATCTAAAGGATAACATTGTTTAATTAGAAAGAGAAAAACATGAGAGAAGATACAGAAAAATCGGTAGTCTGCAACCATCATCGAATAAGCTTCTTGGGATTGCTCGTCACTTTAGGCATCGTGTTTGGCGACATCGGAACATCACCACTCTATGTGATGAAGGCCATCCTGCATACGGGCGAAACCATCAACGAGAGCACCATACTGGGCGCATTATCCTGCATCATCTGGACACTCACCCTACAGACCACCATCAAATATGTATGCGTGGCTCTGCGAGCCGACAACAATGGCGAAGGAGGCATTCTCGCCCTTTACGCCCTGCTGCGCCGACTAAAGAGCAAGTGGATTTACATATTGGCTATTATCGGCGCAAGTACTTTGCTGGCAGACGGAATCATCACCCCTGCCATCACGGTTACCACAGCCATCGAAGGACTCGAGAGCATCAGTCCCAACCTACCTGTCATCCCAATCACGCTTGCCATCATCACCATCATATTCTTCGTACAGCGGTTTGGTACAGAAAGCATAGGCAAGTCGTTTGGAGTGTTCATGCTGCTATGGTTTCTGCTGCTAGGCGTGACGGGAGCCTTCAGCATAACATCTTATCCGATGATATTGAAGGCTTTCAACCCCTATTACGCTATTGCTCTGCTGGCACAATCACCTGAATGGTTCTTAATCCTAGGCGCCGTATTTCTTTGTACCACCGGTGCTGAGGCTCTCTACTCCGACTTGGGACATTGTGGCAGGAAGAACATCACCATAAGCTGGGCCTTTGTAAAGACCATGCTCATTCTTAACTATCTGGGACAGGGAGCATGGGTGCTTAACCATGTGGATACGGCATTATCCGTGAATCCGTTTTTTTCCATCATGCCCCAGAGCATGCTGTTCTTCGCCATCATCATGGCAACGGGTGCGGCAATCGTGGCAAGCCAGGCACTTATCAGCGGCACCTTCTCCATATTGAGCGAAGCCATGAACCTGCACTTCTGGCCGCGTATGCGAATCAAGCATCCTACTCATGTTAAGGGACAGCTATATATACCGATGATCAACTTTGCCATGTACATCGGCGTGGTTCTTATTATCCTTCTCTTTCGCGACTCCTCACACATGGAGGCAGCCTACGGTCTCGCCATCACCATCACCATGCTGATGACCACCCTTCTGCTCGGTTTCTACCTACACAGCAAAGGTGTGGCTCGAGTCTTCACTATGTTGTTTATGGGTGCCTACTGCACCATCGAAGCCATCTTCCTGGCAGCCAACCTGTCAAAGTTTCTCGCTGGAGGATGGTGTACGATGCTTATTGGCGGAATCCTGTTCCTGATGATGTATGTATGGGTTAGAGCCATGAAGATACGTCGCCATTATGTCAGCACCAAACCGCTAGATGACTACTATCAGATTATTTCCGACATCAAAGCCGACGAGAGCATTCCCAAGTACTCCTCCAATCTTGTCTATGTAAACCATGCCAACAAGGAAGGTGCCGTAGACGACAAGCTGCTATATTCCATAATCAACAAGCAGCCTAAGCGTGCCGATCATTACTGGTTTATAAATATGGAGTTTGTTGATACTCCAGACACGCTCGAGTACAGCTGCGAGACTCTGATTCCAAACACCCTCTACAGCATAACGATGCACATAGGTTTCCGCATAGAACCACGTGTGAGTCTCTATCTGCGACAAGTAGTGGAAGACCTTGTGGCAAGCAAGAAGGTTGATTTAAGAAGCACCTATCCTTCGCTTCGCAAGAACGGAATACCTGGCGATTTCAGGTTCATCATCATTCATCGCGTATATTATCCGGAGAGTTCCGCCAACCGCCAGCAGAACTTGTTGATGACTTTCTACGCTCTTATCAGCAAGATAGGCATCGACGAGCCTAAGGCTTTGGGTCTCGACACTTCTATGGTTGTGGTGGAACGTGTCCCACTCATCATCAACCAACGTAGAGGAAGTATCAGGCGCATCACGCAAATCATGGAAGAATAAAACAAAAAACCGAGTGACATTAGGCGCAGCCTATCTTATATTGCAACGTTTTTTTTATGGGAAATGTCAGGCATACAAGCATCTGCGTGCCGACACCTTGAGCGACCGAGCATTGGAGTATGCCCAGAAGGATCTTTGGATAACGTGTTTCTTATATGGTCTGCTCCGCCCTATGGATGGCATAGTGCCCTATCGTATGGAGCATTGCGTCACGCTCGAAGCCACAAACGACAAGCCCATCAATCAGTTCTGGAAGGACCAGCTGACAAAGGTGCTCATCAGAAGCGTGCAAGCTGACGACGGCATCCTCATGCATCTCTCCACCGAGGAATATGAACATCTGTTCGACTGGAAGAGGGTATGCAAGGAAGTGACGGTCGTCCAGCCTCTCTTCTACGTCCGTCAGAAGGACGGCAGACTGAAGATGCAGGCTGTATGGGCAAAGTCGTGCCGTGGAGCAATGTTCCGCTTCATTCTGAACAACCGCATCGTCGCTCCCGAAGAACTCTCAGCTTTCAGCTACGAAGACTTTGAATACGCTCCGCAATTAGGCGATGCAAATTATCCGCATTTCGTAAGAGAATTTATTAAGTAAAAAGATTATGAAACTAAACAAGATACATCATGTAGCCGTGATTTGCTCTGACTATAACCGGTCAAAGCGTTTCTATACAGAAGTGCTGGGCTTGAAGATTGCGAGCGAATATTATCGTGAGGAACGCGATTCTTGGAAGGCAGACTGCTGGATGGGCGACACATACGTCGTGGAGCTATTCTCCTTTCCCAATCCTCCTGAACGTCCTTCCTATCCCGAAGCAACCGGCTTGCGCCACCTGGCTTTCGAGGTGGACAATCTCGCGGCTGCTGTCAGCGAACTCGACAGCAAGGGCGTAAAGCACGAACCAATACGCATGGACGAATATACAGGCAAGCAGTTTGTATTCTTCTGCGACCCGGACGGACTGCCGATAGAACTGTACGAGAAGTAAGAAAAACATCACTTATAGGTATTGCCCGACTCACAAATAAATTGTATATTTGCATCGTAACTAACAGATAACAGATTATGACAGAAATGACAACAACAATAATCATTGGACTTCTTATTCCGTTATTTGGGACGATGCTTGGTTCGGCTTTCGTCTTTTTTATGAAAAACGAAATGTCGGAGCGGTTGCAGAAGTCGTTATTGGGCTTTGCCTCAGGTGTAATGGTAGCAGCTGCCGTATGGTCGTTGCTCATTCCGGCTATGGAGATGGAGGCTGACAGCGGCAAATGGTCGGTATTGCCAACAGCCGTAGGATTTATGTTAGGCATAGGCTTCCTACTGCTTATAGACGAACTTACGCCCCACCTCCATATCGGAACCGACAAGCCCGAGGGCATCAAGTCGCATCTCTCTAAAACAGCTATGCTTGCCCTTGCTGTAACCATCCACAACCTACCCGAAGGAATGGCTGTGGGCGTGGTGTTTGCAGGAGCCGAAAACGGTGCTTCACACATATCCTTAGCCGCTGCCATTTCCGTATCATTGGGCATTGCCATTCAAAACATCCCCGAAGGTGCCATCATCTCCATGCCAATGCGAGTAGCAGGCAATAGCCGATGGAAATCCTTCGTGTTAGGCTCGCTTAGCGGAGTGGTAGAGCCTATAGGAGCCATAGCCGTACTGTTGCTTGCCTCACTCATTATACCCGTCCTACCCTACATGCTCGCCTTTGCGGCTGGCGCCATGTTCTACGTAGTGGTTGAAGAACTGATACCAGAAGCCTCCAACGGTAAGCACAGTAATCTCAGCACCATCGGTTTCGCCATAGGTTTCGTACTGATGATGATGCTTGATGTTGTGATGGGATGAGTGTTGCCAAATCATTCTCAAATATCTTTTCTGTAAACATCTATCTACCATGCCTCCAACTTGTCGGCAATATCCGGCATCTTGTCCTTGCTGAACACCGGATTTCGACCTTCCTTCTTCTGTTGACGATAATCCTGCAGCAAGAACACGGCTTGGCGCGAGAGCAAAACTATTGCCACAAGATTGCAGAGGGTTAGAAGCGCCATCGTGATGTCGGCAAAGCTCCACGCAAAATCGAGCGACACAACAGCTCCCGTCATCACCATAGCTGCTACGGCAAGGCGGTAGACAAACACGCCCAGTTTGGAATCCTTTATGTACCTAACGTTGGTCTCGCCATAATAATAATTGCCGATGATACTACTGAAGGCAAAGAGCCATATCATCACAGCCACAAATGGATTGCCTATGCTTCCTATTTCGTGGGTCAAGGCGTCCTGAGTAAGCTGAATGCCGTTGGAGGCCGTTACGTCCACCCCACTAACAAGAATAATGAAAGCCGTGCATGAACAAACCACCAAGGTATCGGTAAACACACCCAAGGCTTGAATTAATCCTTGCTTTACGGGATGGCTAACCGTAGCCACAGCAGCCGCATTAGGCGCGCTACCCTCACCAGCCTCGTTGCTAAACAAGCCTCGCTTTATACCTTGTATCACAGTTACACCAAGTACTCCGCCTGCTGCCTGGTTGAATCCGAAAGCATTCTCCACAATAGTTATCAGCACCTTAGGCAGACAGGTTATGTTCCATATCACTACGCCTACGGCCACCAGAAGATAGACAACAGCCATTACGGGGACCACCGTGGAAGAAAATTTTGCCACTCTATGTATTCCTCCGAAGATGATGAGCAAGGTGAGCGCCGTAAGCACAATGCCCATAGTGGCTGGCTCTATGCCGAAAGCCTTCTGCCAAGCCAGGCAGATGGTGTTGCTCTGCACAGAATTATAGGCAAAGCCGAACGTGATAATCATCAATACGGCAAATAGAATGCCCATCCATCCCTTGCCCAATCCATACTTCATGTAATAGGCAGGTCCGCCATAAAAGGAAGTCTTGCCCTTGCGCTTGTACAATTGGGCAAGTGTAGACTCGATAAATGCCGACGACGAACCCAACAAGGCCAGCATCCACATCCAAAACACAGCTCCTGGTCCGCCTATGCTTATGGCCGTAGCTACGCCTGCAAGATTGCCCGTACCAATTCTACTTGCCAATGCCACAACGAATGCCTGAAACGAGGAAATGTGCTTCATCTCGCCATCCACCCTTACATCCATCGACAACTCGTCCTGTCCTATCTCCTGGGGCTGAACCTTGTCGGGATTAAGCAACAGCCTTACCATCTCTCTTACAAGACGGAACTGAACAAAACGGGTACGCAAAGTGAAAAACACGGCACAACATATCAAAACGGCGATAATGATGTACGACCAAAGAAAATCGCTAACCTGAACTAAAACATTCTGTACTAAATCTATCATCCTTATCTATTAAAAAATCTGTAAATCTACACTTTCAGACTGCAAAATTACAAATTTCCTGTCAATAAATTGGCAATAATCCACAATAACAAGCTAAATCTGAGGAATATGCTACATGATTATTATAAGAATATAGCGAAAATAAAAAAAGTGCAGACTGCCAGCAAAGGCGTCCACACCATTGTCGTTACAAGGCGGTTCTGGCTTAGAACCTGAACCCGAAGAACATTCTAACCCTCCATTTGTTTCGTCTCACCTGCAAATGGTCCTCGTCTCCAGCCACAGAATAGTTGTATACAGCCGTGGCTCCGGCAAACTTGTTGCGCCATGAATATACGGCTGCTGCTCGGCTTGTAATGATGGCAGAGGGGAAGTGATACTTCATGCTGTTACGGATGGTTGGGCTTTCGGCCTCGCTCTCAACGGTTTCTGCCTTCATCTTGGTGTAGTCGTGCGAATAAACCGTGATTGTGGGCAGGGCCGAGAGGTGAAACAGCAAATGAGAGGACGGAACAAGGTTGTAAGCATAGCCGGCACCAACGGCCAACTCATTCAGGCGTATGGTCATGCCCTTAACTTTGGTCTTTGAACCGTCAAAGCTGGCGCCTACCATAAAGCTTCCTGCGCTTCGCTTCTGAATGTAACTCTGGCTAAAGGCTGCCGGAAACGAGAACTTGCGATGATTGAAGGCATAGTAGAAGTTAAGGTTGAGCGCTTGCTGCGAGATGTCGCCCTTATGCACGTCAGTCTCGTTGCCGCCCACTTGCTGATGGCCATGGAATGTTTTAGACGAGAGATAAACCACATCAAAGCCATAACGATTGCTGTAAGAGTTGAGGTTGAACTCATAGTCGCGGTTTTTGCCAGCCAACTTGGCTGGGTTTACGGCCAGTCCAAGCCCCACGCCTCGATAAGCCACAGCCATGGAAAGCGTTCCTCGGCAGTCGGCCATCACCTTGGTTTTTGATTCCAATCCATCCGTCTTGGCTGTAGTCAGCAGGTCGGCACCCGACAGATTGCCTCTCAGTTTAATGGTCCATCGGGTATTAGGACGGGCGATATAGTTGGTGTCGTACTTCACCTTATTATAATTGGCAGCCAACAGCGAGTCTCCAATAAACAAGTGGCGGTCGTACATTTTTAAGCGCCGTTGAATCTTGGCATAATGCTTCATAAACCGTTGCTTCTTCTTCTCGCTCATCTTGCTTTTGCCCAATTCGGCCATCAGAATAGAGTCGCCCCATTGCAGCATGCGTCCATTGTCGGCAGAATGGCGCAACTGTAGTCGCAAACTATCCGCCATTAAAAGGATTTGCTTAAACGTCTTGCGGGGTTTCTTGCTTTGGGCGCTGGCGGGAGCAAGCATCCCAACAGACAATACCAACGCAAGTAATGAAACTTTCAACATCATACAAAAAATCCGTATTCACTATATTTTTACTAAGGTTTCGCAAGCGAAAAGAAGTTAAGGAGTTAAAGAGTTTTTGGCAAAGCTCAAGGGAACGTTGCTCCCTTGGGTCGCAAAAAAGCTCCTTAATTCCTTAACTTCTATCTAGTGACGTGTGCCGCCGGCAAACTACTTCACCTCGGTTGTTCCGAGGTTTCTGTCCACCAGCATTCCGTCCTTCATCTTTAGCGCAAGTTTTCCAGCCTTCTTGGCCTTGAACTTCAGCACAAACAGGTCGCTGTCGCCCTCGTCCAGCAAGAAGTTGTTGCCACGGTTTACAAATGTTGGCAGCAGTTCCTTCTGTCCGTTGGTGTGCAAACGGTCGTAGGTCAGGTTCACCATGTCCTTCATGTTCAGCAGCTCGATGCCCACGTACTCTAGTTGGTCGGTATTGTAAGGCAAGGCGAAGCTTAACGCGTTGACCCAATGCAGACCCTTGCCCTGAACCTTCAGCTCAATGATGTCGCCAGCCGCAAACGTCGTTCTGCTTGGTGTCATCAACAGTGTGCCCGAACAATGATCGTTCTTGGGATAAACGCCTCCGTCGAGCTCGTTCGACACGCACGAAATATCGTAAGCGTCAATTAGGCCGTTCTGGTTGATGTCGCCCGCGCTCACATAGTCGAAGTCGCTGTCGCCACGACGCAGTCCCGTATAGTTCATATACGACGTCAGGTCGTTCTCGTCTATGCGGTTGTCGTGGTTGATGTCGCCTTGCAGCATGCTCTGGCTTCCGGCCACCTTATATATGTACATGGCTCTGCCCGAGGCAAAGTTGCCAACAGCCTTGGTCAGGTGCATCTGCACGTAGCGAGCCTCTGGGTTGCCCTCAAAGGCGAATGTCTTGGTGCTATTGTCGGCCTTCCAGGCAAAAGGCACCGGAGAAGACCACTTCTGTCTGTCCTTGCTGTAAGCTATGGTTCCCTCCATCAGGGTGCCGTTGCCGGCATCCTCGCGCGGGATGTATTCCATGCGGTCGAGCTTGTTAACCGAGCGCAGGTCTATCGTCACATCGCCCGGAATTGCCTCGCCTTTGCCCCATTGCGAGTGCCAAGAGGTCTTCTTGTCAAAGTCGAACATCTTCGATATTTTCTGTCCAGGCTGGTCCTGGAACGAGGTCTGTGCCTTGATGCCCTTGATGGCAAACTCGAGCGGATTGTTAAGAGTCTTGCCCTTTACGGTGGTCCATTCCGAGGCTCCGTCGCGGTTTACGGCACGCACCCTCATGCTGTACTCGGTTTCGGGCTGCAGTTGGTCTATTGCAAACTGCGTTCCGTGTATTGTAGAGTACACCATGCCGTCGTATTCAATCTCGTAGTAGTCGGCATTTGGCTGAGCCTTCCACGACGGTGTAAGGTCGAACACGCCGCAACCGTCCTTCTTTATCTGCGCCTCAGGTGCCGTAAGCACTCCGTTGTGCGTCAGCAAGCGTCCGCCTGTGTTAAACTCAAATCCCTCAATCTCCACAGCCACGGCGTTGTCCTTAACGTTGGTCTTCGCTATCTTTACCATCAGCTGCGGGTTCTTCTTTATCACAACCTTCTCGGCCTCCGATCCTGGTGTAGAAAATCTGTTAAGGTTAGGCTCGGCGTTGTAGAAATAGACGTTGTCGCCCTTCTCAAACTCGGCAAGCGTCTGCACAGACGTCAACTTAATCTTGTCCTTGCCCACCATGGCCATAACCTTCTTCGGGGCACGGGTCACGTTTATGTGCAACTCGGTCTGCTTCTCGGGTTCGTATCCGTTGTACATTCCCAGCGAGCGCTCGATGTCCACATGCATGCGTCCCTTGCCGTCGGTACACATGCTCACGTCAGTAGTCACGCCGTCGCCATGCAGATATTGGGTTGTGGTTCCGTCGTCGTCGTACTCTCTGAACGAAGCCGTTCCGTTAGCCGAGGCGTATATTTCGTAGGCGCGATAGTCAGGTCTAATCTCCGACGGGTTGTTGTTGGGATTGGTCATCGGTATAATGGCGTCGGCCTTCACAAATACCGGAATCTTCCACAACGGCGTGTCATACTCGTTCACGATGCGTCCGCCCTCGTAAGCGTCGCCGTTCCAATAGTCTATCCAAGTGCCCTCAGGCAGATAAATTCCGTTGCGAATGTCGTTGCCCTCCTTGTCCACACGCGTCTCCTTGTAGATAGGCGCCACGAGCAACGACGGACCGAACATAAACTGATACTCGGTCTTTGTGCCATGCGTGTAGTCGTTGGGATAGTCAAGGAACATGGCTCGTATCATCGGCTTGCCGTCAATAGCCTCGTGGGCCAAGGTGTAGGCATAGGGCATGAGCATCGACTTAAGCTTGAGGTACGAGCGGTTGATGCTTGTTGCAGGCTCGCCCAGGATGTGAGGATACTTGGGGTTGGCTCCCCATCCGTCCATGTTGAGCTGCATGGGCGTGAAGGTCTTCCATTGAAACTCACGCACGTTTACCGGAACGTTCTTGCCTCCAAATATTCCATCCATGTCGCTCGTGATGTTGGGCTGACCCGACAAGCCCGAACCAATGAACGTTGGGATGTGAAAGCGTATGTATTCCCAATCGCCACCCGTTTGGTCGCCGCTCCAAACCGTAGCATAGCGTTGGGTTCCGGCCCATCCGTCGAGCGTGATGATGAATGGACGCGCGTCCGAACCATAATAAGGCATTACCTGAGCCACATCGGCCACACCGTTCAGTCCGAACGAATAGCCGTAGCCCACCCACGCCACATCTGTCTTTAGCACACGCACGCCAGCGTCGCGCACCTCCTTCACGATATCGCGTTGTAGCAGAGGCTCCACTCCTGGCTTGGGATGCAGGTCGCTCTGTGTCCACAATCCTATCTCCACGCCCTTAGAGCGGGCGTAGTCGCCAAACTGTCGCAGGTTTTCTATATTGCCGTCGAGCGAGCCCGTTTGTCCGTAACCCGCTCCATAGCCGTCGTTAGGCAGAAACCATCCCAGAGGCATGTCGTTGTCCACGTAGCGGTCGATGGCGGCACGCGCCGAGAACTGGTAGTTGTTCTTCTCGCCGTTAAGGCTCTCCTTCGTGCCTCCGTTGTCCTTCTGGCTCTCCTTGTACATCTTTCCGTCCTCAAACACCATGGCGCCGTTCTTGTCCTCCTTCCAGTAGTCGCGGTTGTAGGCGTTGAGATGACCCTCGTAGAATCCGAACTTAGGCATAAGTACTGGATGGCCCGTAAGCTGATAGAAGTCGTTGAGCAGCTGCACGGGCGTCTGGTCGAGCATGACGAACATGTCGAGATAATTCTCCGAATGCTGCAGGCGCACCTCTCCCGGCTTGTCGTGTCCGAAGTCGTAGCGTCCCGGACGGAACGTGTTCCACATCACGCCATATCCGCCCGTGCTCCAGTAGAAAGGAGTAGGCGAAGCCACGCCTCCATCAACCCAGCTGTTTGTGTTCTCTATGGCAATGCTCTCGCCTCTATGCGAGAAACGTCCGTTCTGCACGCCTCCGCCATAGAAGTACTCACCCTCGTGCTGAGTAAGGCTTACCGAGGTGTTGCCCTTGTCAATCTTGGCAGGCGTAAGGTTCTCCACAACCGTCTTGCCCGATCGCAGGTCCACAATGTTCATGTTGCCCGTATGCTTGTCGATGTTCAGGCTGATGGCAGGCGTTGTGATTTGCAACGTTCCGTCCACATCAACGGCGCTGATGTTTCCCGTTAGGCGGCGGGCAAACTCTGTAAGAATCTTGGCCGGAGGCGTAGCCACGGGGTCGCGCACCACCCCACCCTTGTCGTCGCGGAACAGGCGCATGATGTTGTCGCCATAAAAGTCGACGGTAAGCTGTCGTCCGTCGGTATAGTTAACCTCAATTGTGTGCGGATTAATCTGTGCCACGTTCTTCACGGCAAAGGTCTCGTTGGGCTCAATTGCCGTCTGTTCCACAGTCAGTCCCGAGCGCAATGGAACGGCCTTGATGCCTTGTGGCATGAGCGTCATTCCAGCCAAGGCGATAGGCATGACAAAAGCAACCGTCGAATATCGGGTTTGCTTCGATTTGTTGTTTTTCTGCATATAGTTAATTTGTTGTTGTTAGTTAGGGTGTCCAGTTAGATGTTCCGAAAAACAGATGCTGAAATCACCCGTTAAGTTATTAA
>ERZ870052.250-NODE-250-length-21398-cov-4.808452_pt1 | contig 21398 bp, 16 predicted proteins | sample MGYA00520889_ERZ870052 | MGnify/ENA primary metagenome ERZ870052 (study PRJEB32232, sample SAMN07284988) | human gut metagenome | biome: human-associated habitat; material: feces | host: Homo sapiens | place: Tanzania | collected 2014-08-14 ...
AACGGCAAGCTACAGGAGCCGAAAGTCACGGTCAAGCTCGGCGATAAAACGCTGAGTAGAGATAATGACTACACCATGGAGGTCACGAAGCAGACCGACGCGGGCAGCTACAAGCTGACTATCAGCGGTAATGGCAACTACTCTGGCAAGATTGAAGACGTGGAATGGAAGATCGAACCGATGAAGATCGACCACGTCATGGTTTCCTCCGACATTTCCAAGACCTATGACGGCACGGCGACAGTCACTAAGACTGCGGAGGAATGGGCAAAGGTTCTGACATTCAAAACGCTTTCTGCCTATGACGTTGTCAGTGTTCCGAGTGACGCCTACACCATTTCGGATGCGTACTTTGTTGAGAAGAGCGGTGAAGAAACCGTCCATTCGCCGGATGCCGGTGAAAAGTATGGGATCACCTTCAAGATAACGCTCAAGAGCAGCAACTATGTGCTTCAGAATTACTATGACAAGGAACCTGCCGCGGCAAAGGAGTACACGCAATCCGGCGGCGCGACTTTCGCCATCGCCCAGGCCGCCGCGCCCACGGACATCCAAACCGGCGCACTGAACGTGATCAACGGCACGAAGCTGAAATACACCTATGATGCCAAGCAGCTTTTGCCCGACGCGCCCAAGGGAACCTATGGCAACGTATCCTATAATTGCAGATTCCCGTTCAACCTTAAAAATGGGTATTGCGTTGATGACATTGCGATTGACGATAGCGTTCTGACGTTGACGATTGCTGCACTGAGCGGCAGGGAAACCGGCAAAATCGGAACCATCCCGATTTATATCACCACGGACAACTATGAGAGTTTCGATCTGCCGCTCGATCTCTACGCAGTGGACAAAATCACGCCTGTGGTGGATGGCGACATTACCGCAAGCAACATCACCTACAGCGACGAGCTGAGCAAGAGCACCATTTCGGGCAAGATGAAAAACCCCACAACCGGCGATGAGGTCAAGGGTACGTTCGCATGGACGGATGGCACAATCAAGCCAGCTGCAAATGACAACTATGAAGCCGAATGGACGTTTACGCCTGATGCACCGGAATATGCGACCGTAACCGGCAAAGCGACCATCAAGGTCAAACCGGCGAAGCTGACCGTTTCCGTGAAAGCATCCCGCATGTATTACACCGGCGAGGCACAGATCGCATCGATCATCGCGTCTGGACAAAGCGTAGACAGCACTCCCGTGATGTTCACCTACAGCGACAAGGTAGACGGCGACTATACTTCGCACGGACCGACATTCACCGACGCAGGCACGTACACTGTTTACTACAAGGCGGAAGCCGCGAACCACGAACCAGCTACCGGTACGTTCACCGTGACCATCGACCCGTTGCAGATTAGCCTTCTCTCTGTTTCGTCAATCTCCAAGACCTACGACGGCAGTGCAGATGTCACGCTTACTACGGACAAGCTGACGTTCTTCAGCAAAACGGCGAAGGCCACGAATATTAAACTTCCCGATACGGCGCTCTCCTTCTCAAACGCCCAATTTACCAAGCAGCAGGCCGACGGGAGCTATCTGCCCTCGCCGGAGGTCGGAAACGGAAAGGCGCTTTCCTTCACCATGACGCTCACAAGCAATAACTATGTGTTTGAAGGTAAGTCGGAAGGTACCACAGCGGTCAGCGACGTTTTCGTGACCGATGATGCGAACCGGTTCACCATCACCAAGGCCGCCGCACCCACAAATATCCAGTCCGGCACGCTGAACATAATCAACGGCACACATCAGACGTACACCTATGACTTCACGGAGCTGCTGCCCGAACTGTCCGAGGGCGAATATGGCACGATAAGCTATGGTAATCAGGCTGCTATTTCCCTTGTTCCTCAAAGGGGGTATTATTACGACGAGACGATCGTAGAGTTTAAAAAAGGCAAGCTGACTTTGGCACAGTTCTATGCGAAAGATGGAGAAATGACTGGCCAAATCGGAACCGTCAAAGTGAAAGTCACCACCACCAACTACGAGGACTTTCAACTGACGCTCGTCCTCAACGCGGTGAACCAGATCAAGCCCACGCCGGACGGCAAAATCACCGCAAGCAATATTACTTATGGTCAGGCGCTGAGCGACAGCAGCATCACTGGCAAGATGAAAGACCCCACCACGGGCAACGCAGTCAACGGCACATTTGCATGGAAGGATGGCACAATCAAGCCAGCTGCAAATGACAGCTATGAAGCCGAATGGACGTTTACGCCTGATGCACCGGAATATGCGACCGTGACCGGCAAAGCGACCATCAAGGTGAACAAGGCTACCCCCGCCTTCACCGCTCCCACGGCGCAGGAAAATCTGACCTATACCGGACAGGAGCAGGCGCTGATTACTGCGGGCATGACGGACTATGGCACCATGCAGTACAGCCTGACCGAGAACGGCACATACAGCCAGAACATCCCTACCGGCACCGATGCCGGAACATATTACGTGTGGTATCGGGTGATTGGCGATGCAAACCACAACGATACCAAACCCGCCAGCGTGGCGGTCCGCATTGGGCAGAAGCCGCTGACGATCACCGGGGTAACGGCTGCGTCCAAGTCCTATGATGGCACGAAAGACGCGGGCATTACCAGCGTAACCTTCGACGGCGTGAACTTGAACCGAGGCACGGACTACACCGTGACCGCCAACTTTGACGATGCCGGTGTGGGCAACGGCAAGAACATCACTGCCACAGTGACCTTGATGGGGCAGGCCGCGAAGAATTACGCCCTGGAGCAGAGCAGCTTCACCGTGACTGGCAGCATCACCAAGGCCGCTGCGCCCACAGTGCAGCCCGTAGAGCTGACCATCTACAATGGTCTGCACAAGACCTATTCCATTGACCTCTCAACGCTGCTGCCGAAGCTGACTGCTCCCTGTGACTACGGCACGATCACCTATGACAAGAGGGTTTATACCAATCTGGGCGTTGGCTCCTTTATTACCCTTGTAAACGGCAAGACCGGTGAGCTGACACTGGAAGCAAACAGAAGCGGCACGGACGAAGGACAATTCGGCACGATTACGGTTACAATCTCCACGAGCAACTATCAGGACATCACTCTGACTGTCAAGGTCAGCGCGGTGAACCAAATCACCCCCGTGCCGGAGGACGGCAAAATCACCGCAAGCAAGATTACCTATGGTCAGGCACTGAGCGACAGCAGCATCACTGGCAAGATGAAAGACCCCAACACCGGCGCAACCGTCACCGGTACATTTACATGGGACACACCTGCCGTGAATCCCAACGCGGGCAGCCATGATGCCAAGTGGACATTCACCCCCGATAAGTCCTACGGTGGAAAATACACGACGTACACCGATACCGCACCCGTTACGATCAACCCCAAGGCGGTTACGGTTTCGGGTATCACCGCAAAAGACAAAGTCTATGACGGCAAAACCAATGCAACACTGGATTGCAGCAACGCAAAGTTTGACGGCGTTCTGGAAAATGATACCTTGACCGTTACGGTCACAGGCACATTTGAAAGCGCTAATGCCGGTGAGCAGAAAGTCAAGATTTCCGGCTTTAAGCTGGGCGGCGATTCTGCCGCCAACTATGTACCGTCTACCGTGCACAGCCAGACCGAAACCACGGCGACCATCACCGCAAAGGAAGTCACAGTTACCATTACCCCGAACGGCGGCACTTACGGAAGTGTCACCGCCGCCGCTGCCGTACTTTCCGGCGTTGTGGACGGTGAAACCGTTCCCGTGACGCTTACCTACACCGGCACAGCCAACGATGGCACCGCTTACGCCGACACCACGCCGCCCGCCAAGGCAGGTACTTACACCGTCACGGCGACCACTACCAACCCCAACTACACGCTGGACCCCGACACCAACACTGCCGAATTTGCCATCGCCAAGCGCCCCGCCACCGTCACCCCGGACAAAAAGACCAAGGTATATGAGGAAAAAGACCCCGACCTGACTTACACAGTCCGTGGTGTTTTGGACGGTGAAACGCTGAAAGGTATCACGCTGACGCGCGCCGAGGGCGAAAATGCGGGCGAGTATGCCATCACCGCCACCGCCGATGCAGGCGCAAACCCGAACTACGATGTCACGTTTGCCGAGGGCAAATTCACCATCAATCCCAAGTCTATTGACGGCGCAAAAGTTGTGCTGGGCAAGGCGCTTACCGCCAACGGCGCGGAACAGACCCAAACGGTGGAAAAAGTCCTGCTGGGCGACAAGGAAATCCCCGCAGATTCCTACACCGTGGCGGGCAACACCGCCACCGCCCCAGGCAGATACACACTGACTGTCACCGCCAAGGGCAACTATACCGGCACTGTTGAACAGACCTACGTGATTATCCCCGCCAAGGCGGAGGGTGCTCCCGGCGAGGAGATTGTGATCAGCAGCGGTAAGGTAAAAGTGGTTGTCAAGTCTGAGGGCGCTGTACCGCCCGCCACCCTGCTGACCGACAAAGCAGAATTGCTTGCCATGTTGGTGGACAGCGGCGACATTACCGCCGATGAACTGGCACAGATTGCCGACGGCGCAAGCGTGGACATTGCGCTGACCGTGAAAGAAGCCAATGTCTCCGATGAAGTCAAAGCGGCAATGGCACAGGCCGCCAAGGGCTACACCATCGGGCACTATCTCGACATCAGTCTGTTCAAGTACATGACCGTGAACGGCAGCCAACAGGCCGGTGTTCCCCTGCACACAACAAGGGACGCATTGACGATTTCCGTTGTGGTGCCGGACGCGCTTATCAATACGAACAGCGCGGTCAACCGCACCTACTGCATTGTGCGCAATCATGAAGGTACGATTACTGTGCTGGATGCCGCGTTTGACGCAGCCAGCAAGACGCTGACCTTTAAGACCGACCGCTTCTCTGACTACGCGATTGCCTATAAGGACACCGCCGTGCCGAGCAGCGGCAGCAATCCGGGCAGCAACAACAGTTCAAACGACAGCGAAGCCAAGAAGAACGAAGTTGCTACTCCCACACCGGCCCCCACCCCGGCAAGCAGTTCAAAGCCGTCCACCATAACGGCAATGCCGCAAACGGGCGATACCTCCAACCCCACGCTGTACGTCGTGCTTTTGGTGGCATCCCTGCTCGGACTTGCAGTTGTATTTGTCTGCAAGAAAAGAAACGATAAGTAATCGGTTATAAAGACAATTACAGATTGTTTTTGGCCCGACAGCCACAACGGCTGTCGGGCCTTTTTTGCGTTCCTTTTTTAAGTTTAAGGCGTTGTTGTCGTAGTTCTCACCAGACCCGCGCACCTCCAAATTTTGGGCTTTTTCAATGAAACTCAAAATTTTGGAGGTTATTATGTCTCGATATAAAGATTCAAATAAGTACAAAATCTACGGTGAGGACGCCATTCTGGCGGCAAGGTTCGATAAATATCTGGATGCGACATTCCGTAATTGCCGCGCAGATTACTTGAAAGCCCTGAGCAAAAGGAAACAGCGGGAAATTCCTTACGAGGACTTGCCAGATGCCGAAAAGGAAACTGTGCAAGAGAGCAGCGCGGCAGACGATAGAATTGAATCCCTGCTGTTTTGGGAGGCACTGAAAACACATCTGCATCTTCTTACTCCGAAAGAGTGCGAGACCATGATTTGTCTGTACATCAAACGGCTTTCTGTGAAGGAAACTGCAGCACGGATGGGCGTCAAACCTGCTACTGTTTCTTATTATAAGAGCCGCGCGATTGATAAAATCCGTGATGAAATCAAGGAGGACTACTAATGGGGAAGTATGCCGCCATGGTAGAAGGCTATGATCTTTCCGCATACACAGCTATGAAGTGCTTCGGCGGAGCGGCGGTTACGATGAAAACAGCGGAGGAGGTTTCAAAAATTCTCGGCGTTTCCGTTCGTGATGCGTTCTGCATTGAACGCAAAGAAAAGCCTCTGGCTCCAAAGACAATTCGGGAATATGTGCTGTTCGCCAACCAAGTGCTGCACTTTGCAAACGAGCGGTATCATTCTGTACAGGCTGAGTTCAAGAAGCCGGAAAAAGGAACCCGCCCTCGGTTTGTAGACTGCATCCATGAGGACGAGGTCAAAAAACTGATGGCAGAAATCAGCAAATACCCGATTCAAGAGCAGGCCATTGTGCTTTCGCTTCTGAATACGGGTGTGCGGCGCGCTGAGCTGGCAGGGCTGACATGGAGCGACTTCAATTTCAGAGACTGCACCGTTCACGTCAACAAGAGCCTTTTGGTTTTCAAAGACTTTGGGTATCAGCACACAACCACCAAGGAAAGCAACGACCGTTATATTGATGTAGCCCCCGAATATATGGCCTTTATGCAGCGGTACAAAGAATGGTGGGATACCAAAAAGAAGCTGATGGGAGCCAGTTGGCAGCGGGATATGGTGACGAACAAAGAGGATAAGCGTGAATCACTGATGAAACTGGTCGGGCAGGAATTTGTCATCATTGATGACTTCGGCTGGCCGCGCAACCCGGACGGCTATAACAAGCTGGTAAAGCGTGTGGCGCAGAAAGCGGGAATCAGCGACATTCACCCGCACATGTTCCGACATACCTTTGTCAGCCTGCTCATGTCGAATCCTGACATCGGTGTTGCAACGGTTGCCGCTGAAGCAGGTCGCGCCCAGCCGAGCACGACTTTAATGATCTACACCCAGCAATACAAAAAACGCCGGGAGTCGATACGCAACCAGTTGAGCAGTGAATTGTACGGAAAATAAAGAATCGCAGCTATGCCATTTTGCAAAAAATAGCGTAGCTGCGTCTTTTTGGTGGGCCGTGAGGGATTCGAACCCCCACTCAAGCGGTTATGAGAAAGCATCGCTGGCAAAAATTTTGGAATTACCGTAAAATTTTGTCGGTATTCCACAAATAAGAACAACTAGTTTTAGGTAATGTGTAGCAATTTCCGCAACGTTTCTCAACCAAAATGCAGAGCCGTAGATAATTTGGTAGATGGGTTCAATGGAAAGAAAATGGGAATTCGCGGAGAGATTTCTAAGCTGTTGGTCGAAAATATAGATGTAATGGCTATTCAATGCGCTCAATGCTGAATAGCCTTTTTCTATATGCACAGATATCTTCAACTGAAATTCTACAGTTTAACCATTTTAATTTTTTTTCAAGGTTCTCCTGAATTCTATGCATTATCATAGTTTTAGTTCTTGTTTGTGATCCGAAATCTCCCTCCAAGAGAAGTATCACATACAATGGTTTGGTTCTCTGAGCAATACGACAATCTTCTAAAGCTTCCACATATGGAATGAGTTCTTCGGACTTTGTTGCGCGCTTTTCCCTATAAGTCTGTGCCCCCAACAAACAGGAAATTGTCATAGCAACTTTATGAGCAACTTCAATGTCTAAACTATTTCTTTCTGATTTATCAGTGCTTGATGGAATCGAGTTTCTTTTTTCATTGTTCGGAGCTATCCTCCAGCGGTTCTCAGCCTCTCTGCCAAGACAGTCCTTTACCTCAAGAAAAAGTAAGAAATCATTAGAATCGCAAATAAAATCCACACCCTTAGCACCGGGCATAGGGTTAAAGGAATTACGATAAAAGAGTGTGTCATCGAATTCAATTGCACGATCCGACGAAAAATTAAAACGTAAGTTTCCTTCAGTTAATATCATATATCAAATCTTGCTCCCGGTTGTATAGCGCATCAAATTCTTCCATAATGGAATTATGAGTTAAGTCACTGATATCCTTCGCTTTTTCCATCATGATTTTACCATCACTATCATGGTACAAGGAAACAAACTGAACATCTACGGGTTTTCCATGAGGATATTTAGCGATAAGATTTAAGCTTTGCATTGTGAAATAGTCATGCGTTGTAACAAAGATCTGTACACCTGCTCGTGAAAGAGCACCAAGAGCCTGAGCAATAGGTTCAACCATTTTAGGATTCATATTTGTTTCGGGTTCATCCCAAAATAGAACGGATCCCTTACTGAGACTTCCAGATTGAATCAAATAAACAATAGTTGCCAGCTTTTTATAACCTTCCGAAACCAGCCCCATTTCAAAAGAGCCTTTTCCCTCTACGTTAAGATAGAACTTCTTGTCTCGTTGAACAATATTCCCTTTTATGCTGTCTTCAAATTTTGAAAGCACTTCGTTTTGTTCGCTTGTATTTGCCCCTTTTTTCAAAGGCTTGTCAAGAAGCTTTGTTAAATCATAATACATCTCTTCGAAATCAATATGATACTCTTCATACAAACTTTGAAAGTGCTCCGTCGCAGAAATCATTTCTTTGGGAGGAAGGTACACCGGATCGATAGGCTTAACTTTTCCCGACGAATGAATGGAAATATCTGCATGATTCGAGCTTCGACTACCGAAAGAGACTGAGATGCAGTCTCCTTCTAGCATGCTAACTTGAGCCGTTAGATTTTTTGAAGAGCCTTGCCTACGACTAGCTAGCCGCCCTATTTTACCCCCATCGGGACGAAAGACACCGACCATTTTACGAACAATCATCTCTTCTTGCTGCAGTTGAGTAGACTTTGAAAAGTCTTTTCGTCCATATGGTTTTACCAAAGAATATAACGCTTTTAAAAGCGTAGTCTTTCCAGTGCTGTTTTCGCCTATTATTACATTAATTCCTGACGACCATTCGACATCGATAGAGTCAAAAATCATGAAATTCTGCAAAACCAACTGCTTGATTTTCATAAATAGTTCCTCTCCCAAATGGAATCTTAGGGTTCGCTTAATAATCTTAGTAACAATCTACTATTGGAAATAAAGAAAAACATTACACAGCGACTTGTGAATCAAAAAGAAGTGCCAACAAGTATACGCAGACAGATACATAATATTGTATTGATTATAACCGTTTTTCTCTAAAATAGCAAATGCAATTCTTTTAATTGTCTAACATGAGTCCCATAAAAACAAGAAAAGTGAGATTAAAAGTTATGAAGAGGGTGTTGACTATGTGTGCATAGCCCACACCTGCGTAGCAAGCTCCGCTTCACTGTGTACAAAACGATACGGCGCGTATTCACCATAAGCTGTCGGGCGGCTGATGGTCATAAGCTGGATTCTGCTGCCGTTGACAGCGTTATCCAATGCATACTTGAAGTCCGCCAGATGTTGGCCGTGAGTGGTTTTCAGTGCAATGCAGCCGTGGACATCACATTTTTTAGCAATTAAACAGCACATTTATCAGAATTAAATAAAAAAGTACAGTTGTCTTTGGTAAAGCGCACATTCTGTGACGCGTAAAATTGTTAAAGTCAAAATGGCAACGGATAAAGATATTCCTCTTTTATCTCTTTTGAAAGATTTGAATATTCGCTTGAAGGAGCAAACAAACAATTCTGTAAAGACGCATACAATGTGTATTCTTTAGGATTGTCATAGGAAGTCCATGCACTTGCATAGACTAAATTATTGTCTATGAAAAATTCCAGACATTTTCCGTACGCAAGCGAAAGAATAGCCTCCATGCCGTTTTTGTTTTCCCATTGCTCAATATCTGCTATCTGGCTGGCTTCCATCCATCGAGCACCTAAATGACTTGCTTTATTATCTTGAATGTACGCAACGAACAGCTTCTGTGTAGTATCTAGGCGATTTCGTTCCCACAGATTCTTGAACGTGATGGCTGCAAGCTTTTCATGCTTTTTGATATAAGGCTGTAACCGTGTGACGAATAATATTGCATTTGATGTGAGCTTCCGAAATACATCAATTGATAATTCAAATATAGAAGCATTCTTATCTGAAATTTTTCCAAGCCCATTGGACGAAAGCAAATCAAACGCATTTCCGATATTTACGCCAAAAATTTCATTTTGAGTCAACCAATCCGAGATGGATTGAAAAGAGGCTTTACGAACTTCCTTCTTCGCAATATAGTATAGGATGATTCTTTCATCGTCAGTGGTTACGCGAGACAAAAGGTCCGTTGATGATGGCGTGGGATTGTTTTGCGGGAGGGTTGGCACAGGATGGGTAGTACGACTACTCAGATAATTAGAATAGCTGTGTTTGAGTTTTAAACTTTCTGAAACGAAGAAACTAGTCTTTACATAGGAAAGCCCCAGACTTTCTTGAATTGTGTCGTAGATATAAGAAATATCTGCGTCAGAATCAAGACTCCGCAATTTGTATTCATTTCCTAGAAAGCCTCGCATATTTGTTGAATTAATTTCCGGAAGTGTAATGGGAATAACAGGAATATTGTCAAGAAACCAAAGAATTCCTGCTTCATTAAGGCAGTAGGCACTCTCGTAGTAATCGCCAGACAAAATTGCAATATTAACCGCACTGCTTTTCAGCGCCTCCTTAACCTCCTTCGAAATGCACTGATCAATATCGTTTCCGGGCAGAGATGAACAAAATATAGCGTCTTTTGGCACGCCAACTCCACATAAAAAGGTCGTCAGAATTTCTGCAACAGTTTTATCGGTGGAACGATGACTTATAAAAACCAATGGACGACTTTGGGGGTTAGATATTAAATCTTGCATATGTTGTGATTCCTCGTCTTTAAATCGGGGGCTTAGTCAGCTTTCGATTAAAATGATTTATACTATAAAACAAAGTATAGCATCTCTTTTGGAATTTGAAAAGTTCTTTGCACTAGTTTTAACTAGACATTTTTATATAGAAAATAATCGGGCTGGTCGAAAGCCCCTGGTCCACCGAACAGCGGGGAATTTCCCCGTTATTTTTATTTCTGTGACTGGTAAAGAAAATTCCGGTGAGGGAGACTTATTCTCCCCCGCCGTTTATTATAGATTCCCGAAAGATTTTGAAATGAAAGAAGGTATTTCCCATGAGCATCATTATCGGCATCGACCACGGCTACTATGCTATCAAAACAGCCCACTGTTCATTCCCGGCTGGGCTGACAAGCTACGGAGAACACGAACCCTACACCCGCCAAGGACTCTTAGAGTTTGGCGGGTGCTTTTTTGTTTGTGGCTCCGGGCGGCAGCCTATCCAGCGGGATAAAACCGTGAATGACAACTACTACCTGCTGACGCTGGCGGCTATCGCCAAGGAAATCAAGCAGCGCGGCTTGCCGCCCGAATGCTCGGTGCGCATTGCGGCGGGTCTGCCGCTGACCAGTTTCGGACGCGACAAACCCAAGTTCAAAGATTATCTGCTGCAAGGCAAGCAACCTGTGAATTTCCGCTTCGAGGGCGTGGAGTACAGCATTACCATCGAGGAAGTTGCCATCTTCCCCCAAGGCTACGCCGCCCTTATGACCGAAGTGGGGCTTTTGCAGGACGAACCGTCCATGCTCCTCATGGATCTGGGCGGCTGGACAGTGGACCTTATGCGCATCGACAACGCCATCCCTGCGGCTGACACTGCGCACAGCTTGGAGCTCGGCATGATCCGCTGTGTAGATGACATCCGAGAACAGGTGCGCCGCGAAACCGGGCTGTCCCTCACGGATGCCCAAATCGAAAATATGCTGGCGGGTCAGCCCTGCACGGTCAGCGATACGGTGCGCGACATTGTGAACCGGCAGGGGCGCAAGTACACAGAGCATCTGCTTTCTGCCACGATGGAAGCCGGCTTCGACCTGCACGCCATCCCAGCCGTGCTGCTGGGCGGCGGTGCGTCGGTGGTGAGCCGCCACCTCAGCCCCAAAGACGCGCTTTGTAAGACGATTTTTCTGCTGGACGACAAGGTGAACGCTGTCGGGTTCGAGCGCGCGTTGACCGCCGTGTCGCGCCGTAAAAGCGAGGTATGAAACGACCGCAGTACGTTTTCCGCCCGAACCTTAGCGACCCGCAACACCGCCGCGCATGGGCGTTGCTGCAGCAGGTGCCGCCTGCCAAACGCAAAGAGTTTCTGGTGCAGAGTATCCTTGCGGCAGAACAGACGGATAGTCTGGAGAAAAGCATCCGCAAGGTGGTGCGGGAGGAATTGCAGACGGCCAGCATAGCCACTGCTGTTCCCAGTCCGCCGCCGGACGATGCAATTCCAGATTCCGCGCTCAATTTCTTATCTACACTTTAGAGGGGGTGGTTCCCATGCACTAAGTTTTTGTTGGTTATGGCTGCTATGATAGCAAAATTCAATGAATTGTCGTTGGTTCTTGTGAATAGCTTTGCTTCTGCCGCTGTGGTATGTTTGCTTTGCAAACACAGAAAGGAGCGCACCCATGAGCAAATTGACCGTAACCATCCCGGATGACCTGCATCAGAAAATCCGTGAAGAACTGGAACGACAGGGCATCACCACATCGCAGTTCATTGAACAGGCCGTAACCACATTTTTTGAGAAACCGAAGGGAGTCAGCAACATGGCAACACGCACGTTAGCATTTCAGGTATCCGAGGAACTTCTCCAGCGCATCAAAACCTTTCTTGCAAGGTACGAGCAAATTTATCACCGCAAACTGAGTCAGAAAGAGTTTCTGGTACATCTCATTGAAAGAGAATTGGATGAAGCGGAAAAGGACTACGAAAGAATTACGACCGAGCAAGCTGCGGAGGAAAACGCTGATGTCGACTCCGGCGAACCAGATGGCACCGAAATGGAGGTAGATGCACAATACTGAAAATCACATACTTAACCAGCAAGGGCAGCCAGCATTGGTTGCCTCTTTTTTCGTTATCGAATCGGTGATTCGATTTATAGATATGTTCTCCGGCATCGGCGGTTTCCGCGAAGGGTTGACCCGTGCCGGAGGATTTGAATGCGTAGGGCACTGCGAAATCGACAAATACGCCAACCGCAGTTACAACGCCCTGTTTGACACGAAGGGAGAGTGGTTCATTGAAGATGCCCGAAAAGCCGACCCCGGCACAATGCCAAATTTTCAACTTATCTGCGGCGGTTTTCCGTGCCAAGCTTATCCCGAATAAAATAGGAATCCCGAAGCCCAGCCGGGAATCCTTGCAGCGCAAGGATTTCTGCATAAAAACTTCGGGATAATATTTTGAAGATGGCACCTGATATAATGTTGCTACGGATGAAAATCCGAATCAACATTGTGAGGTGTATTGATGTGAACAAAATTGAAATCACAGTCCTTTCTGCGCGTGTATTAGATGCCTTAAGTGTGCGCGGACTCAAGGCTAAAACAGTACGGGAATTTGAGCGGTATGGGACTCGACGGATCGTGCAGCATTGTTTGGACAACGGTCAAACAATATACTTCAAGGAAACGGTTCAAGATTTTGTTTGGCAGGAACGAGCGAGGATGGAATCCGGAGCATTACCGCATTACCAGTGGGTCTTAACCCGGCGTGCCGCTGTTTATCTTGACCAAATGGCGAAACATGGAAAAATTCAGGGTGAGCCCCTGCGGTCTTGGGAGGCGGAACACAATCCATTATTTCAAAACGCACCACACAGTCCAAGCAATTCTATGAAGGTAATAGACATTATCTGCAGAACCAGAGATGCGGTCATACAGTTGGAGTTATCCGATAAGACAAAAACAAATTATATCTATTGCGGATTTGGACCCATCTTGAGTTTTTTTGCTTCTCGCGGTGAGGAGTTCTATTCTCCAGAAACGCTTGCTCTTTTCGTAAATAAAGCAAAAGAAAATTATGCGAACGGAACAATCCCAAAAGCATCTTTTCAAACGATGCGCAAAGCTGCCCGCTGGATCGAGGAAGGCCTCTCGACAGGGCGGGTATCTCAGCGGAAGTTAAGAAAATATAATTTTGCCTGCGCTCCGCCAGAGTTTGAAAATCTGCTCTCGCAATACCAACTGTACATGGACAATGAAAACTATTTGAAAGAAGGCACCCGCCAGTTTTATCTTTCATCGGTTCGGACATTTTTCCGTACTATGGGCATTTTGGGAATATACCGCTATGCTGAGATTACCCTGCCGGATGTCACCAGGTGTCTGGCAAAGATTTCAGAAACTTTTCCTTTCGGTATATTTAATTTGACCGGAAGTATGCGATCCTTTGCGCGGTTCATGGCTGAAAAGCATCCTGAGCTTCTCGATATTTCGCCAGCACTGGTGTTCTCTGCAGCAAAGCGTCGGAGTGTTTATGTAGGATACACTCACGAAGAAGCACAAAAGATTTTCTCTGCAATAAATCGCAGCAGCACAATGGGGATGCGAGATTATGCAATGATTATGCTTGCGTATACAACGGGCCTGCGAGGGTGCGACATTGTGAATTTGAAGTTCAACAGCATTGACTGGGATGCCTGCGAATTACGCCTTGTACAAGAAAAAACGAATATTCCTGTATCTTTACCGCTCGATACGACAACTGGGAATGCGATTGCCGATTACATTCTCCATGCCCGGCCCAAGTGCAAATCTGAGTATGTGTTTTTGCGGGTACAGCGCCCCTATACAAAGATTGGAAGTATGTGGACGGTGATTGCAAAATATGCACACATTGCATTGGGAAAGGACCGGAAGATGAATGGGCCGCATGCTTTCCGGCGAGGAATGGGAAGACAATTGCTGGAAGCAAACATTCCTGCGCCCCTAATCTGCGATATTCTAGGACACTCGTCGTCTGTGTCCTTGCGCCAATATACCGCGTCATCTCTAGAGAAATTAAAAGTGTGCGCAGGTACTATTTCTGCAATTCCCATTGCACAGGAGGCCCTGTTATGACAAGACCATCTTTGAAAAGCCGTTTTGGAGAACAGATTCGCGCCTTTGTAGGCTACAAGAACAGTCTTGGTTTTCCTTACGATGAGAGTATCCGTATTCTAGGGAGGTTTGACGATTTCTGTGTAGAAAGGTTTCCTGAAAAAGATTGTCTGGATCGTGAACTCGCACTTGCATGGCTGGAGAAACGAGATACGGAAAACACAGCAGGCCACCGAAATCGCATTATGGTCATACGGGAGTTTGCAAAGTACCTTCGGGCTGTTGGAACAGAAGCATATATGATTCCCATATCCATGACCAGCAAAGGCCCTAGGTATGTTCCACATATCTTCAATGAAGCGGAGATAAAAGCGTTCTTCCACGGTGCTGACAGCTTTCGGCCTCACGAGAAAGCTCCAGCCAGACATCTTGTTATCCCGGTATTTTACAGATTGCTGTATTGCTGCGGATTGCGGCCCGCAGAAGCGAGACTTCTCAAGAAGGAAAATGTGGACTTGGTTCGCGGTGCTGTCTACGTTGTGGAATCCAAAGGGCACAAGGACCGTGTCGTTGCGGTTGCAGATGATTTGCTTCAGATTATGAGAAGCTATTCCACCCTGATTTCAGAAATTTACCCGGACAGCGATTACTTTTTTCCGAGATACGATGGGGAGGGGCCGTATACGAAGCGTTGGACAGAAGAAATGTTTTGGAGATGCTTCAGTATGGCCGGAATTACTGCGTTTGAGGGACCTAAACCTAGGGTTTACGATTTCAGACATACTTTTGCAACGGAATGTATCTGTCGTTGGATGCGAGAAGGCCGTGATATTGATGCAATGCTGCCGTTTCTCTCAGCATACATGGGACACGCCCGTTATGAAGATACGCTTTACTATGTCCACATGGTTCCTGATTTTTATGAGCGTGTTGGAACAGTAGACCGTACTGCATGGGAAAAATTGCTTCCGGAGGTGCATGATGAAGGTTAAGGATGCTCAGTTCTTTGCGGTTGTAAGTTCATTCCTGAATGTTTATCTTGTGAAAAACCGAAGCTGCAGTTCTAATACGGTAAAATCCTATGAGGATGCTCTGAATCTGTTTTTTACTTTTCTTGAGACTGCAAAAGCTATTCCCAGACAGCGAGCGAATTGGAGCCACTTCACCCGCCAAAACATACAGGAATTTATGGACTGGCTGGAGAAAGTTCGGAACTGCAGCAGGCAAACACAGCTGCAAAGGCTTGCTGCGATACGCTCTTTTGTGCGATATGGCGGCATTATTGATCTGCGTGTAATCTCAATACAGGCCGACGTAGAGAAAATTCGGTACCGCAAGCCAGCACCTGCTTTGGTGGGTTATCTTACGAAAGAAGGACTCTCTGCCTTTCTCTCACAGCCAAACTGCCAAAAACGCACAGGGTTCCGGAATATGGTGTTTCTGGTTTTAATGTACGATACAGCTGCACGGTGTCAGGAAATGCTGGATTTAAGGATACAGGATTTAGTGCTGCACAGGACTTCGCCTTGTGTTTATCTCACAGGTAAGGGAAACAAGACGAGGGTTGTCCCTATTTTACCGAAAACAGCAGAGCATCTTCGTAGTTACCTGAAGAAATTTCATCCAGCAGACAACAGAAAACGAGACGATTATGTGTTCTACGCTTATGGCGGCCCTCAAAAACCGATGTCTCCTGATACGGTTGCGGCATTTGTAAAGAAATACGGAGAATCCGCACGGCACATCTGTGCATCCATTCCGGAGCGGGTACATCCCCACATGCTGCGACACACACGGGCAATGCACCTATACCAAGACGGTGTTCCATTGGCTATGGTATCCGAATTTCTTGGCCATGCGCAGATTGAAACAACAAAAATTTATGCCCATGCCGATACAGAAATGAAACGGAAAGCCATTCAGCAAGCAGCAAACAAGCTAAACGATACGATTCCGGATGCACTCTGGAATACAGATGACGAGGAGATGATGCTTAAATTAAGAGGCAAACAACAATACAAGTGAAAATATTATCCCGAAGTTTTTCTGCAGAAATCCTTGTGCTGCAAGGGTTCCCGGTTAGACTTCGGGATTCTTGTTTTTTTCGGGATAAGTCTGGTTATCCCGAAATTCAGGATAACCAGACGTTCAGTATCGCGGGAGCACGCCGAGGATTCGGCGATCCGCGAGGAACTCTCTTCTTTGAACTGGCCCGCCTGGCTGAAGCCCGGAAGCCTGAGTATCTGCTGTTTGAAAACGTACCCGGACTGCTTAACCATGACGGCGGCCGGACGTTTGCGACGATCCTTAACACGCTGGACAGATTGGGGTATGCTGTCGAATGGCAATGTCTTAACAGCAAAGATTTCGGCGTCCCCCAGTCGAGAAACCGGGTGTACATTGTCGGATATCTTGATGAGCGATGTAGAGGAAAAGTATTTCCTTTCACCGAAACAACAGGAAGTTCTCTTATTCAAACCCACGGTGGGCACCAAGGAGAGCGCGTCTACTCCCCCGAAGGACTGAGTTGTACGCTGGCTGCCGATCCGGGCGGTTTCGGTGGCAAAACTGGGCTGTACGAGGTGGGCGTGCCGATCAAGTGCGCCACCAAGACCGGCTACCAGTTGGCACAGGTCGGTGACAGCATCGACCTGAGTTACGCAACGGTCAACACCAGACGCGGGCGGGTCGGCAAGCAAATTGCCCACACCCTCACCACAGGTTGTCGACAGGGAACGCTGAATTTTATTGACTTAAACCCTGACCCTAAAGTCACAGAAGTGGCGCGGTGCGTAAACGCCAGAGTCGGCAACGGTATCCGAACGCATCGCGGGGAATCCTCCGGTGTTCTGTGTGAGGGTCGCATTCGCCGCCTGACACCGCGCGAATGTCTGCGGCTGCAGGGCTGGGCAGATGACCGCATCGACACGGTGCTTGCCATCCAGAGCGATAATCAAGCCTACAAACAGGCAGGCAACGGCGTGACGGTCCATGTGGTGGAAGCCATCGGACGGAGAATCGCAGCCATGGACGCAGAACTGCGGGGTGAGGCGCTTGCCCCTTGATTTCAAAGACCAGTATTTTGGCTGTGAAATCGAACTGACCGGGATAAACCGCGCCACGGCAGCCCAAACGCTGGCCGACTTATTTGGCACCCGCGCCGAGCATTCCGGTGGTGGCTACGATGCCTACCGCGTCAAAGATTTGGACGGTAAAGAGTGGAAAATCGTCCGGGACGGCAGCATCCATCCCGAATGCCGTAGGCGGTCTGTTCTTATCGGGGAAACCTACAAGGTTGAACTGAACTCCCCCAAGCTTGAATACGGCGAGATGGAAAAGCTGCAGGAGGTTGTCCGTTCATTACGCCGCGCAGGGGGCATCGTAAACGACAGCTGCGGAATGCACGTCCATGTGGATGCAAGCAAGCACACGCCGCAGAGCCTCAAGAATGTGCTGTCCATCATGTATTCCAAAGAGGATATTTTGTTTGCAGCACTCAAAGTCAACCCTGCCCGCATCGACAGTTACTGTCAGGCGGTGGATGAGCCGATACTGGAAGAAATCCGCAAGCTGCCCAGCGGTGCGAGTATGGATCAGCTGAAGGACCGCTGGTACCGCGGGCGGGACGGCAGCGACTATCACTACCACCAGAGCCGATACCATGCCTTAAATCTCCATTCCGTGTTCTACCATGGCACAGTCGAGTGGCGGTTGTTCAATTCAACGCTGCACGCGGGGGAAGCCAAAGCCAACATCATTCTGGCCATGGCGATCTCCGCGCAGGGTATTAACCAAAAGTACACGCAGTTCCGAAAAACGCCCATCGGGGATAATCCGGCGTTCACCTTCCGCACCTTTCTGCTGCGGCTGGGGCTGATTGGTCCTGAGTACAAAAATGTTCGGATGCACCTGCTGAAAAATCTGCCCGGTGACAAGGCGTGGCGGCACGACAAGTCGCTGTATCCCAGCAATCAACCACGGCTTCATACAGATGAGGTCAGATAAGGAGAAACCCAATGTCTCGAAAAGAATACTTTGCCTATGGTTCCAATCTGAATTTTGAGCAGATGGCTTACCGCTGCCCGGAGGCAACCGCCGTGGGTATCGCCAAGCTGGACGGCTATGAGCTGGCGTTCCGGCGCGGCTACCTGACGATTTTGCCCAAAGAGGGCGCAAGCGTCGAAGGGCTGATCTGGTCTGTCACTGACCACGACGAATCACAGCTTGACTGTTATGAAGGCTACCCGACATTCTATGACAAGGAAACCATGACGGTTACGGATGCAGACGGCACGCCGCATGAAATCATGGTTTACACCATGAACGCACCGTACCGCGACCAGTTGCTCCCGGTCAGCAGCCGTTACAATGCGGTTGTTTTGCAGGGGTGTCTGGATGCGGGAATTTCTCCCAAGCAGTTCTATGATGCTGACGAAAAATACCGCAAAGCCTACAAGGCCAGAGCCGCGCCTACCCCTAAGAAACACACTCCCGAACGCTAACCAAGCCCGCTGCACCGCGCAGCGGGCTTTTTCTTTTGCAACAAAAGGAGAACCAGTATGAAAAACAAACACAGAATAAAGCAGGGCTTGTCGCTGCTGCTGGCGGGCGCACTGACGTTTACTAATGTTGGCGCAGCGCTGCCCGCTTTTGCAGAGGATGCCCCTGCCACGCCGGAGACAGCTTCAGCGGCCACACCGGAAACCGCTGAAGCCAATGTTCCGACACCGAATCTTTCGCAGATCACTGAAAATCTGTACGCCGATCTGCCGGACGCACCTACCGGCAGTTACCTTGGCAGCATGGGTCTGCCCGTGGCAACCGGCGAGACAAAAATCGGTATCTCCGCGTGGGTTTCTGACCTGTATGACGGCGTAGATGCCCATATGGATGCCGATGCGCTGAACGCAGATGAGAACACGGTCACAATCGGCAAAACTCCCGGCACAGACTATGCCATTGTTCCGCTGTTGGCGCAGGTCGAATACCCGGCAGACGATGCGGTATCCGAAATCATACTGCCGGATGATGTAGAGCTTTTAAGCTATCTTTCCACCGATTATGAGCCTATCCCGGCAGACGAGCAGGAGCAGGCTGAAATCCTGCACCAGACATACTCGGAGCAGTCGGCGGCAGCCACCGGCCTGTATGTGAAAGCCTCTGCCGATTTTACGGCGCAGCTGGTCTATACGGATTCGGACGGCAGTTCGCAGTCAAAAGCTATCCATGTACAGATCAGCGAGGATGCTACACCCACACAGATGTATGCCGACACCGGCGATGACGGCATTGCCGCCTATGCTGCAGGACCGACTCCGCCGTATGCTACCGGCAAAATCACCAGTATTGCCAAGGAGGGCGGCACATGGCTGATTTGGTTCAACGGCCAGGAAGCCTACTGCTGCAGCCACGGCCTGAACGGCCAGCCCAAGGGCTGTCCCACCTACAGCTTCTCTCATGTGTCCCGCCTTGAACCCGGCCAATATACCCCCGGCAACCACTATGCAAACCAGGTCAACATCTGGGGCGGTCTTGGCCAGCTGAGTCTGGATATGCTGGATGATCGTCCTGTTGTGGCAAGCCTTGAAGATGATCCTGAAGGCTGTGAAGAACAGCCGGACATCCTTGGCAGCCTTTACGATGAAACCCAGCAGTGGATCATGGAAAACTATCCCGACAGCTACGCGGCGCAGACTTATATTGCTGCTGCGGAAGAACTGGTAAACGGTACAGATGCACAGTCCGGGGAAAACGGCTACTACACCTACATCTATAACCCGCCCGCAGGGTATGCGTGGCAGGTTGTGGCGCTGGTCGGTGAAGAAATTGCGGGCGGCACTGAGATTCCGGATGTGCCGAGTGTTCCGGAACCGAAGTATTATTCCGCTGCATGGACAGCTCCTGCGCAAAGTGCCAGCGACAGCTTTGATTTGACATTCACTGTCAACACCGACAAATACCAGCTGAATACGCAGGAGAAGGTGGACGGGGCGGTCATTACCGTCACGCCCAGCCGGACCGGCGGCAGCGTGGACGGCGGCAGTTGGCAGATGAGCCCTGCCACCGCGCAGACCATTACCACAAGTGGTCACACGCAGGATGACAGTTTTCATCTCAACGGCGGTGACGGTTCTGCCACATGGACGGTTCACTATGAGGTGTCCAAGACCAGCACCGGCACGCTTTCCGGGCAGGAAGGACCGTTCACCAGCCAAGCCGAAGCAGACGCCGCAGCAGCAGCTGCCAAGAATGCGGCCATCGGGCAGCTGCAGAACGAGGCGCAGGGCATGGTGGATGCCGCTATTGCCTCGGCGCGGGCGCAGCTTGCCAATATTACATTCAGCTACGATGAAATCACCATCCCTCATGGCTTTGATGCCACGCCCGGTGCGTTGGGCAGCCACCAGACTATTACTGTTCCGGCTAATAGTTCCAATGACTATAAAATGCAGAACGATGAATGGTCGGTCAAGGTCAGCATCGACAAAATCGACAGCGAAACCAAGCAGCGCATCAAGAGCGATACCGAGTTTAAGATTTTCGAGTGGGATGCGGTTCGGCAGTGCTATATTCCGGCAGGCGGATACAACCAATACAAGGTCGAGCGCCAAGCAGATGGCACTTACAAGGTCATCAACCACAGTGACTATGCGGGCGGTTCGGATGATTTGTTCTACACCCAGCGCAACGAGGGCAAGTTCGTCATCGTGGAGAGCCGCGCACCCAGCGGGTACTACGGCGATTGGACGGATGTAACCAAACCCGGCACGGCAGGCTCTGTGCTGGGTAAGCGGGCGTATGCCTTTGAAATCACCAAAGCATTGGACGGTCAGACGATTTGGCTG
>ERZ870052.251-NODE-251-length-21371-cov-7.725228_pt1 | contig 21371 bp, 22 predicted proteins | sample MGYA00520889_ERZ870052 | MGnify/ENA primary metagenome ERZ870052 (study PRJEB32232, sample SAMN07284988) | human gut metagenome | biome: human-associated habitat; material: feces | host: Homo sapiens | place: Tanzania | collected 2014-08-14 ...
AGGCTTAGGTGATGACGGTTATGCCGGAATGATTCTAAAAAAAATCTCGGATTGAACGAAACGGAAAGTCCTTAAAAAGGCAGATGAATCAGGAAATCCAGAATAATTTTATTGTTGAACCCTTTAAAGCAAGTTTGATTATGGAAAGAAAGAATGATATTCCATTTGAGCATCAGATGATGTTTGTTCTGAGACGTTATGATTCTGTAATGGCTGAGAATATTGAGCTGCGTAAGGAAATAGAGGAACTTACAGAAGCTCTTGAGGAACTTACAGAAGCTCTTGAGGAACTTGGAGGAAATAATGAACGTAAATCTTTGAAAAAGCGTATAAAGAAGCTATCAGAGAAGAATGAGAGTCTTAAACAGAAGCTTTCTGAAAAGAACAATCAATACGATGAAGTATATCGCTTGTACAAGATGGTCTCAAAGAAGAAAAACGTTCTTAAAAATACGTTACTGTATGTAAAGGCACATATTAATAAGATGCTTGCACTTGTTGATGTTCCTGCTTTGAAACTGTTGTCACAGCGTATTGCCAAGGATGTAAATTTGGTTGAACATACCAATTGTGTGTATGAAGAAGTACAATAAAGAAATGCTTATTGTATCTTTCAAATGAGAATAATTAAAATATATCGATATGACAAATGAACAAATTAAGCAGCACTTGGAAAGAGTGGTGAAAACTGCTAAAGATATTGCAACAAAGACTTGTAGTCAGCAATGGGAGAACTACAAGAAAAGTAGAGTAGAGAATGGAGAACGCCCAATTCCGAAAGAGATGGAAGAAAGCATTCGGGATGTCTTCACCTTTGCATATGCTACAGGTATTGCTACAGGTGTTGAGGACACAATTGTTAGTTATAATATTATGTTCAATACCGGGAAAGGAGGAGAGGCATGAAAAGACGTATGACTAATAAGATAGAAAACTATAAAATCCTGCCTAAGCGACTTATCAATAAATATATGTCTCTTAGTTTTGAACAAGGTTACTTTAGTGTCTCTATAGAATTTAAAGGTTGTGCCAAAGTGTATGTTCGTGATGTGTGGGGTAGAATACTCATTTATAGCCTAAACTATTCAGATGGCAAGTGTGAGCATTCTCATGGCTACAAGATGTGGAATGATGATGTCTTGTACCATGTTCGCAAAGGAATGAAATATGATGGTAAATAATAAGATTTTAGAATATAATCATAATAAGGTTATTGTTGAAGAAAATGATGATAGTTATGTCATAGACTTCCAAAGAGGTTTAGGTGAGGTTTCATACTCTAAAAAAGATTGGACTCTTGCCAGAGCCTTGTATCATCAATCTATTCAAAACTACAAAAAGGAAATAGAAGAAGATTTATACGAATGGTAATTTATAATCTTTAAAATGATATACAATGTATAAGGTAAAAATATTTTTTGGTTCATTCTATGGGGAATGGTTTGAAAATGATTTCTTGGAGGATATGGATTGGTCAGATATATCAGTCGCAGAATGTATGATAGAAGCTCATTTTCCCGTAGTTCCTGCCCATGGCAGTATTGTTGATGTAAGTAGTCTCCGTTCTCAGATTTATAAAGGATGGAAAAAATATGTTGATGAAGGAGGTTATTTGTCAGATGTGATAGATGGGGTTAGATGCAAATTCAAAATTCCACGACAAATTTCAAATGCAGATATATTTAAAGAAATGGTATTTGGAGGTAATAATTTACCAGATTTTATCTCCTATAAAAAATATATGGTCGGTACTGATGAAGATGAAGATGTCTTTTATGGAGTATGTCTAACACCTAATACAGACTATATTAAAATAGAAATTTACTGATAATACTCGCTATATAGAATTATTTAAGGGATGCTACTATCGGAGCATCCCTTAAACTCAATTTATTTAATGGTGAAGTCAAAGACTTTCTTACTGCCTGAGTTCTTCATCCCATTACTGGTATTGCCTTGCTTATTGTTGTAAGTAAGACAGTATTCTCCAGGCTGTCCTTCTACTGTCAAGTCATAAACGTTATCAGAAACTTTTTTCACTTCTAATTTTACAGATTTATCTTCTTTGGCACCTTCAATCCTGTTGGAATGAACAATAGCACTGGTCATTTGTCTGCCTTTTCCTACAGACTTAAATTTTACCACAAAGAAATCGTCTATGCTATAGTTACTGGAGAACATATCATAATACTCAGAGATACTATTTCTATCATGCGTGAAATAAATGCGAAAAGTAGCCTTGCCACCCACAAAAGCATAAGGCGAAGTCTTACCTTCGAACGTGATAAGTTCCTTGTCTTTAAACGGATTGATATATCCAGTTCTTTCTATTTCTTTGAAGTCTATATGCTTCATAGCAACAAGACTGTTATCTATGTTAGCATAGATACCAACAGAATCCATTCTGAGCTTACTAAGAGCTGTTTGATTGAAGTCTATACCAGCTTTCGTAAATGAAGCTTTCTGCTCTTCATAAGTCTTTCGTCTGGCATCATTAAAGCCTCGGATGTATTCTTCCGATTTTCCTTCTAATGGGTCTATTGTAGAATCGTCATCATCATCAATATCCTCGTCATCATCTGATTCGTGTTTAGGGAGAATCTTGCTGATGTCTGTTACACCGCCCTTAATCAAAGCCTTGGCTTTTTCTCTTGCTTGCTCAATAGGAGTCTGAGCCATCATGAATGTGCTTGCAGATACAAGCAACATTGTTAACATAACTATCTTTTTCATATATATAACTTTTTAGAATAGAGTGCAAAGTTAATGCTTTTATTAAGAAAATAAGCAATATCTGCAATTTTTTATATATAATTAAACGAAGAGAGGAAACACTTCCAAGAAACGCTTCCTCTCTTTTTCTTTTTGTTATGATGCTTTTTGTTGTTGTGTTTTCTCTGTTTGATGAAATTCCCTTTGAATAACTTTTATCATATTCTTCACTTCCTGGTCTATCTTATTGAAATTGTTATATAAGATACGTTCCTTTGCATCTACAGAACCAAAATCATAGAATTTAGGTAAAGGAAAATTCTTATAATCCTCTTCCTCTGCCTTTATTTCATCCATATTAAAGTTGGTTTTGCAGAAGAACTTGGAAGTTTTGAACTCTTCCGCCTTTTGAATGTCCATAGCACCTTTGCGACCTGTCTTTGTAACAGTAAAATCTCTTGCTGTCTGACCACATATCCAACCAGATGCCATGTCGGAAATCTTAGATGCCGGAACAAGACTATCCAAGTTTTCATTAAGATTGATGGAAGTTCTGTCACGGTCAATGGTGATTCCTTTCTTTAGCTGAACCACCTTACCAAATATATCTCCTGATAGCCAATCGAGAGTGTCCTTGCTACGAGCAGAGCCGCTGATTACATTGCCAACAGTGGTGATAATTTTGTCTTTACCAACCTTACCATAGTCAGCCTCCAACTGAGGCAATTCCTGAAAGCCTAATGTTACTGCAACCTTGTTGCTTCGAGCAGTACCAATCAATCTATCTATTTTATGGAAATACAAAGTTGGTAACTCGTCAACAATAATACTTACAGGTACATTTTTACCCTGACCGCTGTTCACACGTGTCACAAGGCGGTTCAATATAAGGGCATTCAATGCACCGATGATACTCTCCATTTCCGGGTCATTAGCAATAAGAAGATAACTTGGATTCTTAGGATCACTGACTTTTAAATCAAAGTCATCGCCTGAGAATACCCAATATGCCTCTTTCGTTGCAAGACGTGATGTTTGAACACGAAGTGTACCAATCATACCTTCCAACTGTTCCATAGCGTTATTCTTCTTCGCTGTCATGAACGGAGCCATCAGAGGATAAACCTCAGGGTCTGTTTCCAAAACTTCAAATATCTCAGAATAATCTCTATTCAAGAACGACAGTACATGAGGCATATCCGAATATTTGCCTTTCCAATAAGCAGGTTCAACAATGTGTTCCTTCTCACCAAGATGACCTTTTGCAAATACACGTCCAGTGAGTCGCTTATGATGCGTGTCTGGGTCTTCTTCATATTGTGCTTCAAGCTCATTACCATGCTCGTCGTATGGTTTCTTTCCATAGTTTACAAAGAAATAAATGCAAGCGGCAAGGAAGTTAGTAGCAGATGTCTGGAAGAACTGGTCACTGCCACCGCCACTTCCTTTCTGTCCTTTCTGCAAAGATTCAATCAGTGTCTCAGCAGTTTCCTGGGCTGCCGCCAAATTACTGATGTATTTCTGCTGAATAGGGTTGACACGTCTTGAATATTCAACATTCACGAAGTTGATGATATTAAACCTGCATCCTTTGGGCGTTTTACCTTGCTGTTGGTTCTTCTTGTAATGATAGTAAAGCTTAGTAGCCAAAGTTGGAAATTTATAGTCATACACAACCATGGCAAAGCCTTTGGCACTATGCTGTCTGATGTATGGTTCTATGACAGAGAATGTCTTACCACTACCAGGAGTACCCACAACCCAAGTTCCACGGAAAGGGTTAATGATATTAATCCATCCCTTACGGAATCTTCCTTTATAATAGTAACGCATCGGTATATTAACAGAATACTTGTTGTCAACGTATTCTTCTGTCTGCTCAAAACTCTCATTCTCGAAGTTGAATCTATCTTTAAGCATTCCATCCTTGAAATATTTTGAAACATTATCAAGTGCGATATGAATCAATATGGTTCCTATCAAAGATGCTACCATATAAAGCCAAATGTTGGTTCTCAGCAACCAAACTCTGGTTTTCCAATCACAGCTATAAAGAAAAACAGAAACTGTTACCAAAACGAGTCCGATGGAGATAGGCCAGAAAACCATCTTTCTCGCATCGAACTCTATCTGTTTCTTGTTTTTAGTACCTATACAGGTGATGATTACCAACATTACTGTAACAATCTTGCTATATGGCAGAAACTGATACATGGATAGCCTCCCAAGTCGGCTATGTACGTTGGTGATAACGCCTCCCAAGAAATCCAAAGCTGTTGGGTCAAGCGCATACATAAAAAATTCGAGCAACAAAGAAACATAGATTGTCGCTCGGAAAAGGGTGTATGTTCCCTGTAGTTCTTTTGACTCTTCCATTATTTTGTATTCATTTTATTCGCTGTTCTTGCTTTATTTATCCATCCTCTTTTACAGTCAGCAACAATAGCTTTCATAGACCGTGTTCCTCTTGGTGTTCCACGAAGCTCGTACCAAGAATCCAGCAAAGATGTATAGCGGATTAATCTGTTCATCCTTCTTAGCTTAAAGTTCAACTTTACCAATGTATTGTTAATATTGGCTATGACTTGAATCCTTTGATGTTCCGTAAGTTTAGGGTTCTTTCCCTTTGATGATCCAAGCGGTAGAATCTGCTTTACATCGGCAGCTATATGAATGCCGTCATCAATGACATCTTTGTAGATATTATTCTTCTTCTGTGACAAAGCTACAGCCAGTACATTAGCTGGACATGAAACACCGACAGATTTTAACTCTTTAAGATTTTTAAGAGTTTGGTCAACCTGGTAATATATGCCGTAAATGCTTGCAGCTAAAGTAAGCATATCACCAAAACTGGATAGATAGTTATCAAACTCTCTTTGAAAGTTTGTTACTTTTTCTGTCTGATCTGAGATATACATGTGCCCAGTTAGATTAAGTGACATTACTTCATCTTGTGATTTCAAAGCTTTTTTTGCCTTCTTTGCGTAATCAAGGAACAATCCTGCACGCACTACGTCTTCTCCGGCATAAGTCTTTAATGGAAGGAAAGACATCAGTCCTGCCAATACTATCGTATAAAAGAATTTATTTACCATCCCCATGATTTACTGTTCTGTTTAAGTTTATAATATCTTGCAACAGAAGTTGCTGCTCGGCGCATTCTGTTTCTTGCTTCAAGGGCAAGCATACCATTTGACTTGTCTATTTTGCCTGCAATGGCACGATTCCAAACATCCTCAAAACTGAACACAGATATAGATACAGCTAATCTTCTTAACTTGGAATTGAGTTGTTCAAGCTCACGCTCCAAATTCCATATTAATTGTGTTCTTTCTGCACCGTTCAGCATATTTTTATCAGTACCTTTAGCACATACCTTTTTTAAAGAACGAAATGTCTTTATAAATTGAATTGCAGTCTCCATATACAGATTATTCATAGACATTGTGGCAAAGACACCTTGTGGATTAATTTTCTTTGCAGCAGAAACTTCCCATAAGGCATTAAGAGTCTGAACACCTTCTAAGTAAAGTTGACAGCAAGCTACTGTTCTTTTGGCGTAACCAGATGCTTCTTTGAGATAAGCATTATACTGTTGCTCCCAATTTCTTATCTTTGCAGTGGTTCCAGATAGCTCTGCTTGAATACCTGCTTCCTTCTTTCGATAATTTGTTTGAGCTGTAATCTTGCTAAGAATATTGTCCTCACCTTTCTTTATAGCAAGATATTGACCAGGATTAGAGGTAGTTCCACTTATTTGAGCACGGCATACAGCCGTGGACAACACTATAGCTAAACAGAGCATTACAGCTCTAAACTCGATTAGTAATCTCATATATCCCCTTTCTTCTTTTATTAAATTCAACTCTCATCCTTATTTCAGACACTACATCGTCAGCTTCTTTAATACCTATCATGTTGACCACTGAATTGTTTCTATCACCAGAATAAATGGTGACGGTTTTCAATCCAAATATCTGTTGTGGCAACGAACGATGTTGCTTGTAGTCCACAACACGATACAACTCAACATAATCTGTTGAGTGTGATAATACTCCATGAAGTATTATTATTTGTTCCGATGTTATAACGTATTCTGTACGCAACAATGACAGTAACTTACAGAACAGATATATAACCAAAAACAATGCGGCATATATAAAATATTCGTGCCACATAAACTTGCCAAATACATATATCCAAAAAGCGGCAATGCTTAGGCAGATGGCAGGAAACTCATTAATGACGTATTGTAATACATGGGGTCTCAATGCCACCGTCTGAAATATTTGAATAGAGTTATTATTCATACCTTATTATATTAAATATAAAGAGAAAAGAAGTATGGGTTAAACGCCCATACCTCTACCTTCTCCATGTCCACGGTCTTCACCTATCTCAGCTGCATAACTTGCAGCTGCAACTGCTTCTGGCGATACAACACCTGGTTTAGAAAATACAGCCCTTGACTCATAGAAGTCTGGTTTAGGTCTTGGTGGGGCTGCCATCGAAAGACCCGCTGCAACATCCAATCCGGTAGTAACAGCAGCAAGAATAGCCGCACCTAAGTTAAAACCATGTCCTGGCTTAGTCTTCATTTCCACCTCAGGGAATATTTTATCAAAGAGTTTCATTCTCTGATAGTCATTCACAGCAAGGAACTTATTGAAGTCTTTCTGATTAATCTCGTGTGAAATTACGTTTCCGTCAATGACTGCGGACATCTTATATTTACCCTCGATAACCTTACCTTGCTCATCCTTCAATCTTTCCACAGAAATATCACCAATAGTTGTAGCACGACCATGTTCGCCACTACGTTTCCATTCCTTGCTTTCTTTGAGATTATTCAAAGACTCTCCGTTTACCCCAGCATCACCCATAAGGTTAATCTTTGCTGCATTACGTAAGTCATTGAGATTAATGGCTTCGTTACCATAATGAACGACCCTGCCTTCTGTTACAGAAGGCTTCTTACTATGAGCAGATACTAAATCCTCAGACAATACTTTCTCTTTTCCAACCGTCTTAACGACTTCGGTGCCAAATCCGGCTTTATGCAAATCATCTATAAACTTGTTGCTGATAGTGGCATTATTGTTGAATGACTGCTGACGCATATCTTGATGAAGGCTGCTTGTTGGAACAATCTGCATCTTCTGCTTGTTCTCATCAGTAAAAGGGATAAGAACGGTCAACATCTTGGCTCTGTCCTCATTTGTTCCATTTTTGAAAGCATTGTATTGTGCCTCTGTTATCTTAAATGACCACATTCCGGCATCCTTATCGGTACGGACATTTATCTGATAATTGCCAGAGATTTGGTCTTTCCATGCCATAGCTCCAGTAATGGCAGCGGAAGTATTTGCATTTACAAGACTATAATCTCCTTTCATTGTAACAACGCCCTCTGCTTGGTCAATTCCTTTTGACCTAACAGCATCTTGCATCTGTCCATTTGATGCACTCTTTATCTTCACTTCATCAAAGACTTTATCAAACAGCTTCAAGCGATACTCGTCATCATAGTTGATAAACTTCAGATAGTCATCTTTACTAATCTCGTGACTCATCAACTGATTGTTTATTACCGCTGTCATACGGAATGTTGTCTTCTGACCGTCATTCGTAGGGTAGGCTTGTATCTCTCCCACAGAAACGGCACGACCATCTTTGACTGGTAGATAGAACCCTTGGCTTGCATCCAAACTTCTACCATCTACAACACCAATACTATTCCATTTGTCTATATAGCCAGTCTTGTAATCTTGACGCATATTCTTCATGTCAATATCAATGACATCGATGTTCTTGGCATAGGATGCTGCTTGTTGCTGCCCTAAGTTCAACTCCTGTTCAATCTCTGGTTTCAACTTAATATTGATGTAGTCCTTGCTTTGAAGATGCTCTTTGGTTATCTTCTCTGAAAAGTCTTTGGAAATGACTTTGTTGATAATATCAAGTCGCTCACTAATATTAGGAGCTGTCTTGTTGTGAACCATCTTGTGTTTACCCTCGCCAGAAGTGAATCTCAGCTTGTCATTGAGGATCTTTTTCAATTGTTCGTCTGTCAACGCATATTGTAAATCCTTGTTGATACCGTCACACTTGATTGTAAGAGTTTTCTTCTCTTTATCGATAACGATGCCATGAGAAGAGAGAACCTTGTTGAATCCTTCACCACTAAAGGTTAGTTCTGCACTGTAACCATTAAGGTATTCTCCCAAGGTCAACGCCTGTCCTTTTGGGCGAACCAACTGTTTCGGTTTAGCATCAATCTTCATGTTAGCCAAAGAATCCTGCTGCTGGTTTCCTTTGTCATAAAAGCCGTAATCGCCAGTCTTCAATTCTCCAGGCTTAAGTCTGCCGTCAGGTCTATCCATCACAACAGGTGCACTACTTGCGAAGAAAGGACGGTCATCTATTCTTCTTGCATGATAACCATGTCTTCCAAAAGCTCTGAATCCATCCAAGAAACTATCAAAACGTCCGTATCTTGCACCTTCAAAAGGGTGGAATGGGCGTTCTCCTCTATATCCATATTCTCCAGGATTAAGTCGATGTCCATTTAAACCCATATTTACAGGGCTATTAGCATTGCGTGCAGCATTCCAAGAACCAGGAATATAATAGTCATTTCTCACAATTGATACAAAAGTTTGGTAAGCCTCTTTATCCCATACGTTAGTTCCGCCATTCCTTAATGCCTCCAATTGAGCATCATTGAGTGTATAACGTCGAGGTGTTGATGTGTTGTGAGCCATTGTTACCAACTGATATTCACCTGTTGGAGTCATTGCAATCTGCGCTTGCATACCATTGGCATTAAGCGTGTTTTGGAGCTGAGGAGCTATGTCCAATGCTCTTGGATTTGTATTCTTTCTTGTTGCCATGTTCGTTATTATTTATTTGATGTTATTTCTTGTTACCAAAAATTCGGAGTATATAAATAAAGAGGTTGACGAAATCAAGATACAATTCTAAAGCTCCTAATAGTGCTATCTTTTGGCTATGTTCGTCAACTCCATATTGGGATTCTTCTATAAGAATCTTTTTTATTTTCTGAGAATCCCATGCAGTCAGTCCAATAAAAATTATTACTGCCGCATAGCTTATCATTAAGTCAAATCCACTGCTTTTGCAGAAAAGATTGACTATTGTAGCTATAACTAAGCCGATTAATGCGAAAAACAGTAATTTTCCAATTGAAGACAAGTCCTTCTTGGTAGTATAACCATATAAGGACATTATTCCAAAAGTTCCTGCTGTTATAAAAAAAGCCTTTGCAATGCTTGCCTCTTGATATACCAGCAGCGTAAATGACAGGGTCACGCCATTAAGCAAAGAGTATAGAATGAATAGGATAGTGGCTTGTGTCAAGCCCAGTTTTCTAATTCTACTACTGATGATAAATACCAAAGCTATTTCTGCACCACATATTCCAAATACCATCAATGGATGTTCAAACATTGCAGACATCAATGATACTGATTGAGCTACAGAATAAGCAGTGAATCCTGTTATTAAAAGAGCAAGTGTCATCCAAAGATACACCTTACCCATAAGAATAGAGAAAGACTTTTGCAAGTCCTTCTCATATATAATTCCAGAGCTTTCCTGTTTTGGATAGATGCTATTATACAATTCTTTTTCAGTCATAACTTTACATATTAAAATTAGTCTTTCTTATACACTATAACACAAGTGTGTCGATTAGCAGTGTAAGGCTTGTAGAGATTGATACCACCTTGGCTTACACCAATCATTTTTTCCTTTGGTACACCTGCTTTGGCAAGGAGTTTAGCTATATATTTTGCTCTTTTTATACTCAGCTTGCGGTTTATTTTTGGTGTTCCTGTTTTACTATCAGCGGCTCCCACAATTCTTAGATTGAGATCGAACTCATTTACTGCTCCTGCAATCTCTTTGATATTTACCAACTGCTGCTTGTCAATAAGTTCAGTTGAGTTAATCTTGAAGAAGAACAATATTGGTGCGTCAAACTTGGCAAGTCGCTCGTCAACTGTTGTTTCACCGTTGTTCATTCGCTCTCTAAGTTTTCGCAAGCCTTCATAATCATTGCGAGGAAATGGTGTGAGGTCTGTAACATCTTGCACTGGTAACATACCAACACACTTTGATGACTTCTTTTCCCATCCGAGTTTGCCAATGCCTACAGTCAAGCCGATGCTTGCTTGAAACAAATTGTCACCAAAATGCTTGTCCTTGCCAGCTCCATCAAAGGTTTGGAATGTGCTCGTTCCTCCAAGTTCAGCAGACAAACTGACTCTATTTGACATTCTATAGCTTCCTATCACACCATAGCTAATGGCAAATGGCTTGTTGTGTAAATCGCTGTTTCTTATGATACCAGCACCAACATATGGAATGACGTTCCACTTTGGAAGAGGGGTATAGGTGGTTCTGTAGAACGAAGAAATATTCAACATCAAATCACCATGATAATTCTGATAACTTACAGATTCCTTGTCAAAATTGGCAAACTGAAATCCCTGGTACACAACACGTGTTCCGAAGAAACGAGAGTGCCATTTACCAAGACTAAACACCATGGTGTATTTTGTCTTGTCATAGAAGTCTCCGCATCCCTTTGGCGCACCAAGAAAAGTGGATGTACCAGCTTGCACGGAGGCAAACCAGTTGTCTCCGATACCTGATAGATGGAAACGTGTGTTTCCATCAGAAATAGATGGCTGCTGTTGAAGATTGTGGTTGGTTGCTGACATAGGCATTGAAGAACCAGTAGTTCTTGCATAGTTCTTTTCGTCATCACCATAAACCACTTGTGTCTTTGCTACCGTTGTTGTAAGGCATAAAGCCAGCATAATTAAAGTTTTTGCTTTCATTATTTTCTTTTTATTATTTATAAATTCTACATTTTTTCAGCTAAATCGTCATACAGATATAGCTTATGTTTCAATATTATACGCTCACATTTTTCAACATAATCGCTTCTGGTTGCATAACCCGAAGCTTTTATAGCCAAAAGCCAATGATGAAAGTCTTTGCTGCCATATCTCCAACATCGTGCGTAACGGTCACTCATAAGAAGGCGTGAATGGTATTCAACGCTTTCCTCTGGCGAGTTGAAATTGCAAAACTTTTCGTTCGGACGATCATCATTATGTACACTATATGGCAAACCTTCCCTCAACCATCGGCTGTTAGCTTTGATTCCGAAGAAGTTGTAACCTGCTTGTGCAAGATTGCTGTTTCCCCATCCGCTTTCAAATGCCATCTGAGCGAGAATAACAGAAGATGGAATGCCATACTTGCGCTGCTGCCGCATTGCAATACTTGCATATTCCTTGAAGAACTCTGTTGGAGTCATTATCTTCTTCTCGTCCAAATGCAGAGCTTTGACGGCTTTCTGCTTAGTATCTCGTATATATACCAGCAGGTTATATGGGTCTTGAAGTTTCCCTCTAAGTCGGCTTGTTATATGAAGATGAGGTCCTGTACTTCGCCCGGTAGTGCCGCTTAGACCTACAGGTTCCCCGGCATATATCTTCATATCCTTCTCAACCCAAATCTCCGACAAATGGCAGTAACTAACGGTATAATCACCAAATTGCATGGTTACATATTTTCCCGAACCTCTGTCATAGCCAGTTGCCTTTACATAGCCATCGAACATGGCAAGCACTTCTTCATAACGTGCTGCCAAATCAAGACCTCCATGTTGCCTGGTGTGACCGTTGAAAGGGTCAGCACGTGTTCCGTAGAATGAATTTATTCTTATTGTCTTCAGCGGAAAGCTAACACTTAGATACTTGTCAATCCAATAATCTTTTATGTCATCCTCAGTTATTGCTAATGAGGATTGTACTCCCATACTGCATAAAAGTAGTAGAACAATAATCTTTTTCATTGATATACCTTTTTATTAAGCTGCAAAAATACAATAATAGATACAAGGAATAGTTCTAAAAAAAATAAATGTTTTATATTAACATTAATAATATAAATTAAGCCTATTCTTATACATTTTATATTTAAAATGTTAATATAGGAGATATATTTGTTTTTTAACACGTTCATTAAAGAAAAGCCTTAATTTTGCATCCACAACAAAATAAATAAAAAAGAAACATGAGGAAATTTACAGAAAACGAGATTCCTTACGAGGATTTTGAGCGTATGGGATTCTCACAAGAAATGATAGATGACCTTCCTGAGGCAATTATGAACAGACTCTTATCTGGAGAGAAAACACCTCTGTTGTCATCTTCTAAGAATGACTCTAATGATAATCCAATGAAGGCTACAATTTGGATGAGTAGGGAAGAGAACGGTGTGGTTACTGGCTTTTATCGTCCTTATGATAATGTACGTGACTATTCTGATTTTAGTAAAAGCCAGCAAAAGACACTTCTTAGTGGAGGTGTTGTTTTGACTGAGCTTAAAGGTCAACCGTCTTCTTTTTACCAGATGGACGAAGATACTAATCGTATTCTTTCATGTCCTGCGGATTGTCTTATAAACAATTTCAACGGATTGAAAAATAATATCTCGGCTTATATTGACGAGAAATCATTCTCAGAAGGCAAGCTTCAAACTGTTATGTCAGGTGGTAACATGATAACAGTTGGAATTGATCTTTCAGATTCAAAGGGCTATAGAGTCGTTGAAGGTGATAGACAGAACTGGAAGCAGGAAAAAGAAACTGATAAGTTGCCAAAGTATAATTTTGGACTTTATGGATGTTGGACATTTGATAAGGACAACAACCTATCCTATGTACCAGAAGAGAGCTATACCAACGAAATGGTGAAAGCTCAAACCGAACTTATTGAAAAGAATAAAGCAAGAGGTATGCACATGTAATATAAAAGATATGGAAAAGACAATAGATAAGTTTGCTGATGAGCAAGAAATGCTCGATGCTTACATCAACGGCGAATATACAGCTAAAGAGATAGTTTCAGTATTCTTGCCAGATGACGTAAAAGAACAGTATAAAATATATTGTTCTGATAAAAATCTGCAAGATACAGAAGAAACCGCAGCAGCTTTTCTTGGTTGGTGGTATGAAGAAGATAGTGATAGAGAACCTACTGCCGAAGAACTGTTGGACGATGAAGAAATGTCTGAGGAAGGTATTTCAAATGGCTATCAAGATGTATTCTCTGAATGGAATAAGGATATTACTAAAATTGCAGAACTCTCAACCTCTGAGAGTGCAAGAGACGTAACTTTGTGGCGATGGAAAAACCCAACCATTACTGATAAGCAAAAATGTGCCTCAGAGCTTGGTGTTCCAATTTCCGAAGTTGAAAAATGGTGGTGTACTCCTGATTGGATAAACGGTTATGTAGGTGGACATTTCCATCCGACAAACATACGAGGCATGAATAAGAAGGAGTTGAAGTCTTTCTTGATAGAAGTTAGTAGAAAAACTCTTGAAGCTTAAAGATTATAAGGTTCAAGATTGTTTCATATGACAAATATGAATATATTGTTTTAGTCCTGCTGCTTGTGAAAGTGGCAGGACTTTAAATTATTGTTTAATAAAAATATTATTTAAGATGAAAAGAATATTTATAATGCTAATTGTAGCAATGCTTTCTTTCTCGGTAGATGCACAGAATTTATCTACTAAAGAAGTGTCAGAGGCATATGCTGAAGCTATGAAATCGGATGTAACAATGTTCCTCGGCATTCCAGTTGACGGAACTGTTTCAAGTATGAAGCAAAAACTCATAGCAAAAGGATTCAAACAAGATTCCAATATGTTAAGTGGTCAGTTTAATGGACAAGATGTATATTTGTCTATTGTGGCAAATAAAGGTAAAGTATGGAGGGTTGCCGTAATAAACAAAACTCCATATTCAGAAGAACAAATTAGAACACAGTTTAACTACTTGGTAGGACAATTTAAGAACTCCTCTAAATATGTCTATACGGAGGAATATAATCCGACAGTTGACGAGAGTGAAGATATAGACTATGAAATATCTATTCACAAAAAAGAATATAAAGCTCATTTTTACCAAAAAAGCCATATAGATAGTATAAAATTTAAAGAACAATTTAAACTTTCTTTTTTAAAAGAATGTCCTAATGCTTCACTTAAAGATATTGAAACCGCTTGTAAGGTAATGTTAGACATTCTTAAATTAACAGGACAATTATCAAAACCAGTCTGGTTTCAAATAGATAAAGATTATTATAAAGGTTATCGTATTTTTATTTTCTACGATAACGTATACAATAAACCAAACGGAGAAGATTTATAAAGATATACGATTATGGAAAAAAGATTTAAGGAAAGTAAAGAAATAATGGATGCCTATTTAACTTATGCTGTAGGGGAAAAGGGTCATTTGGTACATGTGGACGATGTGCCAAATGGTGAAGCATGTATAAATAAAACGCAAACATTTTGCGCTTTATTGTAGTTTTATTATTTTTGCGGTACAATTTAAAAACGAAAATAAGTATGGCATTAGACTTCGTTTTCTCATGAGCTCAGGATAGGACAGGCAGGATGGTATATATAGACGATGTACCTAATGGCTTGGCCTGTAACTGCATTTGCCCTAACTGCAAGGAGCAACTGCTTGCAAGGCATGGAATGGAAAGGGCACACCATTTCGCCCACCATAGTGAGACCCGAAAGGCGACCTTGGAGATTTGCTATATGGTCATCATGTACAAGTTGGCCGAACAAATCGTTTCGGAGAGAAAACGCATTCATGTTCCTTCGTATTATGGGATATTCAAGGAGACAGACCTTGAATTTGTTGACGTGAAGATAGATGGCAGGTATGAGCGCAAAGACAAGCAGCCAGACATCATCGCAACGACCAAGGAGGGCAAGCAATATCTCATAGAGCTCATTTTCAAGTACAAGGTGCAGCATAACAAGGCCATTGACTACAATAACTTGTCTTGCTTAGAAATAGACCTGTCCGACCAAAAACTGGAAACTCTCTCCGATTTCTTGCTAAACTCCAAAGAAAACAGAAAATGGGTGAACAACGAGAACTATTTTGGAGAGATCGAGGAAACATATACCAGGGCAGGCAAGAACATTCGAGTTGTGGACTACAATGAGTGCAAAAAGTGTCCTGTCTTCAAAAACTGTTGTGGTGTTAGGGCGAAAAATTCTGAGACACCAATACTCATCGAGAACAGTGGAAGACAATTCCGTATATGCAAGCCGGATGTCTTAGTACAAAGGAAAGAAGAACACCAGCGACTTCTCGAAGCAGCAGAGCGTAGGCTGGAGCGTGAGAGATATGACGAACTGGAGGCGTTCCGTGACCCTTCTGAACGCACTTGTTTTGATTGCAAGTCAAACCTTACGTGGATGAACAAAAAGGGGGTTGCAAACTGTGGCCCATACCAAAGCATGGGGGTACCAAAGAACACTCCACCGCATTTGGCAAGAACCTGCAGAGGTTTCAAGAGAAAAATACAATAGGCATCCGGCCTATGCAACTTATAAAATCGAATTCATATCAAAATTCGATAAAGATAGAGATGCTAAAGAATTTGCCGTTCTTAAATGTTTGGAAGAAAACAGAAAAGTATGCCCTTGTATAGTTTGCAGCAATTTTGATGAATATAATGGAGAGTGTCAGAAAAATTGTAAAATTGGAGATATACCATGCAAGGACTTCATTATGTACAGATTTATTAGAACATACATATCCAGTAAATACAAGGATGCAAAAGTCAAAGTAACATCGCTTACCCCAGCAAAAGAAGAAGGCACTTTGGAACTTCGTAAATGAAGAATTTTAAAATAATAAAGGTTATTTGTTATTGTGCATCAATGAACTAAAAGCTATTACACCATCAATCAGATATGCTGTCAATAGTGTAATAGCTTTTAGTTATTTACATTCAACGATGGAAGTGGCGGTGTTGTTGATGACTTTCTTCCTGGTTGTTGTCTTTTTCTTCATCCGCACCTTGCTTTTTATCAGGTGCAAGATTCTCGTCACTCTCCACGATGCCGTTGCCATCTACGTCAATATCGATGGGGGTGGTGGAACGCATATCCAAGTTGGACGATTGACTCTGACCTTTTTGAAGCTTATCTACATAGTCGATAATCTTATCCGAAGACCTCTCGGCGGCTTTGATCACAGCTTTGGTATAATTAGGGTCATTCTTTAATCGTTCCTTCCAAAACTTGCTACCAGCAGTCTCACCAACATCATAGCCATACTTCTGTCCTACAAGTCCACTGCCAAGATGTACAATCAGTCCTTCTTTTAGAATGTTCTCAAATCTTGAAGATACAGGCTCTGATTTTCTTGTTCTCATAACTAACCCCTCTGATAGGTCTTGCAAGAAGCCATCCTTCTTATAATATTTTCCTACAGGCGCAACATGTATAGTGTTGTCAATAGCGGAATAGGAAGCGGAACCAACAGAAGAGTCAAAGGATGTTTTGGTGGTAAATCTATTGTTATTTACCAACGATTCAATGGCATCCTTATTCTCCGAAGATAACCGGGATTCAAGAACTTGGTTGAGCTTCATGTTACTGTACTCCTGAGGATGCTTCATCGGATAATCTGTCTGATCAATGTTATAGACATTCTCAACGCCATTCTTTGTTATAACCGGAATAGCTACAGCTTTTTCATTTACACGAATACCATTGGCATTCATCGTTGCCAAGTTGAGGAAGACAGGAACTTCATATCCATGGTTGCGACTTGCTATATTCAACATCATTGCTGTTGTTCCTGAATATTTATGTCCGCTCATATCCATAGGTACAGACTCATTACCGTTATCTGAAACAGTCAATCCCTTGGAGGCTGCCAGTATGGAGCCGTATTCTTTATATACTTTCTTTTCCATGTGCTCCTGGGTATGCCATCTGCCATCTGTCTTTGCTTTGAGAAGCAGAGGGTCAATAAATCGAGTTTCAGAAGTTTGCTGTCCTCTCTGTTCTCTGAGTGGCAATACATCTACGGATTTTCCATTTCCTATTCGTTTGTCGCCCTTGATGTAAACACGTGGGTCAATACCATCGAGGAGGTCTTTTAAAGGTCGGTCGGCTACATTCTCAGCTGAGGTGAAATGAATATGCAAGAAATCGGAAACGGCTTTCCAAAATCTATTTAAAATATGCTCCATACGTCCCAAAGACCTTGCAGCAGCAGCCTTTTCTGTCATGTTGCCGTGATTGGTCATACGAGACATTTCCTTACGGAGTTTTTCGGCACCTCTTTTGCCAGAGTAGGTAGCTAATACCTCATCAGCAACTTCATCTTCGGTCTTCAATTCCGGATAGTCTTTCTTAATTTGCCCCCATAAGGTAGTCGTTTTCATCAAATTCACGATATTGCTCCATTCTTTAGGATTGTTCTCACGAATGGCATCAGCCCAAATATGAGTGTACTCATGGATTGGAGTCTCGGCGTTTGCCACACTTGGGTCAAGATAGATCTTGCCATCCGTAGTGAATCCCCAAATTTCGCCTTTAGAAGTCTTAAACTCACTTAATTTATGGTCATCTTTCTTGGTCGTTTCGTCATTTTGTTGTACCTTTGCACTATCTAAGGTTTGGCCGTTGTTGTTATGTGCTATTAAGTTAGTTTTTGTCTCTTCACTGAGGCTGGACGTGACAGACGGACGAACCTTTTTATTTGTATAGAAATCATTGAATACCTCGTGTCCTTTTTCAGATTGTGTGATTACTTTATATGACACGTTATTTTGTGGATTATTATATTTGTACTCAATCTTTCCATTAGCACTAACTTTACGATCACCTTTGGCTATTACAATAGGAATAAGGAGAATATCATCGGCTGTTATAACACCTTTATTTGTATCATAATGCCCATAGACGCTATGCTTTGCACCTGCGTGGAAATCATTCCCTTGGCGCATTAATATTGACTTATCCTTATCGTCTCTACTTACCTTAAAATAAAGATTGTCAGCTTTACCTGTATAAACACCAACCACCGCTTGTTGTTCTTGTGTAAGTTCTCTTCCTTCGAGCTCTTTTCCAATTTTATTCATTCTTTTTAAGGTACGAGTGCCCATTTCCTTCACTTGATTGGAAGCTTCTTGATGAGCTATCTTGGCTTCATCTACATCGGTGATGACATCCATGCCACTTCTACGCATCTTATTAACAAGCGAATCTCTCAGTGCTGCTTCTGTTTCTGTAATTGTTTCACCTTTCGTTACCTTGTGATGGCGAATAGTAGGCTTCTGGAATATATTGTCAAGAATTAGATCCAATTGCTCCAGTCTCTTCACATCAGACTCACTGAAGGAATAAGATTTAGAGTCGTAAGCATCTATCATCTTCTTCATTTCCGTATTGAATGCGAATGTGGATGATGCCAAATCGGCAAGCATTTCATTACGGTCTTCTGGTGCCAATGGAAAAGAACTATGAGTGTAAGAATGAAACTCCTCCTCATTTCTTTGGTACTCACAGAACAATTTGGAAAGCGTAGTCTTGGAAGGAATGTAATCCCATTCTCCAGATAGCAGTTTTTCCTTGTCTGTCATCGACTCCACATAGTCTTTCATCTGAGGAATGCTTACCAAATCACGCAAATGTTGACGTTCCTTTTCCGCTTCGTTCAACATGGTTGCCATTAAGAAATTAGGATCTTTCCCAGTTAACGTAATTTCTTTATGCTTGTCAAGGTTAAAAGCAATGGTTCTGCCATCTTTTGTTGCAACCACTGCGTTCACAACACCATCATTGGTTGGAAGCAGTGGACCATTGTTTTCCTTAGCGTAAATCTTGTTTTCCCCAAAGTCATTGCCAAGAAGCGATGCCAATGAATATATTATACCATTTACTCGCTCTTTCTCCACAACCTTATCGATAGTGTCCAGTACGCTTTTGTAACGGTGTGCAGTGTTTTCATCAATAACAATACTGTCTGTCTTATTGCTGTTATCAGTAAACACTACCACACGCATCGTATTGTCATTGTCTATAGACCATGACGTTGGTATCAGTTTTCCGTCAAACGCATTTACCTCATGTACTTTCTGGAGTTCCAACGGCAAAATTCCTCCTAATACAGGTGGATATGACTTATTGATGGATTCAATGATTTTATTGTACAGTTGCTTGCCTTGCTCCATATCAGTAAGTTTATTAACAAATTCTTGTTTGTCAATATCGCTCATAGTCACCATGCTTCTACCAAGTTCTCCTTTAAAATCGACATACTCCATGGTTTCCTTGGCAGAAGAAAGGTTGTCCTTATTCCATCGTTGAAGAATAAGTTTAGGAGTATCTGCAACCAAGTGTCCTTTATCGTAGTCTTCAACCTTCACGACATCATTTCCGTTGGAAAAATAATTGCCTACAAGACGGCTTGCCTCGTAATTGGTGATAACCTTCTCATACTTATCTGGTATTTCAAAACCTTCTTCTTTCAGGAGAGCCAACTTCTCAGCCTGTCTGCTTGGTGTGTCTGGGATGATTCTGCCATCAACCCATGTTGCCATAAGCCCATCCTGCCATTTTACAGAAGCATACTTGCAATCAGAGAATTTATCCTTGCTTTGCTCAAAAGCCCATTTGCCAGTAGCTACCGCCCATTTCTCGATTGTGGTCAAGCTTCTGTTCTTTGACAGATAATCCAACTCCTCAGGACGAAAATAATGGTTCTGAGGAAATGGCTTAAGCTTGTTCTGTACTGCTTCCTGTCTGTCACCACCAAAGATTTGTTGCCATCCCTGCAAAAAGCGGTTCATAATATTCTTTGTCTTTTGTTTTGCCATAATTATTTCTACAAGAAAGAAATAGCACCAACTATTCATTGATGCCATTTCCATAATTTATTAACTATTTATTCCTGGATAACAACAGATATGCTGCTGTTATGGTTCCAAGTGACAACACCCCTACTACATAACCAAAGGATATGATAAGGTGCTTACTGCTGTGCTTGCGCTGCTGTGCCATCTTCCTTCTTGCTAACATCCCAAGCTGCAACAGATTTTACTGAGCATTCTATATGCAAGTTGCTCTTGTAAACATTCAAGCGTAGGTCACCATGTACTTCGACATATTTCTCAGCTGCGAAATAGTCTGCATGGATAGGATTGAGAACAACGAAGTTTACCCATGTAAATTCACGGTTCTCTCCATTCTTGTCAGAAGAGAAAGCTGAAAAAGTCTGAAAGTCTTTACCTTTTTTGCTCTTACGGTCTTCGATACCCTTCTTGCCAATCTTACCCAAGAACTCCATACTGCCCTCCAAGCGGTCAGGTACTGTTGATTCATTAAACTCTGCCTCCTTGTCGGTGCGCATGTTCCAGTACTCAACATTCTGGTTCTTTCTTATGTGTACAACACCATTAACAGTGACTCTTCGACCAGTAGAATAGTGGTTCATCGTCTCGGCATTAAAAGGTGCTGAGACATTAATATGCAATTCCTTAACTGTTTGGTCACTACCTTGAATTGCTGTTGCTATGGCAAAAGATATAAACTTACTGCCATCATTTGCCGTCTTTTCTTCTGCGGAACTAACTATGTTTCCGCAAATTGTTGCGTTCAATTTAATCATTGTCTTAATATTTATATGTTTATATTATTATCTAGGGTGTCCAGTTCGTTGTACCAATTTTAGCTCACTTTCCTAAGCGTTTTGGTTCGTTCTGTAACCCAGTTTTTG
>ERZ870052.254-NODE-254-length-21288-cov-5.127340_pt1 | contig 21288 bp, 17 predicted proteins | sample MGYA00520889_ERZ870052 | MGnify/ENA primary metagenome ERZ870052 (study PRJEB32232, sample SAMN07284988) | human gut metagenome | biome: human-associated habitat; material: feces | host: Homo sapiens | place: Tanzania | collected 2014-08-14 ...
ATTGGAAAATCAGTCTTTTTTTAAACGCATTTTTGTGTTATTATCATAGAGAAATCTATGAGGGAGCAATAAGCAAGAGGAGGTTAAGGTATATGAAAAAGCTATTAGTAGTTGTAATGTTGACAAGTATGGTGCTTTTTTCAGTGGGATGTAAGAAAAACAATGTGGATACAGAACAAAATACTACAGTAGAGGATTCAGGCAATAAGGATACAAGTGAAACGATAGATTCTGAAAAAAATAATCAAAAACAGGAGGAAGAAAAAAACAATATTTCAGAAGAAAAGCAAGAGATGAAGACGTTGAAAATTTACTATGTGAATGAAAATGCTGAAATCGTTTCGGAAGAGATGAAGACAGAAAACATAGATGATACAACAGTTTGGAATCAATTAATAGAAAAAGGTATTCTGACAGAAGGTTGTAAATTGAACAGTTGTAAAATTGACGAGAATAATAAAACAATAGATCTGGATATGAATACAGAAGTTGGTGAACGTATCAGAAGTATGGGGACCACAGGGAAAGATGAAATACTTACATGTATTGTGAACTCCTATTTGGATACATATAACTGTGAGAAACTTAAATTAACAGAGAATGGACAGGCGTTAGATACAGGTGATACAGAGTTAGATGGATACATGAATCACTTCTGATGGAAATAAGAGCAATTGATAAACATAGAAAATAAGTAGGAGGAAAAAATGATATCAAAAATAAGAACTTGTCTGGTCGCAATATTAGCAGCAGCAACTGTGGTTACATCAATACCGGTTTATGCAGCGGACACAAAAGTGGATACAAACGTAGAAACAGTTGAAGATCAACTATCAGAGAATGAGCAGATAGAAAACCAAGCCTCAGACAGTGTTCAGATAGACGAAAATCAAGTGCAGAATGCAATAGAGCAGCACTTGAATTATTTGTACATAGAAAGTCCGTATGTAGAAACTCCGGCAACACAGAGAATTGTTGTTTCCTGGGGGGATGGAACAGAAAATGTGGAAGAGATTGATTTGACTGTAGAACATAACGGTGATACAAAAACGTGGACTTCTGTAAAATCAGAAGACGGTGTCTTTCTATATGAGAAGGCATATGCAGATGGAGAGGATGGAATTTATACAATAACCAAATTGACAGTAAAGACAGCAGAGATGGAAACAAGTTATTTGCTGTCGGATCTTGGAATGGAAGCAAAATTTGGTGTTAATGAAACATATGAAGGAATGTCAGAATTACAGCCGATTGAAGGACAACCGGATGAAGAAGCAGCAACTGATGAGGAGCAGTATGATGTTGCTGTTATGAGTATTGATGAAGATGGAAATGTGATGGAAGAATCCAGTATAGAAGATGCATTGGAGAAAGCGGAAGTTGAAGAATATAATTCGGATGAAGACATTCAGACTTATGCAGAGGATAATGCAAGAGCTGTAGATGATTCGAGAGCTGTCAATGAAAATGTTGTAGTTGCTCTTGATCCTGGACATGATTCAACACACACAGGAGCAGGAGCGAATGGTGTAAGAGAGGAAGTTTTAACTTTAAAGATTGCACAGTATTGTAAGGAAGAATTGGAAAAGTATGCGAATGTGTCGGTTTATATGACACGAACGACAGCAGCATGCCCATATCCAAGCAATAAGAAGAGTGGTGGGGATATTAGTGACCGAGTATATGCAGCTGCAAAGGCAGGGGCAAGTATATTTGTAAGTTTTCATTTAAATTCTTCTACATCGACTTCAGCAAAAGGTGCAGAAGTAATTGTACCAAATGATAGTTGGAGACCAGAAGTTGCACAGCAGGGAAAAGAGCTGGCGAATGACATTATGGATGAGTTGACTGCGATCGGTTTACAGAAAAGGTCTATTTATAGTAAAGATACAACACTGGCAGATGAAAAGTATCCAGATGGATCAAAATCAGATTATTTTTCGGTTCAGATTGCAGCGAAAGAAAATAATATTCCTGGAATTATAGTAGAACATGCATTTGTAACAAATACAGGCGATGTGAATACATATCTGAATAATGAAGCAGGATTGAAAAAACTTGGTGTTGCGGATGCTACTGGTATAGCTAAATATTTAGGACTATCTAAGACAACAGGAACTTGGGTGCAAGATTCTAATGGATGGAAATATAAAGAAAATGGAAAGTATGTTAATAATTCATGGAAAGATATTGCGGGATCTAGATATTACTTTGATTCGAATGGATATAGAGTGACTGGCTGGCAGACAATCTCAAATAAGAAATATTATTTTATGTCTGATGGAATGATGCGAAGAGGTTGGTTATCTTTTGGAACTACATATTATTATATGGGGCAAGATGGAGTAATGCAGACCGGCTGGCAGACAATTTCAAATAAAAAGTATTACTTTATGACAGATGGAACGATGCGAAGAGGTTGGCTATCTTTTGGAAGTACATATTATTACATGGGAACAGATGGAGTAATGCAGGTCGGCTGGCAGACAATTTCAAATAAGAAATATTATTTTATGACAGATGGAACAATGCGAAGAGGCTGGCTATCCTTTGGAAGTACATATTATTACATGGGAGCAGATGGAGTAATGCAGACCGGCTGGCAGACAATTTCAGATAAAAAATATTATTTTATGACAGACGGAACAATGTGGCGAGGATGGTTATCTTTTGGAAGTATAAAATATTATTTTATGACAGATGGAACAATGCGAACTGGTTGGTTGTCTTTTGGAAGTACGTATTACTATATGGGGCAAAATGGAATTATGCAGACTGGTTGGCAGACAATTTCAAATAAGAAATATTATTTTATGACAGATGGAACAATGTGGAGAGGATGGTTATCTTTCGGAAGCGTAAAGTATTATTTGGATTCCAATGGAGTCATGGTAACAGGGAATTATAAAATAGATGGAAAAACATATAAATTTGCTCCGGATGGAAAGTTGATAGAAGATAAACAATATGGATGGAAGGAGGAAAATGGAAAAACATATTATTATAATAAAGAAGGACAAAAAGTGACTGGTTGGCAAACAATTGAAGATAAAAAGTATTATTTTATGTCGGATGGGACAATGCGAACTGGTTGGTTGTCTTTTGGAAGCACATATTACTATATGGGTCAAGATGGAGTAATGAAGACCGGTTGGCAGACGATTGAAAATAAAAAGTATTACTTTATGACAGATGGAACAATGAGAAGAAGCTGGTTGTCTTTTGGAAGCACATATTACTATATGGGGCAAGATGGAGTGATGCAGACTGATTGGCAGACAATTTCAAATAAAAGGTATTATTTTATGCAGGACGGGACGATGCTAAGAGGTTGGCAGATAATTTCAAATAAAAAATATTATTTTATGCAAGATGGAGCAATGTGGACTGGTTGGCTGTCTTTCGGAAGTACAAGATATTATTTGGATAAAAATGGAGTAATGCAGACCGGCTGGCAATTTATATCTGATACATGGTATTATTTCCGCACAGATGGAACATTGGATGATTCATGTACTACAGATCAGTTGATGACTATTTCGGGAAAGACTTCTGTGACTGCATCCCAGATGGAAAAATATTTTAAGGCTAAAGGTGCAACATATCCGGCATATTACGCCGAGACGGATGCGCCAACACTTGAAAAATTCTGTCAGATTTATGTTGAAGAAGCGAATGCGGAAGGAATCAATGGGGCAATTGCATTTACACAGGCAATGAAAGAGACTGCATGGCTTAAATTTGGTGGTGATGTTAAGATCGAACAGAACAATTTTGCAGGACTTGGAACAACTGGTGGAGGCGTTGCCGGAGCATCATTTGCTACAGTACGTGAAGGCATACGAGCTCAGATTCAGCATTTGAAAGCATATGGTTCCAAAGATGCATTAAAGAATGAATGTGTAGATCCAAGATTTTCATTGGTTACAAGAGGAAGTGCTCCTTATGTGGAATGGCTTGGTCAGAAAGAAAATCCCAATGGATATGGCTGGGCTACAAGTAAAGGCTATGGTATTGATATTGTAAAAATGGTGAAGAATCTGCAAACATATTAAAGAAATAATAGTTTGGGCGTCTATTGTAAGTTCAATAGGCGCCTTCTTAGTAAAAAGATATTCATTGTTTACTATGCAGATGGAGAATATTCAGAATGAAAAAAATATGTTTTGTTAATTATGATATGACAGTAACAGGAGGAGTTGAGCAAGTCACAACAACTCTTGCTAATGAGTTTTGTAAAGAATATGAAGTATATATTTATGCAATCTTTGGAAAGGGGGGGCATGTTCCATATGACCTGGATCCGAGAATCACATACAGAGCAGAACTAGAAGAAGAGTGTCGAGTACGCGACAGAATTAAGAAGACATTTCGACCATTTAGAGAATTTGTTAGACAAAATCAAATAGAGGTAGTTTTCCTTATGGAGAATTATCCAGCTATGACGGTTTCACCGGTTCGCTTTTTTACGAAGGCAAAGTATGTGTTTTGTGATCACGGTGCATTAATGAATGAATGGGAGAAAAAGGATATTCGTTTGTTCCGTTTCTGGGATTCAATGATCTCGCATTGCACAGTAACCCTGACAGAACAGAATCGTCATGACTATATCAGAAAATTTCATACGAATCCTAAGAAAATTAGAAGTATTTATAATTGGATTAAGCCAGAAATTTTGGCAATGCGAAAGGAATATAATAAGGATTCAAAAAAAATCATCACAGTTGGAAGATTCAGTGAAGAAAAGGGATATGATCTTCTTGTAGAAGTGGCGAAAAAAGTATTACCTTCTCATCCTGAGTGGGAATGGCATTTATACGGAACGGGAGATACTTTTGACGAGATACACCAGAAGGTGGTAGAATACGGTTTGACATCTCAATTGATTCAGAAAGGGAATGTAAAAGATGTGTATAAGTTATATAATGAATATGCATTCCTGGTATTACCATCTTACAGGGAGGGCTTGCCGTTAGTATTGCTTGAAGCAAAGGCCAGCGGACTTCCTATGGTGAGTTTTGATGTGACAACAGGGCCAAGGGAAATTGTTGAGGAAGGAATGGATGGCTATTTAATCCCCCCTTATGACTTGGACAAGATGGCAAATCGTATAGAACTGTTGATGGACAGTGAAGAACGAAGAATTGCATTTTCGAATCATACGATATCGGGTGTAAAAAAATTTGAAAAAGAAGAGATTTATCGACAGTGGACGAATCTGATAGATGAACTGACAATGGAAAGGAAGTAATTGGAAAGTAAATGAAAGTATTACAAGTTGGATTATCCTTTAATCCCGGGGGAATTGAAAGTTTTGTAATGACTTATTACAGAGAATTGAGTAAGAAGGGTGTTAGATTTGATTTCATAAGTATGTTTCCACACCTTGCGTATGAAGAAGAAATCAAGTCACTTGGAGGAAAAGTGTTTCATACGTGTGATGCAAGAAAACATCCATTGAAATTCAGCAGACAAATGAGAAAGATACTTCGAATCGGAAGATATGATGCAGTTCATGTAAATATGCTGTCAGCAGCGAATATAGTACCGCTGATTGTGGCAAGCTATGGAAAGGTTCCAACAGTGATCGCACACTCACATAATTCTTCGACTCCGGGAGTGGTGAGAAATTTGTTGCACAGAATCAACCGACCGTTGATTCCAATGTTTGCTACAAAGTATTTTGCATGCAGTGAATTGGCTGGAGAATGGCTCTTTTCAAAAAAGATCAGAAAGAGTAATAATTATCATCTTATCCACAATGCTCTTGATCTGAAAAAATTTGCTTTTAGTTTGTCAGAACGTGAAGAGATCCGTCATGAACTGGGAGTAGAAGGAAAATTTGTGCTCGGACATGTGGGACGTTTTGAAGAACAGAAGAATCATGAATTTCTTTTAGAAATCTTTCGCGAGGTTGCATCTGCCTGTGAAGAAGCTATACTTTTGTTAGTTGGAGAAGGAGAACTTCAGGAAATGATCCAAAAGAAAGCTGAGGAATATGGAATAGAAGATAGAATCAGATTTCTGGGGATCAGAAAAGATGTTGCAAAACTATGGAAAGGAATGGATATTTTTGTATTCCCATCTCTTTTTGAGGGTCTTCCTATTGTTGCGTTGGAAGCGCAGGCATCCGGAATCAGGAGTGTAATGGCAGATACGATTACAACAGAAGTGAAGATAGTTAATAAAGTGAAATTTCTGTCACTTCAGGATTCGCCAAAAGAATGGAGTCGCATTATTCTTTCTTACAAAGGTGAAAACAGGAGCGAAGAAGAAAATTCAGGAATCAGGCAGGCATTTGCAAAAGCAGGATATGATATTGAAAGCGCTGCGCAGACTTTGCTTTCATACTATGAATAAAATGGAGGAGATATCATGCCGACAATCAGTGTGATCGTACCGGTTTATAAAGTTGAACCATATATAAGAAAGTGTGTGGATTCCATTTTGGGACAGACATTTTCTGATATTCAGGTGATTCTGGTAGATGATGGGAGTCCCGACCAGTGTGGAATAATTTGTGATGAATATGCAAAACAGGACAATAGAGTGGAAGTGATACATAAGGAAAATGGTGGACTTAGTGATGCCAGAAATGCCGGGATTCCCTATGCAAAAGGAGAATATATCATTTTTTTAGACAGTGATGACTATATTGAAAGTGATATGTTTGAATATATGTATACACGTATCAAAGATAGCGGAGCAGATATGGCAACATGTGGCTTATATGAAGTGTATAAAGACAGAATCGAGGCACAAAAGGAAGAGGTGGATTTTGTCTGCACAGGAGAAGAGGCTTTCCGCTGTATCCTCAGGGGGCATACGATCCGTGGAGAAATATGGAATAAGCTGATCCGGAAAAGCTGTATCGAAGATCTTCGTTTTCCGAAGGGAAGATTGTATGAAGATATTTATTATACTGTAGACCTCATGCAGCGGATTAAGAAAGTGGCAGTAGGAACAAAGCCGAAGTACTATTATCTTCATCGAGAAGACAGTATTACCGGAAAGGCATATCGCCCAAAAGTATTTGACATAATAGATGGATATACAAAGAATTATGAAGTAGTGAAAGAAAAATTTCCATCATTAACACAGGAGGCAGAGTGCCTCTGGATCTGGTCTCGCTTTATTGTTCTGGATAAGATGCTGTTACAGGAGGATTATAAGAAGTTAGAAGGATATCAGGATTTGAAACGCTTTATTCGCGGGCATATCCTGACAATCCTGCGAAATCCATATTTTCAGCCAAAGAGAAAGATTTCATCAGTTGTATTGTGCGTAAATACGGGCTTGTACAGGAAGATGGTATTCATGAGTGAGGAAAAGAAAAAGTAGAGGAAAGGAAATCTCATGAGAGGAAAACAGGCATTAAAAAATATGGTGGCAAGTCTGCTTTTACAGGTAATTGTTCTTTTGTCTGGATTGATATTGCCACGTTTTATTCTTGAGGCATATGGATCGAGTGTGAATGGAATGATTACTTCGGTAAATCAGTTTTTAACATATCTGGGTCTGGCAGAAGCAGGAGTAGGAACGGCAACAGTTGTTGCTCTCTATACACCTCTTGCGTTGAACCAGACGGAAGAAGTGAATTCAATTCTTTCGGCATCAAGAAAATTTTATAACAAATCCGGAATGTTATTTTTGGCATTAACACTGGTACTTGTAGGGGTCTATCCGTTTTTTATTTCAGGACAGCTTGAGAATAGTCTTGTGCGCTGGATGATACTTGTCTTGGCAGGAAGTACTTTGGTGGATTATTTTTTTCTGGGTAAATACAGAGTTTTATTGACTGCAAATCAGGAAGGGTATGTGGTTGCACTGATTCAGGCAGCAGGAACGATCGTTAACATGGTTGTTTCTATTTTTCTAATTTATATTGGAGCAGGTGTTCTTTTTGTAAAGGCAGTTGCAACCGGCGTATACATGCTTCGTCTTGTATTGGTTAAAATCTATGCAAAACGAAAATACCCGTCATTAAATTTCCATGCAGAACCGAATGAGGGCGCTTTAAAGCAAAAAAACGCGGCATTGCTTCACCAGGTTGTTGGTATTATTGTAAATAATACTGATACGACAGTGCTGACGATCTGTCTGGGAGCAAAGTCCCTTCTTGAAGTCAGTGTATATGGAATTTATATGATGGTGGTTAATGCCGTGAATCAGCTGATGACATCTTTTTCAAATGGTCTGACAGCAGGATTTGGAGAAGTGATCGCCAAGAATGAGGAAGAGACATTAAAGAAGAGTTATTCCAGCTATGAGTATATGTATTTTGTAATCATGTTTATTGTGATTGCCTGTATGGGAGTACTGATCCTGCCTTTCGTTGGGGTATATACCATTAACCTGACAGATGTACAGTATGTACGTCCGGTTCTTGGAATTTTATTTACATTAATTGTTTTTATGCAAAATGTAAGGATACCGGGACTGACGATTATCTGCGCAGCAGGACATTATAAGGAAACAAGATATCAGGCGATTTTAGAAGCTGTGATAAATATTACGGTTTCTCTTGGTCTGGTATGGAAATTCGGCATGGCAGGAGTTCTTCTAGGTACGGTATGTTCTTATGGATATCGTTCTTTTGAAATTGTGTTCTATACGAGTCGACATCTGGTAAAAGGATGTGCAAAAAAATCTATGTTCCGAATTTTGAGAAATGTACTTATCGTTGCACTTCTTTGTATTGTTGGAACCTATATTATTCCTCAGAATATGGCATCTTTTATAACATGGTTCCTCTATGCGATCGGAATGGGGGCTGTAAGCGTATTTACTATTGTCGGGGTAAATTATGTGGTTGAACCGGATGAGTTCAAAGAACTTGTACTTAGAGTGAAAGAAATTTTGGGAAGGAAAAAAGAAGATTGATGGAAAAACGGAAAGCACAAAGTGTTTTTATAACACATAACATCTTTATTCGGTTATTTTTTATAACTGCTGCAGTTGTCTGGACTTTGGGATTACAAACATCTAATGTGTTTGTAGTTCCCTTGGCGATTATCCTTTGGTTTTTCCTTAAATCTGACAGAATACAGACAATCAGACAGGGACAGGAAAAAACAGAAAAGATAGTAGTGAATCTCATAGCAAGTGTATTTGCTGCTTTTTGGGTAATGGGAAATTATGATGTTTACCAGGAAAAAGGAATTTTTTTGATAATTCAATATGCTGTTTCGATGCTTGGAATCTATCTGTTATTAAGAGAATGTATAGGAATACTCGTTTATAAATTGTCTAGGTGTAATTTACGCTCAGCAGATATTCAGAAAATCAGTCCGTTCCGTTTTGGTATATGTGTATTTTTTATTTGTATTTTGTGCTGGCTGCCTTATTTTCTGGCATATTATCCAGGAATCATTACAGATGATGCAGAGTGGCAGTTAGAGCAGGCGATTGGTCTTAGATCCTTTAGTAATCATCAGCCATGGATTCATACGATGTTCCATAGACTGTTTTATAAAATTGGATATTATTTATTTCATACAGTAAATGCAGGGGTCGCAGTATGTGTGGTAGTGCAGATGGGAGTGATGGCAGCAGCATTTGCTTACCTGCTTACAACTTTTTACAGAGAACATATGAAGCGAGTTTTTCTTTATGGTTGTGTGATTTATTTTGCTCTTGTTCCTTTTCATGCGCTTTATGCAGTAACCCTTTGGAAAGATGTGGCAATGGGAGCGGTTGTTCTCTGTTTTTCAGTTTCTGTCTGGCGTATGACAGGAGAAAGAAAAGTAGGAATTGGAACATCACTGATTTTTTTAATTATGGGACTTTTGCTCTGTATTCTTCGAAGTAATGGCTTTTATGCGTATTTGTTGTGTGTTCCATTTTTTCTTCTTTTCTTGAAAAGAAATAGAAGAAGCATTCTTTTGTTTAGTGTGATGACGATTGCATTGACGTTATTTTATAAAGACCCAGTATTAAAATATTATGGAGTGACACCTCCGGATACGATAGAATCCTTATCAATTCCGGCACAGCATATTGCCAGAGTAATAGCGGATGATGGTACTTTGTCGGAAAAACAAGAAAAATTATTATCAAAAGCGGTAGATGTTAGTCAAATAAAAAAAGAATATGATCCGGCACTTTCGGATCCAATCAAGACGCTGGTTCGTCAGACAGGAAACCAGGAATATATTGCAGAACATAAGATAGACTATTTTAAATTATGGATTGAGCTAGGGATAGAACATCCCTCTACTTACTTGAAAGCACAGATTGATCAGACGAAGGGATATTGGTATCCGGATATTCAGTATTGGGTAACAACAACGATGATGAAAGAAAATAGCTGGGGGATGTATCGGGATTCAAAGATACCGGGATGTGTGCTAAATATTATGCAGTTTATTGAAACATTATATAAACGGATTCCTATCTTAGGATTGTTGTGGAGTATCGGATTCTATACGTGGACAATGATTCTTTTGGCAGGGGTCACAATTTGTAGAAAAAATTCGATCGCCCCATTTTTTCCGGTTGCGGCAATTTTACTTTCGTTGTTTATTGCAACGCCGGTTCAGGCAGAATTTCGTTACAGCTATGCTATGATGACTACGATTCCTTTATTTATAATGATCGCATGTAGTGAGGAGAAAAGACAAGATGAAGAAAATAGCAGTATTGATACCATGTTACAATGAAAGTGTAACAATAGAAAAAGTAGTAAAAGACTATAAGGAAGCCTTGCCAGAAGCAGATGTTTATGTTTATGATAATAATTCTACAGATCATACAGATGAAATTGCCAGAGCAGCAGGAGCTATTGTGAAATATGAGTATCGTCAGGGAAAGGGGAACGTAATTCGGAGTATGTTCCGTGACATTGAGGCCGACTGTTATATTATGATTGATGGAGATGATACTTATCCGGCTGAACATGCCCGCATAATGGCAGAGCTGGTTCTGAAAAAGGGGGTGGATATGGTAATCGGTGATCGCCTGTCATCTACTTATTTTATGGAAAATAAACGTCCCTTCCACAATGCCGGAAACCGTATGGTACGTTTCTTTATCAATAAATTATTTGATAATAATGTACGTGATATTATGACCGGATATCGTGCTTTCAGCAGACAATTTGTTAAATCATTTCCTGTATTGTCAAAAGGATTTGAGATTGAGACTGAAATGACAATTCATGCGGTAGATAAAAATTTCCTTCTTGAAGAAATTCCTGTAAAGTACAGAGATCGTCCATCGGGTAGCGTATCAAAGTTGAACACATTTTCTGATGGAATGAAAGTACTTTCGACAATTGCGACATTGTTTCGTGAATATAGACCGTTTGCGTTCTTCACGAGTGTTGCTGTAGTGCTGGAAGTAATCGCATTGACATTTTTTATCCCTATATTATTAGAGTATTTTAAGACAGGGCTTGTGCTTCGTTTTCCAACGTTGATTGTATCAGGGGTAATTGCTTTAATAGGAATTTTACTCTGGGTTTGTGGAATGATATTGGAAGTGATTGTAAAGAAACACAGACAATTATATGAAATCATGTTAAATCAGATGGAAATGAGAGGGAATAAATGAAAAAACTAATTGCTCAGGTATTAAAGTTTGGCGTGGTCGGTGGGACGGCTTTCCTGATTGATTATAGCATAATGATTGCGTTAACAGAATTCTTTGGGATTAATTATTTGATTTCAAGTGGGAGTTCTTTTGTAGTGTCAGTTATATATAACTATATTTTGAGTGTGCATTGGGTATTTGATGTAGATAAAAATGGAAATAAGAAAAAAGAATTTGTTGTTTTTATCTTACTTAGTGTGATTGGTTTGGGGTTGAATCAATTGTTAATGTGGGTGTTTGTGTCGAGAGTACATGTTTTTTATATGTTGGCAAAGATTTTTGTAACAGTGATTGTTATGATTTACAATTTTGTTACAAGAAAAATTTTTTTGGAAAAATGAATTTCTAAGATGCATGAGATTTCTTTCTCTTCCGGGTGGACAACTCCACTCAAACAGTGTACAATAGAATGGTATATAAGTTTAAGACAACAAAAGAAGGGGTAATTATATGAAAGCAAAGAAATTAGCGGCAGTAGCATTATCACTGTGTCTTACAGTGCCAATGTTCAGCACAATTGTAAGTGCAGCTGATGGTTCTCTGATGTTCTCTGATCCACAGACAAAGGTTGGAGAGGAAGTAAGTGTAGATCTTGTTGTGAGATCTGGGAATTCAGCTGTTGGTGATGCAGATATTACAATGAGTTATGATACTTCTGCACTTCAGTTTGAAAGCGGAGAGGGTGTAACAGCAGACAGTGATGGCAAGCTTACATACTCAGGAAGCGGAGACGGCACAGCAACAGAGCTTCGTACTACAATGAAGTTTAAAGCACTGAAGATGGGGGATACAACGATTACAGTTGACAGCTCAAAGGCTTATCTGTATTCAGATGAGACATTGACATTAGATCAGGGATCTTCCGCAATTAAGATTGAACAGGCAGATGATGGTTCAACAGAAGTTGAGGCAACTGGAAGTACAGCAGGTACGGCTACAGATATCACAGTAAGTGTGAACGGAACAGATTACAATTTTTCAGAAGAATTTGCAACATCTGCGATCCCGGTAGGATACAGTGAGACTACAAAGACATTCAATGGTGAGGAACACAAGTTTGTTGCCAATGAGGCTGGTGTTACACTCGGATATTTAGTAGATGCTTCTGGAGAAGGAAAGTTCTTCCTCTACAATGAGGATGATTCAACATTCGTTCCATATACAGAACTGAAGATTTCTGACACAACATCTATTATTCTTTTATCAGATAATGGTGGAGCAAAACTTCCGGATTCTTATCAGGAAGGCGAACTTACAGTAGCAGATCAGACGTATCCGTATTGGGCAAACCCGGAGAATGATCGTTATGATCTCCTGTATGCGGTGAATACAAGAACCGGTGAAAAAGGGTTCTATCAGTATGATTCACAGGATGGAACTTATCAGAGTGTAGATGTTCAGACAACAGACAGTACAAAGAAGGAAGCAAAAGGGATTGTTGGAAAACTGGAGTCGCTTGTAAAAGAGCATCCAATTGTTCTTCTGGCTGGAGGAGCACTGATCGTAGTTGTATTACTTGTTCTTATGATTATGTTTGCAGTAAAACTTGTGCATAGAAATCAGGAACTTGATGATCTGTATGATGAGTATGATATTCCTTTTGAAGATGAGGATGATGACGAGCCGGTTGCTGCTAAGAAGTCAGACAGAAAGGCATTTGGACGTGAAAAAGTAAAAGATGATGATTATGACGATGGTTATGATGATGATTTTAATGATGATTATGATGCCTTTGATGATGAGTATGCGGATTATGATTTTGATGATGATTATGATGACGAGTATGACGATGACTATGATGCACCGACAGGGAATACAAGAAATTTAGGGAAATCCGCTAAGAAATCAAAAAAAGGAAAAAAATCAGATGATTATGATGTAGATTTCATTGATCTGTAAGTTTAAGAGATGGATGAAAGATACTGATTAGGTAGTTGAAAAATATAGACAGGATTAGAACGGATTAAGAAGGAAGTTCTGATCCTGTTTTTCTATCGTTCTTTTCAATCTTTATTAATTGATTATACACAGATTTATCACAATGCGGAGTTACTATATAAACATCAAAGAAAAAGAATAAACAAGAGAAGAGGTAATCTTTATGGAGAATCAATATAATTATTATAATTCGGATGGAATGAATGGAAACGGACAGAGTGAAACACCATTTCATGATGACAATGGTGGTAAGAAACATCAAGTACCGCATGGTAAGAAACCACAAAAGAAAATTCCAAAAGCAGTGGCAGTGACAGGATTTGCACTATTGTTTGGAGTTGTTTCCAGTGGTACATTTCTGGCATCTAATGTTGTCGGAAGTAAAGTGCTTGGATTGACCGGTGTAACGAAAACCAATACTACGGCAACCAAAGCCGTGAGCAACAATGCTTCATTATCCAAATCTTCCAGTGTTGTAACTTCAGATGTTTCAAGTATTGTGGAAAATGTAATGCCATCAATCGTATCAATTACAAATATGAGTGTACAGCAGGTTCAGGATTTCTTTGGTGGTGTGTCACAGCAACAGAGCGAAAGTGCTGGAACAGGAATTATCATATCCCAGAATGATTCAGAACTTCTGGTTGTTACAAATAATCATGTAGTAGCAGGAAGCGATACATTAACAGTTACTTTTGATGATGGAACAAGTGTTGAGGCGAATATCAAAGGAACAAACTCAGAGTATGATATTGCTGTTGTGGCTGTTCCGCTTGATTCTATTTCGGATGATACAATGAAAGCAATTTCGGTAGCAACACTCGGAGATTCTACACAGCTAAAGGTTGGAGAGCCTGCAATCGCAATCGGTAATGCACTTGGCTATGGACAGTCAGTAACAACTGGTGTAATCAGTGCTTTGGATCGTTCTGTTTCTGAAACAAACGAACAGACTGGTGAGACAACAGAGAGTGATGCCAAACTGATTCAGACAGATGCAGCCATTAATCCTGGAAACAGTGGTGGAGCACTTGTAAATGCAAGTGGCGAAGTGATTGGAATCAACTCCTCGAAGCTTGTTGGTGATTCTGTAGAAGGTGTCGGATATGCAATTCCAATCAGTGATGTATCCGATCTGATCCAAAATCTGATGAATCAGGCAACAAAGACAAAGGTTGCAGAAAAAGATCAGGGCGCAATTGGCATCAAAGGAATGAGTGTGCCGGTTGAATATTCCAAACAGCTGAATATGCCGGAAGGCGTTTATGTATCAGAAATTACAAAAGGCGGTGGAGCAGAGGCAGCAGGAATGACAAAAGGAAGTGTTATCACAGCAATTGACGGAACAACCGTATCAAGCATGGATGATCTTCAGGAACAACTTCAATATTATGCCAAAGGAGATAAGGTGTCACTGACAATTCAGATTCCACAGAGTAATGGAGAGTATGAAGAGAAGACAGTGGAAGTAACTTTAGGTGCGAAATAAAAACTACTTTTAAGTGAATGTATTATGCTTAGGGATTGTCACGAGGCAATCCCTTTTGTTGTTGTTCACAATTTTTCTTATCTTCCATACAATAACAAAAAAGATATAAGGATTTATTTTATGGCACCATATTGTTCTAATAGGAATACGAACTGTTATTGTCAGAATGGAAATTACAGGCAACGAACAGGACAGGAAAATGAAAGACAGCTTCATTGCAATATTCCTGTCCCTCCACTTCCGGAGCAGAAGGCGAAGAACTCCTGCTGTGAGTGCGTTGGTGATTACAGCAAAACAGATGTTTTGCAAGAGTTTCCGGTCGCGATGGCTTATGTCCCATGGCAGCAGTGGAGAAAACTTCACGATCTCGGTTATGGGTTTCGGTGCGGGACTATTTTTCAGGAGCTTGAAAAACCATTTCGTGGAAAAGGAGGCTGCTGTAAATGAGTTGCAATTGTCATGAAATGAATCGCAGAGAACTTTTCGAATATATAAATCAGATAAGTTTTGCGGTGGATGATGTTAAATTATTCTTAGATACGCATCCTGAAAATCAGAAAGCACTTGAATATTTTCAAAAATACAAAGAGAAACGTATCGAAGCACTCAAGGAATATGCAGAGGTATATGGCCCCTTAACTGTAGATACAGTCAGTGAAAACAGCGATTGCTGGAAATGGATCAATGAACCATGGCCGTGGCAGGAAGGGGGATGCTGATTTATGTGGAATTATGAAAAAAGACTTCAATATCCTGTGAAGATAACCCAGACGAATCCGAAACTGGCGAAGATCATTATAAGTCAGTTCGGTGGGCCGGATGGCGAATTAGCTGCATCTATGCGTTATCTTTCACAGCGATATACGATGCCATATAAAGAGGTGACAGGAATACTGACTGATATTGGAACAGAAGAACTTGCCCATATGGAGATGATCTGTGCAATTATCTATCAGCTGACAAAGAATTTGTCACCGGAAGAAATTGAACGTTCCGGTTTTGCACCGTATTATGTTGATCATACACTGGCATTATGGCCACAGGCAGCCAGCGGAGCTCCGTGGACTGCAACGTATTTCCAATCGAAGGGAGATCCGATTACGGATCTTCATGAAGATCTTGCAGCAGAGCAAAAAGCGCGGACTACGTATGATAATATCCTGCGGCTGATTAAAGACCCTGAAATCTGTGATCCGATCCGTTTCCTGAGAGAAAGAGAGATTGTGCATTATCAGAGATTCGGTGAGAGTTTAAGAATTGTACAGGAACATCTTGACAGTAAGAATTTCTATGCGATCAACCCAGAATTTGAATGAAGATGCAGTGTTTATTTTTTGAAAGGGATTGTCAGACGGCAATCCCCGATTTACGTTTTATGTATACACTGCTCAAAAATCCCCCTTTACTTTTTCCTATAAATCAGATATAATATACGCGTTGATGGGACACCATAACAATTAAATATACGATCAATGGGGATACTGTGATGTTATACTCACAGTATTTTTCTGTTTTTTGATGAAAGGGACTTTTTTCCCTGAGTAAAAGAGGCTATAATAAAAGATATTTATTGTCTGTTGTAGGGATACAGTGGATAGTAATTAAAGAAGGAGAATGCATATGTGTGGATTTGCAGGATTTGTCGGAGAAGTTGATGACAGAGAACAGGTACTTGTTAATATGATGAATACAATCGTACACAGAGGACCGGATAGTGCGGGAAAGTATGTGGATGAAGATGCAGCACTTGGATTTCGCCGTCTGAGTATCATAGATCTTTCTTCCGTCGGTGATCAGCCGTTGTACAATGAGGAGCGCAGCATGGTTCTTGTATTTAATGGAGAGATTTATAATTATCAGGATCTGAGAGAAGAACTGAAAGCGGCAGGTCATGAGTTTGTATCGAACACAGATTCAGAGACACTGATTCATGGATACGAAGAGTGGGGCGAGAAGCTGGTAGACCGTCTTCGTGGGATGTATGCTTTTGCAATCTGGGATACAACGAAGAAAAAATTGTTTGCGGCGAGAGATATTTTCGGAATCAAACCGTTGTATTATGCGAATATGAATGGTACATTGATGTTTGCTTCTGAAATCAAAGCATTTATGGAACATCCGAAGTTTGATAAGGTGTTCAATGAAGAGGCACTTGGAAACTATCTTTCTTTCCAGTTTGTTCCTACGAATGAGACATTTTTTAAAGGGGTGTTCTGTGTACAGCCAGGACATTATTTTACATATGAAAATGGAAAAATGAACATTACACGTTATTTTGAACCTCATTTTACAGGAGATTGTAAGAAACCTTTCGAAGAAGTGGTGGATGATGTAGAACGCGTGATGAAGGATTCCGTTGAGAAGCATAAAATCAGTGATGTAGAGGTCGCTTCTTACCTTTCCAGTGGTGTGGACTCCAGTTATCTGACTTATCTGGGACAGGTGGATCGTACCTTTACAGTCGGTTTTGATGAAGGTAAGTACAGTGAGATCCAAGATGCAAAGGAATTTGCAGCAAGCATTAATATGAAGAACGATGCGAAGGTGATTTCACCGGAAGAATATTGGGACAAGCTTTCAGATATTCAGTATTATATGGATGAGCCGGTTGCAGATCCGGCTGCAATCGCACTTTATTTCCTGAGTGCAGAGGCTTCCAAGAAGGTTAAGGTAGTTCTTTCAGGAGAGGGATCTGATGAATTGTTTGGAGGATATAATATTTATTGTGAACCTTTGGAACATACTTCTTTTAATAAAATACCGATGCCGGTACGTCGTTTTCTGGGAGCATTTGCAGAACGCTGTCTGCCGCGTGGCATGAAGGGAAGAGGTTTCCTGATGCGTCACGGGAAGACACTGGAAGAGAGATATTTCGCGAATGCGACGAATATTTTTACAGAGCGTGAGGCAAATCGTATTTTGAAAAAAGGATGTAAACCAGGAATCCAGAAAGTAACAAAACCATTGTATGCACGTGTGAAAGGAAAAGATCCTGTAACAAAGATGCAGTATGTGGATCTTCACCTGTGGTTAGTTCATGATATTCTGATGAAGGGGGACAAGATGGGAATGGCGAATTCTCTTGAAGTCAGAGTTCCGTTCCTTGATAGAGAAGTACTTGAACTTGCCGAGACACTTCCATTAAAATACAAAGTACGTGCGCCAAAGACGAAGGTTGCATTGCGTGCTGCGGCAGAACGTCACATCAGAAGTAAGACAGCAGAGAAGAAGAAACTGGGATTCCCAATTCCGATTCGTGTATGGCTGAAGGAAGAGAAGTACTATAATATTGTAAAAGAAATGTTTGAGTCTGATGCAGCGAAGAAGTTCTTTGATACAAAGCTCCTGCTTAAGATGCTTGATGATCATAAGAATGGAAAGAATACGAATGAGAAGACAGATAACAGCCGTAAGATCTGGACGGTTTATATCTTCCTCGTATGGTATGACAGATTCTTTGAGCATGGAAAACCGGTTCATCCGGCGATGAGTGTTCAATAATAAAACGTGTATCTACTGTTTATTAATTGGGAATATTAAAAAATAGAATGGATACAGATTTTAGATGGGAGTATGTATGAGAAACTATGAGAGTGATGCTTATAGGAAGTATCGAAGCTCAATGGAGCAGAGACAGAAGGTTGTGAGAACGTCAGGTTCTCCATATTCTCAGCAGACTGTGGTACAGGGGAAACGGCAAATAGCGGAAAGGTCTGCGAGTACAAAACGCAAAAGGACGAGAGAAAAGGGAAAACCTTATTATGATTATGATCTGCTTCTTGTAATTATTTTTCTGATGTGCTTTGGACTTGTAATGCTTTATAGCAGTAGTGCCTACAGTGCACAGAATGATTATAATAATGATATGTTTTTCTTTACAAGACAGGCAATTATCGGTATTATCGGATTTATTGCAATGTTTATCGTTTCTAAGATTGACTATCATCTATACGGTGCGTATGCAAAAGAATTTTTTTGGTTTTCAATGTTTTTGATGGCATTGGTACAGACACCACTTGGCAAGACAGTAAATGGAGCAAGAAGGTGGATCAAGCTTCCGGGTGGGCTGTCGCTGCAGCCGGCAGAGTTTACGAAGATTGCGGTGATTCTATTTATATCATATGAAATATGCCTCTTGGGGCAAAAGGCGAAGAAATGGGATGGAATTAAGATCCTGCTGTTTTATGGTATTATCGCCTTCCTTGGTGCTTATAAATTAACAGATAACTTAAGTACAGCTGTTATTATTCTTTCAATCACAGTTGTTTTAATTTTTGTTGTACACCCAAAGACAAAACCATTTGTCGCTGGAGTGATTGCAGTAGGAATTGTGGGAATCATTGGAATTATTTGTTTAAAATATACACTTGCAGAAAGTGATAACTTTCGTATGCGCCGAATCATTGCATGGCTGAATCCGGAGGCAAATGCAGATACAGACAGCTATCAGTTTTTACAGGGATTATATGCGATCGGTTCGGGCGGTTTTTTTGGAAAGGGACTTGGAAACAGTACACAGAAGCTTCATGCGATCCCGGAGGCACAGAATGATATGATCCTTGCGGTTATCTGTGAAGAACTGGGTGTATTTGGAGCAATTCTTATTTTGTGCCTGTTTGCATTTATGCTATATAGACTGTTATTTATTGCAAGAAATGCACCGGATCTGTATGGCTCTTTGGTTGCAACAGGAATTTTCGCGCATATCGCGCTGCAGGTTACTTTAAATATTGCGGTTGTAACCGGATTGATGCCTACTACCGGAGTTACGCTTCCGTTTATCAGTTATGGTGGTACGGCAATCGTGATCTTGTTGGCAGAGATGGGAATTGCGCTAGGAATATCTTCGAAGATCCGGTTGAAATAAATTCTCCCTCTTTTCAACTTATTGAAAGTGTGCTATATTAATATGTAGTATTAAAAACCACATAAAGTAGGATGAAAAAATATGCGATAGAGCATGGGAGGATATAAGTTATGAGTTACAGAGTGATCGTAGATAGTTGCGGAGAACTGACTCCACAGATGAAGGAGAGCGGAATTTTTAAAACAGCTTCTCTGAGTATGGAAGTGGATGGCTTTCACATTCCGGATGACGAGACATTTGATCAGGCTGATTTTTTGAAAAGAGTGGCTGCAAGCGAGGAATGTCCGAAGTCATCCTGTCCGTCTCCGGAGCGTTATATGGAATTATATAAATGTGATGTTGACAGAGTCTATGCAGTTACGTTGTCAGGGGAATTGAGCGGATCTTATAACAGTGCACTTCTTGGAGAGAAACTTTATAAGGAAGAAGGCGGAGAAGAAAAGATCCATGTATTTAACTCTCGCTCAGCATCTGTTGGAGAGACGTTGATCGGACGAAAGATTCAGGAATGTGAAGAAGCCGGAATGGATTTTGAACAGGTAGTTGAAACGGTAGAAGCTTATATTGAAGAACAACATACGTATTTTGTTCTTGAGAATCTTGATACACTTCGTAAGAATGGACGATTGACAGGACTGAAATCTCTGGTAGTCAGCGCATTGAATATCAAGCCGGTTATGGGATCTACCCCGGAGGGAACAATCTGTCAGCTGGATAAGAGCAGAGGAATGAAGAAAGCTTTGGCGAAGATGGCAGAGCATGTCGCGAAGGATGCTGTAAAACCGGAGGAGAAGATTCTTGCAATTGCACATTGCAACTGTCCGGAACGTGCAGAGGTCGTCAGAAAATTGATTCTGGAGAAAGTACAGGTGAAAGATTCCTTTATTGTAGATACAGCAGGAATTAGTAGTATGTATGCAAATGACGGCGGAATTATTGTTGTGCTTTAAGAGGTGCTGTGATAAAATAATTGCTAAAGACCTAATATGAAGGGAGTATGCAAGAGATGAGTCAGGCGAAGGTGGATCGTTATAAGAAGGAAAAGGCGGATCGAAAGAAGACAATGCGTAAAGAGAAAATTATGCGCAATGTAAAAAGATGTGTGGCAGGAGTAATTGCACTTGCACTTGTTGGATGGTTTGGATATTCAGCATATGATCTGCATTCTTCCAATCAGGAACGTGCAGTTGCAGAAGTGAATTATGACTCTGTTAAGGATTATCTGAGTACACTTTCAGCGGAATAAAGTTTTTATAATTACATATAGTTCAATAAAAAGAGGTTGTCGTACTATGATATGCGCCCCTTATATAGGATTTTATATTTCATTATCCTATAGGAAGGTGACATATCATTGTTAAAGCGGCAACCTCTTTTTGTGTTGCTTGCGACAGAAATTGGA
>ERZ870052.255-NODE-255-length-21279-cov-16.462881_pt1 | contig 21279 bp, 9 predicted proteins | sample MGYA00520889_ERZ870052 | MGnify/ENA primary metagenome ERZ870052 (study PRJEB32232, sample SAMN07284988) | human gut metagenome | biome: human-associated habitat; material: feces | host: Homo sapiens | place: Tanzania | collected 2014-08-14 ...
AGATGTGTTATGATTGAAAGGTTAATACAACTCCCGAAGTACGATTGGAGCATAGTATGTTTCATAGGTTATCAGCCACCTGATGCCGATGAGATATGCCATGCTCTTTCTGATATAGACTGCACTGGAAATCCGCTATCAGAAGCTTACGAGCACTTATCCAAGCCGAGCACAGACAGAGGTCTTACCTACTCCAACCTAGCAGAAAGAAGGAGCGTTCTTGCCATCGGCAGCAGCCAAACCGCCAGCACCATCAACACCATCGGTCATGAGCTTCTTCACGTAGTAGCCCACATTTGTGAGCAGGACAATATAGATATGTTCAGCGAGGAGCCATGCTACATGATGGGCAATCTTTGCGAACAATTCTTCAAATACAATTATCCCCCGAAAGCCTAGCACCTTCGGGGGATTGTCACATCTATTACTTCTCTGCCTTCGCCTTCTGATTAGCCACAACCACCTTGTTAGCCTTCTCCAGCACAGCAAGAATGTTCTTTCTCAACTCTCTGATTCTCTTCATGTCCTCAGCGTTGTAGGCATCCTTGCCATCGTCCAAGAAACCTTTCTTCAACTCGGAAATCTCCTGCTTATCAGGGGAAATCTCGTCAATGGCATCAATGGCAGCCTTGTTGGTGTTGTAGTAGCCATCGCTCTGACTAGGAGCCGTATCAACCAAGAGGTCATAGGAAGTCTTGAATCCGTTCAATTTGGTGTAGAGTTGTTTCAGCTTCAAGTCCTCGAAATCATCCTTCGGAGTAGCGTGAGCCTTGTATATATCCTCGGCATTCAACTTGTGAGGTCTGTACTCCTCCCCACTCTCCTCAGCACGTTCCTTCTTCTTGTCTTCCTCATACTTCTTCACCTTCACATCATCCTGCTTGTACTGCTTGTATTCCTCAGAGCCGTAGAATCGCTCCAGCATAGAGTAATCGCCATCCACCTTGGCTTGTTTCTTCAACTTGCTCAGGGTATTGGCTGCTCGGTCGTGATTCTCCTTCATATCCCAGAACTCATCGCCCTGCTTCTTGGTGACTGGTCTATCATCAGGATTGCTGACGAACTTGCTGAATAATGGAATATCAGCCACCTTGATTTCCTTTGGGTCGTTGAGTGACTTGGTAAGAACACCGAGCACCTGACTCCCCATGGTGTAAGCACCACCGAGATAAGAAGACAACACATGGTCAACCACAGCAGGGTTATTCAGATTGTACCTTGGGTCACCAAAGGCATCAATACTATTCTGCTGCACATCAGGATAATCGTTTCCGATTGAGTTAACCATCCTAGATGCACGAACCAACCAATCAGGAGTGCCCACGTATGCCTTGGTAAAGTTCGGGTCATACTTATTGTACTCAGAATCTTTGAATAATGGCTTGCCAGTGAAGTCCACATTGAAAGCCAACTCAAAGACCGGACGAATAGCATTCGGCATCAGACTGACTGCAATATTTCCATCATATCCAGTTGGGTCAAGCGGAAGCATATCCACTACTTGACCGAGCATGTCTTCTGCATACTGACTCCAACTCTCTTCTGCCAACTCGCCACCCATCATCTTAGATGCAATCATATCGCCTACACCATAGAAGGCACGGAACTCCTGAGCAAGCGGAATCTTCACATACTCATGAGTAAACGGAACCCACATAATCAGGTTATTTCGTCTATCCCACTTGGTGAACTGCCAGTACTTATCCTTATCATCGTCACCGCCCAACAGACTCATCAGGGCAGCGTTAACGATAGGAACCAGCACACCACTCGCCAACCACGATGCAGTAACAGCCGTGAACTTGAAAGGATGATGCTTAGCAAGCGCACCCAAGGTCTGCAAACTCTGTACTGCTGGGTTGATGAAGAGATAGAGATTTCTAACCATCTGCCAGCCGTATTCGCCAGTTCCCTTGCGGTTGAAGTTCAGGGTCACGTCCTTGGCATCATTCACAGCCTCATCAATGGAACGTCCATACTGAATAGAGGTCATGTAGACTGCAAATCTGTTACTATCCTCAATCGCTCTGTTCAGGAACTCAATGCCATCCATGATGGTGTGACCTGCCTTAACTGGGTTCGCCTTCCATCTATCCAAATCCTTCAAGTCATTCTTGAATTTCTTCTTCAAGTCTTCCACATCAAGCGAAGAGACAAAGCCAGTCTCGCCACCATTCATCATGAAGTCATAGAACATCTGTTCCTTAGGAGTAGCGTTTCCGTTGCTTACCTTCTCTCTCAACTTACCGCTCTGATAATCTCTCAGCATGAATCCGAGGTTCCAAGAGGTAGCCAGATTCTTTCTGAGCAGATAGTTGTACTTTGCATCCTCACGGATAGCAGTAGATGCAAGCGTCATGGTCAGGTCTCGGAAGTAGTTGGAAGGGATGAAGAGAGGTGAAAGACTGGTGTAGGCAGCAGCCATCTTTCTTCCCAGCCAAGCAGCAGCCCTATCCAGTTTGCCGCTCTGAATCTCTCTCACTCGGTGTGCTCTGGTATTGTTCATCGCCTGAGCCAACTGAGGGTCACCATTCACGTAGATAACATACTCCTCGCCATCCTTCATCACTCTTACCTCATGTTCTCTCTCCTCGCTATGAGTCTGAGGATAGGCTATATTCAAGCCGTCTCTCTTCTGAGTAGCATCGCCAGTCTGAGCCATCTGCTCCATCTTCTTCTCGAAAGCATCAATAGCAGTTTTCACCTGAGTGCTGTTCATCTGAGAAGTAATCTGAGGTGTAGCAGGAATCCACTCTTCGTTGCCGTTGGCATCCGTACTCTTCACGTACCAAGCCTTGCTCAGGGTGAGCAGGGAAGTTGGATGATTCTGAGCCAAGAGCATCAGGTGTTGCTTCACCCAGTTCTTGTTGTTCAGCAGGATTCCACTCTCTGCCATGTTCTCGATGTAGGCGATAGGGTCATCAGCAATAGAGGTTCGTCCGTGTGCCGTCTTCAAGGTCTGATTGAACGCACCCTTGCCGCCACCGATATAGTCCCATACTTGGTCGGCAGTAGTGCCATCCCAGCCACGGAGAGGAATGTAATGGCTATACATATCACGCACATACTGATAAGTATCCTTGCTCATCATGCCAGCCTTATAGCTATCCCTGAGAATCTTCTTGGTAGCCGCATTCGTTGCATCCCAGAGGTTGTGAGTCTCAGTTACATACTTATCCTCAATATCCTTTACCAGTTTGTAGGCAGCTTCCTCAAAGTCTGAGCCTTCAAAGAGAGCAGACAAACCAGAGTAATCGTAGGCGATACCATTCTTGTCGTAGCGATAGTCCATATAGGATGGAGAGTATTTCGTTCTGAGCGCATTATCTCTCTGTCTCCAAGTAGTGAAGTCAACTCTACCAAACTCTAGGTCGCTATCATTGATAATACGGTTCATATCGCCCTTGTAAGCCTTGTATGCCGCACTTCTCTGAGCCACGTCCTCATAGTCAGCTTCCAAAGACTTCTTGAAAGCCATCTGTGCATCACGCTCCAAGCCATGCTTAGCCATCATGTAGATACGGACATTATCATAGCTATCACCAAGTATCTTCTTCATCTGATGATAAGCCTTTCTGAGCGGCTGCAAGAACTCATTGTTGTATTCCTCAAACTCATTCTTGCCCTTGCCATGACTGCGGTTCTCGGCAGTATAGGCATCCTCAGCCATATTCAGGCGGTCAACACCCACTTCCTTCATGATAGCTTCCTGAGCCTTGCGGATAGCCAGCATACTATCTTGGAAGGCGATACGTTTGAGCACAGAACCCTTCTGCAACTCTCGGTTGAACTCTCCAAGGGCAGTATCATCACTCAGAAGATGCTGCTCATAGGTTGGAGCAGTCTTCCAAAGAGCCATCTGTTTGCGGTACTCGTCCACTCTTCTCAGGAAGTCAACAGCACTCTCGCCAGCGTTGCGTTGTGGGATGGTTGGTCGCTGGGCATCCTTAGGCAGATTGTTATCCTTCTTCCACTGGTTCAGGTCATGCTCAAACTTGTCATAGCGCAAGGAGAATCGGGTATTACCCACGATATTAGCATTGTTCTCATCGAATATCACGTAGTTGTAATCGCCTTCTTTTGCACCGCCATGAATCATTCCAGCAGGGTACTTGATGCCGACAAGACCATTATCAGAAAGAATCTGACTAGCGGCATTATCGCCTACATAGGTACTCAACTTTCTGTAAAGTTCATCGCCAAGGTCAGCATCCTTAATATCTCTAACTAGGTCATTGTACCAAATGGTAGCGAGAACATCATCAGGAGTAGCATCCTTCAAATACTCGTTTAGAGCAAGTACATCATCATCTGCCACATAATTCTCAATCACGTCCTTAATATCTGATTTCAGTTTCTCAACCCTTCCAGCCACATCTGTTGTGTTAACATAAGTCTTCAATGTATGAGCGATGAAATCATTAAGAGGAGTAGCCTTGAAATCATTGAAACCTTGATTATCTGATACTACCTTATAGGCATCTTCTGCCACCTTCTGCTTATCCAAAGAATCAGGAATCGTTCCTTCCCAATCCAGATAGTTGCTACCGTTATCATCTGGAATATCCACATCATAACGGTTGACATTTCCCTGAGTCAGATAGTCCTCATCAAGGGAATCAATCCACTTCAAACCTTCCTTATACTCTGCAAGTCTATCCTTCAAGTTCTGCTCATATTCTGTTCCCTTCTCTCTATCCTTCAAGTTTTCAAGGGTACGCTGAATATCGTTGGCATCAGCACCGACACGTTTCTTGGCAAACTCCTTGGCACTTGCCACACTACCGCCAGTAGCCACATCGTTCACCATTTCACCAAAGACTCTTCTCTTGAAAATATCGCCCTTCACCCCATCAGGGTAGCGCATATTTTTATAGAGGTCTTCCATCTTTCTATTCTTTGCTCTCTGGGCATACTCACGTCCAATCTTGCTAGAGTTGGTAACATACACACCATGCCCGAAGCTCTCACTTCCCTCGCCTTCCAAGGCATGAGATAAATCGAACTTGTCAAAGCTAGCACCAGTACCATGATAGGTACGGATGCTAAACTTAGGGTCAGAGCCAGTAAGTAGAGGAGCAATAACATGTTCCGTCAACTGGGTAGGGATTCCGTTGCCGATGATGGTATGGCTCAGATTCTCGGAGAATGGCATCTTGTAATCATCGCTCACTCCTGATACTCTTGCGAGCACTCTGCCCATGGCACGATATACCTTACCATCAGGCATCACAATCACGTCACCACTCTTGGTTCGGAGCGTTGGCAGAAGCTCATCAGCGAAAGCGTGAGGAACCTTGCCGTCAGCATAGGCACTACCCATCACGTACAATGGCTTGTCTATGTTTCTCCAGTCAATGCCATCAGCCTTCAAGCGAATATCCATCCAAGGAGCCACACCATTCTTCTTCTCGGTCAGGGTCGGGATAATATCAGCCACAGCTTCATACCATCCGCTCTTGTGTGCCATTTTATTTGGCTTTTCAGGGAGTTTGCCATCACGAACCGCACGGACAATCAATCTCTCTCGGTTTGTGTAGCCGCCATAGTCGGCAGCGTTATACACATCAGCATCCCAAGTATAGCCGTTGGCATCCAGCGCATCCGTAATAGTCTTCATAGCATCGGAATCCTTATACCCCTTCACGTTCTCAATGGTCACCACCTTTGGCTTTATAGCGTTGATGAACTCAGCAGTACTAGCAGCAGTCTCCTTGTCAAGTTCCACCTCAGCGTGGTTACTCTTCGCCTGAGAGTAGTTCTTGCAGACTGGGCTGGCATGGAAATACTCCACCTCTCCATCAATCTGCTTCACCAACTCCTTAGGGTCAACATCACGGACATCAGCAGTAACGATGTGCTGCCCGAAGTTATTGCGATAAACACCGCTTATCTTCTCGTCATACTCCACAGCCACTACTGTGTCGATGATACCCTTCAAGCCTTCCTCTACAAGACCGCCACCGCTAAAGTAGGTTCCAGCCTTAATGAGAGTGCCATCCTTCAAAGAGAACTTAGGTTCCTCGCCAGCAATCTCAGCCTTGCGGTTCTCGCCCATAGCCTGAGCAACATGAATCATCTTCTTGTTAGCCATCTTCCAACCGCTAGGCATATCATCAATAGCAGTCTTGATAGCATCATCCACCTCATCAGGAGTATTCAGGCTCTTCAAGTCCTCAGCCATATCAGCAGCCCCACTCTCCTTTCCGTCAGCCATATCACGGAGAGAGAAGGACACATCGCCCACACCCAAGAAAATCTGGTCTTTGCGAGCCACGTCCTCAGTAGATTCAGCGAGAGATTTTCTTCTCTCCTCAGAAGTCATGTTCATTCTTTCCTGAACATTTCTTGCCTCTACTTCGCCAGCAAGCGACTTGTAGCTATTAAAATCATCATTTTTCTGATAAGCATTATAAAGTCCTCTGTTCTGCTCTATGAGAGTCTTGGCCTCATCTTCCTTGCCTTCTGCTCGTAACTGCCTAATCTGCTTGGTTACCTCGTTTAATTTCTTCTTAACCTCACCTCTAATCAACCTAGGACTACCGCCCTTGGCAAAGCCCTCAATATCCTGAATAGCATGCTGAATCTCGTGATTCAATATTCCATTCATATATTTCAACTCATCAGCATGTATGGTTATGGTGTTGGTTTTTGAATTATATTCACCATTTGAAGGCATATCGTTCATAATGGCATCCGTTTCAATACGCACATCTTTCAACTGAGGATAAGCCTTAAATAATTCAGGTGCATCAATCACCTCAGATAGTTTGCCGCCATTCCAGAGCATATCATCCTCGTAACGCTTAACGATGTGCCCACCGCCTACATTCATTGTGTCTTTTATCTTGGCATCAGGCATTTCGTATCTCCACTTGCCATCAGCACCACGCTCCCAGCCAGTAGCCATCTTGATAGCCTTGGCATCCTTCTTCTCCTCTTCCATCTTGCGAGCCACGGAGAGATTATCCATACGGAAGGTACGTTCCTCTGCCTTGTCAGCAGCAGCCGCACCACGCTCGCCAGCGAGAGAGAAACGGATATTGTCGCTACTATTGATAGCATCCATAGTAACCTTCTGTCTATCCTCAGCATTTCCACGCTCATAACTGCTCACATCAATGCCAGCCTTCTTCAAGGCATCTACAACATCGCTTGGAGTATCGCTTGGAACGATAGCCTTCTCAAACTCGTCAAGTCCGTAAGGTCTCATAAACTTGGTCTCAAAGTAATAAACAGGATAGTCATTCTTGATGGTATCAACCAACTTGTTATAGCGGTCAACCCAATCATCGGAAACATCTTTCTTCCAGTTCCTCTTGATGTAGCCCTTCAAGTCGCTCGGCTTAACCTCTGCTAATTCCTGCATACGGTCTTCACCGCTATCATCCCAAGCACTTTCACCAATCTGCAAATCCCTTGATAACTCACGATGCTCCTTTAGAATCTTATCACGAACCTCGTTATGTCTTTTATCGCCAAATGGAATCAACTTATCTTTAGCTTTCTTCATGGCAGCCAAAGTGTTAGCTTGTGGAGATAACTTAGCGATAAATGCCCCTACGCCTGGATGGAAAGTATTATAGCCACCAACCAAGCCTTGTTTCTTCATCAGCTTCACAGCATTCTCAATAGTGTTAGGGATATACTTTGGCTTACCAGTAGGGGTAGTGCCATTATAAAGCATTTCCTCAACACCATATTCCTCAGTCTTCTTATCCAGCCAAGATAGGAAATCAGCAGAGAGTTTCTTATCATTCCCAACCTTTTCCTTGGCAGCACTCATTGTGTCGTGAACATCTACCTTTCCATTTCTGAAAGCATCTCGAAGAACACGGTCAGCAAATTGCATAGCTACATATAAGTCGTGCTCGTCTCCATCCGCTTTTACCTCATCAATCCTATTCTTGTAGAATCCTTTCTTCAAAGGACTTTCAGCTTCATCCATTTGTTTCTGTAATCTCGCCAACTCAGCAGCAGTGCTCATGTCTTTACCCATCTTCTTGCTGTAGATAGAAATTAGCTTGGAAACCTCATCCTCAGTAAAGTCATTCTTGCGATAGCCATCATCAGACAAAGCAACCTTCTTGACAGCATCCACAATTTCTTTGTCATACTTACCTTTCTGATAGATAACCTCAGGGTTCAAGCCCTTATCAAACAAATAGTGCCAGTACAATCCGTCACGAACATCAACACCTGACAAATATCCCTTCCAACTTTCTCTTATATAGGAATAGATACCATTATCAACATTACCAAGTTTCTCGTTCATATCTGCATTGAAAGCCTTCTCGCCCTGCTTTGTCATAATCTTCTCCACCTTTGGATAAACTGGAGTCCAAGCATCAGCCGTAAAGGTTCCTGCATTATTGCCAGTTCTCTTCGCCAGTTTCTCTGCCTTAGGAATCAGGGTAATCTCACCATAGTCAGAGTAGATTCCGTTCTTGGAGTCAACAACACCCATAGAAGGAGCCGCAAAACCACCCTGCTTGATAGCCTTTCTTAACTTATCAATGCTGATATTGTGCATACCAAACATAGTCTTCTCATCCTTCAAAGAGAATTTTGTGCCCTCACTATCAACTTTTTCGCCATTTTTCTTGGTAGTTTCAAAAGAATTGATTACATTTGCAGCAGATTTAAGCTCTTCATCTGTTATTGTGGTTCCAGAATGGTTCTGGAGTGCCTCGATAAAGTGAAGGGCTTTTTCTTTGTCTATATTTGTGGCTTTTCCTTGATTAAACCAGTTGATGACACCTCTTGCATCCTTCGGGAACAATGTAACTATCTTATTCACTTTCAAGACAACACCACCTTTTCTATTTTGGTTCTCTGTCTGTATAGCTACAATAAAGTTCCTATCCTCTTTCTTTAACTCTGTTAATATAACCTGACCATCATTACGCCCATTTGTATTGTCAAACACAGAAATTGGGTTTGCAATAGCCATAGGAAGGTCTTTAACATCAGTTGCATCAAAAGGATGCTCATGTACATATCCTTGTTTTGATTTGCGCATCAGTTTATCAAAGTCCAGTTCTATTTCTGCATCAGCAATTCCACCAGCCTTTAAAAAGGAACTAGAGCGACCCAAGCGAAGAATCTTATCCTTTTGGTTAGGATTCTTCGCTAACTCATCTAACCTCTGATTGAAAGCATCGTTTACCTTCTTCAACGAGAACTTGGTATGACTAGTAATCTGGGCATTATTCTCGTCAAAGATAACATAGTTCATTTTACCTTCCTTGTTGCCGCCAGTATTGCGCTGGGCGATTACCTTCACGCCATCAAAGCCAGCATCCTTCAAGAGTAAGCTTGCAGCCTTCTGCGAGCCTAGTTCCGAACGTAGTCTATCATACAAATCCTGCCCTACCAACTTACCATCTACACGACTAGGATAAAGCGTATCAATAGTTTTATGACCACTTGCCTCCAGTGCTTTATTCACCCTATTGATATACGTCTTAGGTAATCTTCCATCCCAATCTAAATAATTCTTTCCAGTATCATCAGGAATATCAACAGAGTATAGGTTGCGTGGTTTCTCCATGGAATCCAACTTCTTCTGCAAAGCGTCAACCTTATTTTTTACATCTTTGATGTCACTTTCCTTAGTTTTTATACTCTGCTTATACCTTTCAACCTGTTCGCTATAATACTCAACATCAGATTCATACATATCAACACCTAAACCAGTGCCACTTTCCTTTGCCTTTGAAAGTTCTTCCTTAGCCTCATCAAGTCTTGATTGGTACAAATCTACATAGGATTTTGCATCTTTCAACTCATCCTCCAATAAATCAAGACCAGACTTGGTATCTATCAAATCCTGTGCGACAGTATCATAGTCCTCATTAATCTTGAAGTCAGAAGGATTCAAATCTTTCAAAACTTTCAACTCATCTTGAACTTGTTTGGCTCTCATCTTCGCAAATGGGGTGTCTCCAACGGATGCAAGTTTCTTCTCATTAGCATCTATCATCTTTGATATAGCCTCTTTTGCGGAAATATTAAACTTATCCATATCAAGGGCAACTTGATAGATAATTGATGGAGTTTTATACGTCATAGGCTTACCTTGATACATCAGTCTTGAAGGCGCATTCTTTTTTGCATTCGCCTTGGCATAAGCCTTGGCAATACCTTCCACCTCACTCACATAGGTTCCCCAGCCATAAGCCTGAGCACCCTCGCCACTGCCCATGAAGGAATGGTCGAAGCGGTCGAATGATGCTTGGGAGCCATGATAGGTCTTGATGGAGAACTTAGGAGCATCAGCTATCTCCTGATTGATGCTGTTCACAACATCATCAGTAACAATATCGCCCTCCTGAATCTGCTGAGGTTCACGACCAGCGTTCTTCACAAGTTCCGCTTGCTCTGCTCTGGTCAAGATACGGTTCACCTTCATCGCACCAGTAATCACCCAAGGGTCAGTCTCAGGGTTCGGGTTAGTACGATACATATAATAGCCATCAGTAGGCAGATGTTTCAATCCAGCGAGTGAATGCTGATACTTTCCCGATGGATTGATACCCTCTTGGCGAGCTTCCTCTTGGTAGTCAACATCAGCAGCATACTCCACCTCAGCGAAGACGAAGTTCTTAGGGAAGAGAGTCTTGTTTCCCTCAGCATCCTTGCGGTTGAACTGGATAGCGTAAGGCACGACACCAAGATGCCAGCCTGGTCTATAGGCTAGCTTACCGCTACCGCCTTGTGTACCCTTACCACCCTGCTTAACCTGAGGTCTGCCAGTCTTGCTTTCTCCTGCGATAGGAGCAGCATCAGCATCAAGCCACACACCAACTGGTGTATCCGCACCATCAGGGTTCGCTACCATTGGTGGATAGAGTTTACCATCCTTCAATACGAACACCTTGTAGCCGATGCCCTTCTTCTTAGGCTCAGGCTTTTGACGGAGAGAGAATGAAACATCTTCGCCAGTCTCAGAGTTTGTCACCTCACCTTTGGCAGTCTTCACATAGGCTTGTTCGATAGAGCGGATAATGTTCTTGGTCACATCGCTATACTCTGTTCCATAGAATGCCAACTTAATCTTCTGCAATATCTCATGGATAGCAGCGAGCAGAGGATGAGACATCTTCATAGCGAGAGTGTGAGCCAAGTTGAGGTCACGAATCATTTCACCTACCGCATCAGCAACAACCTCCTCAGCATAGTAATCTCTAGCACGTCCAGAGAATCCTGCATCGGAATATCTCTTCATGGTCTCATCTACCGCCTTGTCGAAGGCATCAGAGCCATAGGTATCAAGCACAAGCTGGGTCAACTCATTGTATGCAGCAGGGTTCAGGTTCTTGATTTGGTGAGTCATTTCGTGACCGAAGATAAACTGAGCACCTTCCGTGATAGAAGAGTCAAGAGTGATGAAGATGGTACGATGCACGTTGCCATCAGCATCCGTAGTCTCCTGAATCCAGCCGTTACCCAGCTTGTCTGAGTACTGCCACTGAATGTTAGCACCCATCATCTTAGCCAGTCTCTCGAAAGCCTTGCGAGTCTGCTGCCCTACGATATTGTCAACGACCTTCATATCATCCACCTTATTCTTCTCCACATCAGCAGCACGCTCAGATGTAGTCTGCTGTGTTCCATTGTCTCTAGCAGAGAAAGGAAGGTCAGTCTGGTCTAGCTGAGCACCCAGCGGATTCTCTTCCGTTGCATCCTCAGGAACCTCAGGAGCATTTATATTCTCATTTGTCTGCTCATTTATCTTCTCATTCTCCTCATCATTAATCTCATCAGAGTTCTCTTCCCCAGTCTTCTCATCAGATTCAGGAGCCGTTTCAGTCTGTTGTTCTGCTTCTGCCTTATTCTCCTCAGCGAATGCAGCATTGTCAGCAGTCTTCTTCTGCTCATCAAGGAAGTTCTCAGCCTGAGCGATACGGAGATTCTCAATGTAGTTTCTAGCTTCCGATGCCTTAAAACCACTAGTAATAACGCTGAGCATGGCGTTACGAATATCTTGTGTGTCGAGTGAATCAAGATTAGATGGACGATTCTCCCACAAACTATGCACGAGGTTGTCAATGGTTGTTCCCTTACCATCAGCAGCGAGCAACTGAGTCTTAGCAAAGTCTTCCCTGCTCAATCCAGTCTCCTGCTTAACACCCTTGCTTGTCTCTGTACCCTCATAGTTGAGAGAGTGAGCACCGAGATTGCTAGCCACATACTCCTCAGCAGTAAGCGGAATGGTATCAGTAACGTCAATGCCAGTAACATCATACAGACGATGAAGGAGAGAACCGATGGTCTCTCTGTAGAGTTGTGATACAGCCTCAGCATCATCCTTCACCGCACTCTTCAAGCGAGCAAACTTTCTTCTTGCCTTGTCAATTAGTTCCTTTCTGCCCTCAGGAGTATCTTCCACCTTGGCAAGTTGTCGCTCATTATAAGCATCACGGATAGCGATAGCAGAGTCATAAGCCGCCTGAGCATCAGCAATAGCCTTCTCCTTGGCATCCTTTGCAGCCTTCTGTTCCACAAAAGTCTTACCCTTCACAGCCATATTGTTTGCCTTGTCAAGAGCCTTCTTTGCCTCAGATACCCAGTTACCGATAACTCCATCAGCATCCTCACCGAACTGAGTATCATACAACTCGGCAGTCTGTTCGGCAGTCAACTTCGAGAAGTCAGGATTGCCATCCTCCAGCATTGGAACCTCAGTACCATCTTCAAGGGTAATGGCAGGAGTCTGCTCAGGAGCAGGAGTATTCTCATCGGCATTTGATTCCGATTGATTGTTCTCCTCATTAACAATATTGGCATTCTCATCCAAAGGTGGAAGCTCACGATGATTGTTGATATAATCAAATGATGCAGACCATTTTTTACCATCCTTATCTTCGAGGATGATACTACCCTGCTCATCAATGCCGACAACTCTTGATAGAGTGTTTTCCTTTGGTCTTCCAAAACCATCGCCACTCATCCAGATTTCACTACCTTTAGGCAAACCGAGATTTGCCAACTGAGAATCCTCATCAGATTCTTCTCCACTATTATCCTCTATCATTGAGGATTCAGGCATAGCTTGTTTGTATTCATCGAGTGTCATAGTAGTAGCAGTTCTCACGTCTTTCTTATTGACTGCATGAGGAATAAGAGAACCATCACTTGTCAATTCCATCACCTTAGCTTTTGCACCTGAATCACGGATAAGGAATAACTGAGAGTTTGGATATTTGGTATTTCCATCCTTTCCGAGCACATCAGCGAGCACCACGTTTCCATTATCATTAAGAATCTGAGTGAAGTCAAATGAAGGTTGAGTCTCTTCTGTCTGCTGAGTCTCCTGAGTCTGCTGCTCTGCACGTTCTTTCTCCATCTGCTCACGCTCAGCCTTTGCAGCTTCCAGTCTCTTCAAATCCTCAGCATCCTTCATCTGCTGCAAGTCTGCAAACGAATATGGTATCTGTACATTCTCACCCTTTACAAGTTCTGTAGGCACGTTACCATCAATAGTTATCATGGCAGTACCATCACCATTATCAGCCAGCACCTCATAGGTATGCTCTGTTCCGTCTGCATCAGTAACAGAGAACTGGGAGCCAACCTCAACGGTTCCATCAATGATACCAGCAACCTTCTTGATAGCATTTTCTTTTGCATCAATAATAGCCTGAGCCTTCACATCAGCAGCAGGGAGTTCTTCGATGAGGTCAGTGAACATCATGGCATCAGCGTGTTCCTTTCTGCCAGTTGTCGGGTCGTAGTAGATAATCATATCATCACTATTACCAACGTCAATAGAGCCATCATCATGAGTAGCGATATTACCACTAATAATGTACACCTCGTAGTCTTCCAATCCGCCAGTAGCTTTAATGGTTGCCTTACGGACGGTTCCACGACTAAGGTCAGTCATGTTATCCGTTTCCATAGCTGCCTGTTGTGCTGCCATGTCAACTTCATCTTGTGCTCCATCCATCACACCCTGATACTTGGCAGTAGATACTTGATAATCATAGATAGCTTGGTCAAGTTTATCATCCTGACCAGTCATAGCTTCCAAGTCTTCATCTGCCATATCATGTAGCTGCTCTGGGGTAATATGCAACATGGCTGCAAGTTCATTCGCCTTGTCGTTCTGCTCCAACTGGATATTGTGCTTGTCTGCATCATCAGCATCATGCCCCTCAGAATAGGCGTTGTCAATATCTGTCTGATGCTGCTCCTCAGGAGTTGTTGGCTCATTAGTAATCTCTCTTGCATTCATTTCAGCAGTCTTGGCAATATTGTAACCACGCATCTTCATCAGGTTCACACCATAGTTAACAGCAGCATTAATCTGCTCCTTGCTCATGGTATCTCTCTGACGGAGGATGCCAGCCAGTACACCGCCCATCTGCTCGTTGGTTGCGTTGTCAATCGTATCCTTGATGTCTGCCCAGTTATCGCCCAAAAGTCTCTGTGCATCACTATCAGCCACGTTCACCTCATATCTGAATCGGTAGTACTGAGCACGATTGTACACTGGTTTAGCAGATATGTGCATCGCATACATGGAACCAACAGATATAGCCATACCTCCAATGATGTCAAGTTGTTGTCTAGCGTCAAGGAGGTCGCTCACCTTGCCTTCACCATCCAGCAGGGCATGAAGAGGGATACCAATTTCCTCCTCCATCACTTCCTCAGCGAAACCATTGATACCAAACTTCTCCATCCACTTCTTTGAATTGGTGTACCATCCACTCTTGCCGATATTCTTAAAGAACTCAGCAGACGCATTCATACCATGTTTCTCCATGAAGTTGATAGCACCCTTCTTGATACCATAGTTGTGACCAAACAACTTCTCTGTGTAGTTCTCCACCATGGCAGAGGTCAAACCTTTATAGAGAGCAGTACCCATAGACTCGCCACCTTCATGCAGGAGATTTCCGTTCTCATCGAATGTACCGAACTTATAATCGCCCTTCTCATCCTGATACAGATTACCCAGATGTCGCTGCATGATGTCAGCACCAGTCTTCAACGCTTGCTCTGTTCCAGCCATCGCATACGAGCCGATAACATCTCCAGCCACGATACCAGTATTCTTCAAGATGGCAGCACTAACCTTGCCCATACCACGCTTAGCAGCAAACTTCAATGCGCCACGACTGATGCCCTTGGTAATACCACCATAGCCGCCAGTCATAAAGAAGTCAAGCATAAATGGGAGACTCTGCCCTGCAATCTTCGTCCATCGGTAGATGTTACCCATCTTCTCATCTTCAAGAGCCGCAGCAGCATCCGCACCCAGTTTACTCTTCAGGAGCATCTTATCCGAACCTGAGAGAGGAATATTGTTATCCATCTTGGTCTTGATACGCTCCATCTGTCCCATGGTAGCGAAGTCAGTCAAACCGAAATCCCACGTCTTAGCCGTGAAAGCAGTATTGTCAAGAGCCTTCAAGGCATCCTCACCCCAGCTACTTGTAGGGTATTGTTTCACCGCTTCAAGCGCACCAATCTGCTCATTTACCAGAGCGAGAGAGGTTGCCAACTTGTTGCTATAGTCACTCTGCTCAGCAGTTCTTCCGTTACTAGCACCGATGCTAGCACCATAAGAGAGCAGAGGATTGCCATGCAAACGATGGTCTTCCGCTATTGCAGCTTCAATCTCCTTCTTTCGGGCATAAGCATCAGCCAGTTTCTTATCAAACTGCTTTTGAGCACCCTCCTCAGTAAGGTAAGTTCCATTCTTGTTGATGTTCTCCTGCAAGTCATAGTTGCCATTCTTGTCACGCACATCTAAAGCAGACGGAATCTCTCCAGTATCAACCGCATTCTGATAAGCAGCATCCTGTGCTTGACTCTGCTCAGCTTCAGGGAGAGAATAAGCATTCTCATTATCCGAGGTCACGTATGTCCCAGCCTTGCCAGTCTCAGGATTGTAAGCGAAATCATCCTTCACCACATTGTTGGCATCACCACCATAAGGAGTCTGGTGTGTTCCCAAGTTCACACGACCGAAATCCTTCTGCTGTTTCTGTTTGCGTTGTTTCAGTTTGTTGTATCTGCCAGCATTATTCATTGTCTGCTGAGCACTAGCAGAGATAGCTTGTGCCCCAGCAGAGAAACGAGCACGGTCAGCAGCAGTCATTGGAACACTACCGCCCTTCGCTCTGGATGAAGTCTTACTACGAGGTTCAAAGAGTGCCGAATAAAAACGCTCATAGGTATCAGGAACATCAAAGTTCTGAGCCTTCAAGTTCTCATAGATAGCATGTCTGTTATCCGCACCACCCTTTCCGTCTCTTGTCAGAGCACTCTCAAACTTATTGTAATCATCAGGCACATCATAGTTCTGTGCTTTCAGATTCTTATATAAAGTGTATAATGGTCTTTCTGCCATGATATATATATTTGTTTGTTACCAAATTCTTGTTACCAACTCTGTTACCACTTCACGCCAGTTTTCTTCTTGCCACCAGCCGAAGAAGAACCGCCAGCCTTATGTGTCGTATGCTTACCACCACCCGATGATGCACCTCCAGTAGAACTACTTCTGCCCTTCAATCTATCCATGATGTATCTCACGTTAGTCTGAGTCACATTTTTGATTCTCAACTTCCGTTTGATTTCATTTATCTTCTTCTGCCCCTCAGGAGTGTCCATCATGTCGTAGTACTCATACCAATAACCAGCAGTAGTTTGGTTTCCGCCCGAAGATTTCTGAGCCTTATTAGCAATTCGTCCTTCTCGAAGTCTAGCGAGTGCATCCTGAGCAGCCCAATGACTTATCTGTCCGTCTGCAAGCATCTTCTTAATCTTCAACTGATTATCTTTATACTCGGCATCATTCGTATACTTCAACTCACTAAGGTCAAGCCTTCTGTTACCTTGGTCAATTCTCTGCTGCCCTTGGTCAGCCTTCACCTTGTTGATTTCGTTCTGCATATCATGATACCTCATCTGCTCAGCAAGAGTCAGGTTGTTCTTTCTCGCTTCCTCATCAAGAGCCAGTGCCCTCTGATACCCAGCCAGCCATGATGCCCGATTCTTCTCTCTCTGAGCATCCATATAAGCCTTGCGTTTATTCACCGCCTTAGTCATATCCGACTCAGGATTGTGCACAACCTTGGCACCATTGGTAGCGAAGTAGATATTGCTGAGCGCACGGAGACCATCACCAAGAGCAGCGATACGAGCCTTGGTACGCTCCTTCTTCTCTCTGTTCGCCCTCTGCTCAGCCGTCTCCTGATGTTCAGGATTCAGTATCTTATACATGTCCGCATAAGACAACTGCTTAGGCTGAGGTTTAGGCTCCTCCTTCTTCACGATAGGAACGGATGGTTTATCCTCCTCATCACTAGAAGCACCCTGATTCACATCTACCCCATTAGCGATGGCTTGCTGAGTAGCAATAGTCTTCTCTCTAGCCGCCTTCATTGCAGGGGTTTCATTCTGAGGTGTGGCAGCATTCATCTGGTCAACCTTCTTGCCTGCCGCATCCAGTTGTTGCTGGGTGAAGACTGGAGCCTGAGTCTGTGCCACCTTCTGTGCCGCATCCACACCACTCTGCTGCTTGTTGAGTACACTCTGTGTAGTCTTCAAGCCGTTATTTGAACGTAACATATCTGATGCTTTCATAGGCTTATGCTTTAATCTTTTGGAGTTTAGCACCAAGACTATTCAGTTCACCCTGAGAAGGAAGAGAAGTAGTCTGAGCCTTCAAGCCGAGAACATCATTCGGGTTCTTGGCAATACCATTCAGCTGCTGAGTCACGTTCATATTGGGAGCCTTCTTTGCTCCACCAGCACCACTATCAAGCGATGCAGCGATGTTGGCAGCAGTTCCAGCCACACCAGCCACGGCATTGGCAGTATCAGCAGCCTTCTCAGCTTCAAGCCCCATCTGCTGCCCCTGCAACTGACTCTTTCTTGCCATATACTGCTGCTCGATGTTATCCTTTCGGGCATCGTTTGCAGCCACAATCTGTGACGTAGTATCAGCAAGAGTCTTGTTGTTTGCCTCCTTAACCGCAGTAGTGGAATCCTCAGTACCACCCATCACCGCTTGTCTGCCCTTGGCAGCCTTATTTCTGTTCTTAATCTGCTCCTGCATCTGAGTGAGCAAGCGAACCGTATCAGCACGTTTGGTAGGGTCTTCATTGTACTTCCTATCATACCACGCCTGATTTTCTTTCTGTTGCTGGGCAATCATCTGCTCCTGCTTCTGTCTCGCCTTGCGGTTAGCTATACCGCCAGCGATACTGCTTGCAAGACCCAGTCCTGCCCCGATTAAAGTTCCTAACATATATATGTATATTAATTATTAATAATGTGGCAAAGATACAAATACCATCCGAGATTCGTATTTTATCCGTTTATTTGGATAGGTAAGTTAACGGATAAAGTTTCCGTTTGCCGAATAATTGCTATCTTTGCACCAAAATAGTTAAGACAATGGCAGCAGACAGAAATTCAAAAGGTCAGTTCGAGAAGGGAAGACCGAAGACTGGAGGAAAACAGAAAGGTTACGAATCTCCTATCACAAAGGAGTTTCGTGAGTTGTGTGCTGACTTTTCTAGAGAGGCTTGGGAAGACTTCATGGAAGCATGGCATAAATGCGAGCCGAAGGATAAGGTTGCGACCTTCATCAAGATTTTGGAGTTCAACTGCCCTAAGCTACAGACCGTTACTCTTGACGATAAGCGTGAGGTTCACAATGCCCTCACCGAGAAGTTAAAACAGATGTCAGAAGAGGAAGGATGATTCTTTTTCATAAAATAAAAGATTTAATTAAAAGTACGATTGTTTTTCATAGGCGAAGGTTTTTTGAATTAAGGTTTATAAGATTGTTAGTTTAGGATAAGAGAAGGGGAATGCGTGAGCACTCCCCTTCTTGTTTTCAATTCTTTCCAGTTGTTTCCAAATTGGAAAGATTCACTATCAGCGACCGCCTCTAGCCCTTCTATCCCCAGCCATATCAGTCTTGGAACCACGATTCACCGATGAAGGTTTATACCTAATTCCTGAACGTGTATGACTGGCATCCATACCCTTGCGAGAAGCTGCCCCATACTTTTTATCGTGGGCAGCGTTATGACGAGCCAATTCCCTACGCTTAGCCTTCTGAGCAGGAGAAGACTCGAACTTTGTATCGTAAGCAGCCTTCCGTGCCCTAGCTGCTGGGTGAGTCTGATAATATCTAGCTGATTCTGATACCATAGTTACTCCTTATCTTTATCTTCCTTCAACGCATCATCCAGATACTTGTCAAGAGCCTTAATGCACTTATCAGGAATCTTATTTGCATCCTTGTTCTCTTTGAGGTAATCAATAGTTCCACCTACTCCATAGATGATAAGCAGATTCTTTTGTGAAGGGATGAATAACGTTATAACTATCCCAAACACAATAGCATATATAGAACCCTTTAACACTTTTTTAATAATAGGCGATGGTTCTTCACCATCAGTACTAAACATAAAGAACCATAAACCTAAAGCTACACATACTAAAAGTGAAACAACAGCGATAGTCCCACCAATTTCGTGTAAGCTGCCCAAAACACCTAACCAATATAATTCACTCATAATCTTAACTATTTAAATTAATAATATCTATCTCCAATAAAGTTCACGATGTTCCTTCTTCAACAAATCACCAGTTCTACACCACCAGTCGTTCGGACTCGCTTTAAGATACTCCTCAAACTCAGGGCAATTCTCTTCGTGAGTAAGATGAGGATGGGAATTAGGCTTGAACTGATGCACACACAGCAAGTCTGCATGATTGCCACCATAAATGCGTGGTGGCATAACATCTTTCGCCTGATGCCATACCTTGTTGAGGTTAATGAGGTCAACCCCATCCAGTTCCTTCAAGGCATAGTCAATATTTCTAAGCACACGGTTTAAGATTTCTGCCCTATCCGTGCCACCCTTACAAATTAACCACTTAGCGTCACTCAGGGCACATCTAATCAACATATCCAGTTCCATAAGCCAAAATTTTAAATTTCATAATTTCCTAAATCAATATATTCATAAGCATTCAACTCATTCAATATCTTAATCACCCTGCTAAACATAGAGCCAGCCCAGCTATCATCCCCATTATGATGCAGATGGATATAGTCATACACCGCCCTATAGAATGTCTCGGAAGTATAGCGCAAGCCGTAGTCTTCCGTCTGAAACTCATCCTTTGCGGTCAACTCGTCACACTCCAGATGTCGCTTATGAGCTTCTATCTTGCCATCTACCTTCAATACCTCATATCCATACTCCTCACCCTTATGGATAGGGCAAAGGCACAACTCACATTGATGCTGCTTGCGAGCAGTTCTGACTTGACAACTGATTGACTCTATCTTCATTATCTACACATATTTCTGATACTATTTTTTATAGTCTCATCTATCTCCTCTCGTAATCTTAAACAGAAAAGACTATTTGCCTCGCCAGTAATATAACTCCAAAAAGACAAAGCAGGAACATTTTCAAGAATAGAATCCAAATTCTCCAACAATTCTTTACGTATCGTTCTTGCAGCTTCACTATGCGACAAAGATATTCCTGCATGTAAACCTTCTTCAAAAGATTTATGTGACTGATTTTCAAAATCACGAATTTTATTTTCGTACTCTTCCGAAAGTTTAGACTTTATATCTTCGATATATTTTTCATTCAGGTTTGCTTTTGCAAGCAACTCCTGATATTTATCATAATCTACTATGACTCTTTCTTCCTTTTCCATAAGCCAAAATTTTACTAGTTCAACAATATATACTATCCATTCTTTACCCATCCCCTAAGGGAGAGGGCAGCAGTAAGGAAAATCTTTATTTAATTATCAACTACTATAAGCAGTAGATTATTCCCTACCAAAGCCTACATAGAACAAAGTTACCCACTTTGTTTGATTCATCTATGTAGGGGTAGTGCCTTTCGGCAGATGGGCACCTGTTGTCAATGGATGGGACAGAGCAGGGTTTACCTACATGGATATATTCTACTAGACTGAGCAGTTTTATATATCGGTCGATAATTCCGAAGAGGACTGCACGGATTGAACCTCGTATGTCTTGCCATCAAACTCAGGGGAATAAAAAAGAACCCCCGAGTGTTGGTTACGGACAACGACCCAGAGGTTCATATCTTGTAGGCTTGCGCCTTGAAAGGAGGACTACTTTAGTCTGTCAACCGTAACATTGACGATGCAAAGATAGAAGCTTTTTTTGAAACCGCCAAATGCTAAAATTTGTTGAATGTAAATGAAATTTGATTTTTAAGGAAATAGATATACATTGGATAT
>ERZ870052.257-NODE-257-length-21176-cov-11.911939_pt1 | contig 21176 bp, 20 predicted proteins | sample MGYA00520889_ERZ870052 | MGnify/ENA primary metagenome ERZ870052 (study PRJEB32232, sample SAMN07284988) | human gut metagenome | biome: human-associated habitat; material: feces | host: Homo sapiens | place: Tanzania | collected 2014-08-14 ...
ATGGCGTTCATGCTGCCCACCGGGCTGCTGTATCTTCTGGTAAAAGACCTGCTGGCAGGCTCCACGAGCGGGAGAAGCACCTTCTATCTGCTGGGGTGCGTTGCCTGCTTTGCACTGATTTTACTGACCACATGGTTCCAATACAACGGCACCTATTTTACCACCTATAAAGAGAGCGGCACCCGCCGCCTGACCCTTGCGGAGCGGCTGCGCAAGCTGCCTCTGTCTTTTTTCGGCAAGCGTGACCTTGCCGACCTGACCAGCACCATCATGGCGGACTGCGAGGTGCTGGAAAAGGACTGCTCCCACTTCATCCCCGGTCTGTTCGGTTCCCTCATTTCCACGGTGCTCATTGCCCTGAGCCTGTTTGCCTTTGAGTGGCGGATGGCACTGGCGGCTCTGTGGGTCATCCCGGTATCCGCTGCCATCGTGGTGGGCAGCTACCGGGTGCAGGACAGGGTACAGGCCAAGACCATGGCGGCGAAAATGGCCTGTGCGGACGGCATTCAGGAGTACATTGAGACCCTCCGGGATCTGAAAGCCAGCAATGCGGAGCAGCGGTATCTGTCCGGCCTTTCCGACAAAATTCGGGCGGTGGAAAAGCAGTCCATCGCGGCAGAGCTGGCAACCGCGCTGTTTGTGTCCTCTGCGGGCATGGTGCTCAAGCTGGGCATTGCCTCGGTGGCGCTCACCGGCTCAGTACTGCTGGTGCAGGGCAGCATCGACGTGCTGACCCTGTTTCTGTTCCTGATGGCGGCCTCCCGGATGTACGACCCCATGCAGGGCGCGTTGCAGAATCTGGCGGCGGTCATTGCCATGCGCACCAATGTGGGGCGGATGAACGAGATTCTGGACGCTCCCCTGCAGACCGGCAGCGAGCAGCTGACCAATCAGGGCTGTGATATCGTGTTCGACCATGTGGGCTTTGCCTATAACTCCGGCGAGACGGTGCTGCGGGATGTTTCCTTTACCGCAAAGCAGGGCGAGGTCACGGCACTGGTGGGTCCCTCCGGCGGCGGCAAGACCACCGTTTCCCGGCTGGCGGCACGGTTCTGGGATTACCAGAAAGGCAGCATCACCGTGGGCGGCATGGAGGTTTCCCAAATCGACCCGGAAAAGCTCATGAGCCTGTATTCCATCGTGTTTCAGGATGTGACCCTGTTTGACAACACGATCCTCGAAAATATCCGTCTGGGGCGCAAGGGAGCGACCGACGAGGAGGTTCTGGCAGCAGCAAAGCTGGCAAACTGCGAGGAATTTGCCGAGAAACTGCCGGACAAGTGGAACACCAACATCGGCGAGAACGGCTGTGCCCTTTCCGGCGGCGAGCGTCAGCGTATTTCCATCGCACGTGCCTTCCTGAAGGATGCGCCCATCATCCTGCTGGATGAGGCCACCGCCAGCTTGGACGTGGAGAACGAAACTGCTATTCAGGAGGCTCTGTCCCGGCTCATAAAAAACAAAACCGTCCTCATCATCGCCCACCGGATGCGTACTGTGGCCGGTGCGGATCAGGTGGTGGTGCTGTCAGGCGGCATCGTGGCCGAGCAGGGCAGCCCGGCAGAGCTGTACGCCCGGAAGGGACTGTACACCCACATGGTGAATCTGCAGTCGGCAAGCCAGAACTGGACGATCTGAGAAGGTGCAGGAAAAGCTGGCGAAAAATAAAAAGGCCCCTGCCCGTCATAAGGCAGAGGAAAGCTATCTGCTCACCACCAAGCTGTACTGCGGCAAGTGCGGTGCGCTGATGTTCGGGGAAAGCGGTGTCAGCCACACCGGGAAGATGTATACTTATTATCAGGGACTCCGTCTTTTTGGCTGCGTAAAGGCAATTTTAATCTTGCATGATACTAGAAAGAATGCTATACTTGGTAAGCTGAAACTAACCATGGCGTATTTTCGTCAGATTCAGGAGATTGCAAAAGAAGATGGAACTCAAACAGCTGGAATACTTTACCATTGTATGTGAAAAAGGCAGCTTCAGCCAAGCGGCAGAATGCCTTTATACGTCGCAGCCCAATGTCAGCAAGGTGATTTCCTCGCTGGAAAAAGAGCTGGGGCGAAAACTGGTGGAGCGGAGCAGTCGGGGACTGCGGATCACGCCCTACGGTGAGACTGTGCGTGACTATGCAAGAGTCATTTTGAAACACGCATCCCTGATCAGCTCGATGGCGACACATCACAACGGCAAAAAGTTCACGCTGGCAACATACCCCAGCAACATGATCACAAATCTTCTGGTGGATTTTTACCGGCACTGGGGCAAAGAGTATATTGTCGAACATCAGGAAGGCAGTGTGGAGGAGGTCAGCAACTGGGTGGCCAGTGGACAGACAGAAATCGGCATCGTCTACATTGCGCAGCGTCAGTTGACGGCATTCCGGCACATCCTTGGACATAAGAATCTGGTGTTTGAGCCGCTTGATATGAAGGAAGCCTGCGTCTATGTAGGCCCGAATCACCCCTACTATGAGAGAGACAGCGTGGATTTTTCAGAGCTGTCCAGCCTGCGGTTTATCGGAGCGGTGCGGGACTACTTTTCCATGGAGCATCATCTGGACCGGGTCTCACTGGGGGCCATCAGTACCAAAGACCTGAACTATGCTATTTACTCGAATAGTGACCACATGACCATCAATGCGCTGACGCAGACCGACCTGTGCAGCCTTGGCATCAATTTTATGCACCAGCCGTATAAACACTACGACATTAAAAATCTGAAAATAAACGGATGCGAGCCTTTTTTGCTGATTGGAACCGTTCGTCCAGAAGGCGATGAGCTGAGTGAAGCAGCACAATGGTTCATCGAAAATTTCAAAAAGCTGCTCTAAGAAAGGCTTGGCCTGCTATAACGATTTGTTATGGATAGCTATGCCGATTTCATCACTGGTCAGGCAAGACAAACTGTGGTATCCTATGGGAGCGCCGCGCGGCAAGCGTGGTGCTCCCTTTTCGTTATAACTGACGTTTTTGATACCACAGGAGGAAACACACTATGAAAATCTCCCGCAGAAATTTCTGCCTGCTGATGGCAGGTGCCTGCTGCACCGGCGTGCTGGCTGCCTGCGGCTCCAGCTCTTCGTCTACGGTCTCGTCTGGCGCAGCATCCGCTTCTGCGGCGGCATCCGGCGAAGTCCGCGATGAGCTGATCTTTGTCAACTATCGTGATATTCGTGACCTGAACCCACATCTGTATGCAGGCGAAATGTACGCCCAGAGCATCCTCTACGATACACTGGTCAGCATCACGGCGGACGGTTATGAAGGCTGTCTGGCCGAGAGCTGGGACATCAGTGAAGATGGCTGCACCTACACCTTCCACATTCGCCCCAATGTTCTGTTCTCGGATGGCGAAAAGTGTGATGCGAATGCCATTCTTGCGAACTTCAACGCCATTCTGGAAAACCGTGAACGTCATACCTGGCTGGAAATGATGAACCTGCTGGTGGGCGTGTCGGCTCCCGATGAGAACACCTTCGTCATTGAGATGAGCGAGCCTTACTATCCCATGCTGACGGAGCTGGGCTGCATCCGTCCCTTTGCTATGATCTCCCCCAACTGCATGATCAACGGCAGCACGAAGGATGGCGTCAATGGTCACATTGGCACCGGCCCCTATGTGCTGACGGATTTCGTGACGGATGAATACGCTGTATTTGAGCGGAATGAGAACTACTGGGGCGAGGCTCCGGCTATCCGCAAAATTACGGTCAAAGTCATTCCCGACAACCAGACCCGTATCATGGCTCTGGAATCCGGTGAGATCGACCTGATTTTTGGCAAGAACATGATCGACGCCGACGCGATCAGCCAGTATCTGGACAGTGACAAGTTCACGGTTGGTCTGTCTGACCCCACCTCTACCCGCCACATCGTTATGAACACCACCCATGAGATTCTGGGCGACCCGGCAGTTCGTAAGGCGCTGCAGCACGCTACCGACCGCCAGACCATTTCTGATGGCATCTTCTACGGTCTGGAGCAGCCTGCAGATACGCTTTATGCCACCACGGTTCCCTACTGCAATGTTGGCCTGAAGCCTTATGAGTATAGCACGGAGACTGCGGCACAGCTTCTGGACGAAGCTGGCTGGGTTCTGGGTAGCGACAAGATGCGCGCCAAGGATGGCAAGCAGCTGGCGCTCGACCTGCTCTACAACAGTGACAGCGTGACGGAAAAGACCATCGCCGAGTATCTCCAGAGCGAGTATCTCAAGCTGGGCATTTCCATGACCATTCACGGCGAGGAAGAGCAGTCCTACCGCGATAACATGAAGGCCGGCAACTTCGATATGGTCTTCAATATCTGCTGGGGTATGCCGTATGACCCGCAGTCCTCGCTGGCTGCGATGCGTGCCCCGGTCTATGGCGACTATGCCGCTCAGCAGGGTCTTGAGGACAAGGCGGAGATCGACGAGGCCATTACCAAGATCCTGACTTCCACGGACGAGGCCGAGCGTCAGGAGCTGTACAAGTCGGTCCTGACCAACCTGCACGAAGATGCAATGTATCTGCCGTTGACCTATGAGTGCAACAAGGCTCTGTACACCTCTGCTCTGCATGGTGTCCATTTCGGCACTGACCAGTACGATGTGCCCTTTGCTGATATGTACTTTGAATAAGAATTGACAGGGAAAGCCGCTTCGGGTATGGAGCGGCTTTTCTTGGAGAAAGGACTGCCCATGAAACGCTATGTTGTACGCAGACTGTTGATGGCAATTCCGCTATTGCTGGCCATTTCATTTGTCTGCTTCTGTTTTATCAATCTGATTCCATCCAACCCGGCGGAGGTCGCGCTGCGTGTCCAGCAGACCCCCGTGATCACGGAGGAGATCATTGCTGCGATGGAAGAGCAGCTTGGTCTGAACAAGCCCTTCTTTGTCCGTTATTTTGACTGGGTGCTGGGCTGCCTCCACGGCGACTTTGGCATCAGCTATGTCAACCCGAAACGCACTGTGGCGGGCGAGCTGCTGCGCTGCCTGCCTGCGACCCTTCAGCTGGCAGGAACTTCTTTTGTCATTGTGGCGGTGCTCAGCATCCCCATTGGTTTCCTCTGCGCAGTCTATAAGGACGGCTGGTTTGACAAAATTATGCGCGGACTGGTCTTTGTGACGACTGCCATGCCTGCCTACTGGGTGGGTCTGCTGTTGATGTGGGGCATTGGCGTGAAATTGAACTGGCTTCCCACCAACGGCAACGGAACATGGCGGCATCTGATTTTGCCGTCCTTCACGGTAGCACTGAGCTATATTTCAACGTATATCCGCCTGATTCGAAACAATATGCTGGAAAACATGAAACAGGATTATGTGCTCTATGCCAATGTGCGCGGGCTGCCGCAGAAGTCGATTCTGGTTAAGCACATCCTGAAAAACTCCATGCATACCTGCATCGTGGCGATGGGTATGAGCATCCCGCAGCTGATCTCCGGCACCATCGTGGTCGAAAATGTTTTTTCGTGGCCGGGGCTTGGTACGCTTTGCATCAGTTCCATCTTCAACCGGGATTACCCGGTCATTCAGACCTACGTTCTGCTGATCGGGGTGCTGTTCGTCCTGTTCAATCTGCTGTTTGATATTTTGCAGACCGTTTCCGACCCCCGTCTGCGCAAGGAGGACTGACCATGAAAGAACGATTCTTCCGCAACCGCACGGCAGTGTTTACCGTTGTGTTCGTGCTGCTGGTGGGCCTTGTGGGCATTCTGGCTCCTGTCATTGCGCCCAATGATCCCTATGAGACCAATATCCTGAACAAATTTGCATCCTATAGCCTGCAATATCCGCTGGGCACCGACCAGCTCGGCCGCTGTGTCCTTTCCCGCATGATCTATGGCATTCGTCCCACCCTCGGCCTTGCCCTGCTGACCATGTTCGGTACCATCAGTCTGGGCGCGATCCTTGGCATTATGGCGGGCTATTTCCGGGGCATCGTAGAAGAAGTTATCATGCGTGTGGTGGATGTGATGCTGTCTTTTCCCAGCCAGATCATGGTGTTTGCTGTGGTGGCACTGCTGGGTGTCAGCGTCCAGAACGTCATCATTGCAAATGTCTTTATCAAGTGGGCGTGGTATGCCCGCATGATCCGCACAGGCGTGATGCAGTACCGTGACCGCAACTTTGTCCAGTTCTCCCGCTGCGTAGGCATGCCGGAACGTTTCATCCTGTTCCGCCATCTGCTGCCCTCCATTACTTCCGACTTGGTGGTTCTGGCTTCGCTGGATGTGGGCTGGGCGATCATCAATATTTCCACGCTGTCTTTCTTAGGACTGGGCGTGCAGGCCCCCACGCCGGAGTGGGGCGCAATGCTCAATGAGGCCAAAAATGTGATGACGTCGAACCCGGTGCAGATGATCGCTCCCGGTATTGCCATTGTGATGCTGGTCTGCGTGTTCAACCTGATGGGCGATGCCCTGCGCGATGTGCTGGACCCCAAGGAGGTGCAGAAATGACCCCTGTTTTTGAATTGAACGATCTGCACGTTTCTTTGCAGAGCCACCATAAGGAGACCGAGCTGGTGCGCGGCGTGTCCTTCGCAGTTGCTCCCGGCGAGTGCCTCGGCATTCTGGGGGAGAGCGGTTCCGGGAAATCCATGTCGATGAAAGCAGCTATGGGGCTGCTGGACCATAGCTTCCATGTCAAGGGCAGTGCGCAGTTTCAGGGGGAAGAACTTCTGGGCAAGAGTGCCGAGGAGCTGCGCCGCCTGCGCGGTGGAAAGGTGGGCATCATTCTTCAGAACCCGATGACCTGCTTTGACCCGCTGTACCGTATTGGACAACAGATCGCCGAAACGTTTTCGGCGCATAATAACTGGACAGCAGAGGAAATTCATGTCCGCTCGCTGGAGCTGCTGGAAAAAATGCGCATTCGAAACCCAGAGGAAGTGCTGGAAAAATATCCGCACCAGCTTTCCGGCGGTATGCTCCAGCGCATTATGATCGGCATTGCAACCGCCATGAAACCGGCTCTTTTGATTGCAGACGAGCCAACCACGGCCATCGATGCCATCACCCAGTATGAGATTCTGAATGAACTGCTGCATATCAAAGAAAATCATAATACGGCGATGATTTTTATTTCGCATGATCTGAACGCCATTTCCCGTGTGGCAGACCGTATCGTGGTGCTGAATCACGGAGCGGTGGTAGACCGCGGCGATTTCCGGCATATCCTGCATCATGCACAAGACCCTTATACAAAGCTGTTGGTGGAAAAGCGCGCGGATGTTATGCGCAGGTATACCGCTGTTTTGAATGGTAAAAAGGAGACTGCCCATGCTTGAACTCAAAAACATCAATGTAAGCTTCCGCAGTGAGCGGCAGGATAAGATCTTCGGCCATACCCGGCAGCAGGTGTTGTTTGATGTGTCACTTACTGTAAAAGATGGCACCTGTCTCGGCATTCTTGGCGAAAGCGGTTCCGGCAAATCCACGATGGGGCGAGTGCTCTGCGGACTGCTAAAACCGGACAGCGGTGAAGCAGTTCTGGATGGCGTTTCAGTCTATGCTTCCCGTGCTGGGCGGCGAAATCTGCAAAATAAACTCAGTATCGTGTTTCAGGATTACACGACGTCCGCAAATCCCCGGTTCCGCATCCGGGATATTATTGGGGAAGGTCTGACGGTACAGGAGCGCAGAGAGGGCAAAAAGCTGGATCGGAAAACGGAAACAAGCCGTTTGCTGGAACTGGTTGGCCTGCCTGCTGATTTTGCAGACCGATTTCCCCATGAGCTTTCCGGCGGACAGCTGCAGCGTGTCTGTATTGCCCGCGCTGTAGCCTGCAAGCCGGAGATCATTTTATTTGACGAAGCAATCTCCTCGCTGGATGCGCATACGCAGGTGCAGGTCATGGACTTGCTGAGAGAACTGAAAAATCGCCTTGGCCTGACGTATATCTTTATCACCCATGACCTGACCTCCATTACCTATCTTTGCGATGATGTGCTGTTTTTGTATCAGGGCCGGGTGACCGAGCATCTGCCGGTAGAGCGCATCAGTGAAACAAAGGATGCGTATGCCCGTAAGCTGCTGGAATCCATTGTCGTTTTTGATACAGGAGAATCGGCATGACATTGTGCGGATTTGAAATCGCTCCCGGCGAAAAGCGGCGGGTGAAATTGCCTGTCCCCGGCGGTGAACCGTTGGAAGCATGGCTGCTCTGCGGAATACACCCCGGAAAAACGCTGGTAGTCACAGCTGGTGTGCATGGCTGCGAATATGTCGGAATTCTGGCTCTGAAAAAAATGATAGAAACATTGGACTGCGCTGTGCTCTGCGGCCAAGTTATTCTGCTGCCGCTGGTCAATCCCGAAGGTTTTTTTGCAGGGGTAAAACAGCTGAATCCGGCAGATGGCAAGAACCTGAACCGGGAATTTCCCGGCGAGGAAGATGGAACGGCAACACAGCGGACGGCATGGGTGATCGAAAAACTCCTTTACCCGGAGGCGGATTTTCTTCTGGACCTTCATGGTGGAGACTGGAATGAAGAACTGGCCCCGTTGGTGTTTTTTCCCTGCGGAGCCGGGCAAACCGTGGAGCAGGAGACCCGCAGGGCGGCACAAGCTCTTTCTGTTTCCATGCGGGTCTGTTCAACAGCCCGAAATGGATTGTACAGCTGGGCAGCACAAAAAGGAATCCCTGCTTTGCTGTTGGAGCGAGGCGGAAATGGCCGCTGGACTCCCGAAGAGGTGGATGCGGATTGCGAGGATGTACTCCGTCTGATGAACTATCTTGGAATCATAAAAGAAGATTTCAATGCGATCCATCAGACAGAAATCACAAAAGCCGTCTACGAAGAAGCTCCGGCAGACGGATACTGGTTTCCAGAAGTCTGTGCGGGGCAGAAAGTATTAAAGGAGGCACTGCTGGGCAGATGGAAAAGCTCCGATGGGACGCAGAGCTGCGAAGTCCGTGCAAGATTTGCAGGGCGGGTTTTGTATGAGACTGCCGCGCTGGGAGTCCGTAGAAATGACCCACTCATTGCGTATGGGACAGCATGAGTTTCCATACAGGTTACGGATGTTGCTTGTGCATTCAAGACGCAGACTGCAATAAAAACGGCAAGGTCGCCTGCTGCCAAGCGACCTTGCCGTTCTGTGCTATGTAATAAATTAGGCAGCTTCCCGTGCACTCACAGCGCCACGTTGACCGGCAGGACATACACGCCATCGGCGGCGTAGAAGGTGATCTGAGTAACAGTCTTACCGATGATGGATGCAAAGTAAGGGTCATCGGCATTGAAGCCCAACTTGGTACCATGCCAGATGTTGGTCACATGATGCAGGCCATACTCGGTGCCGTCGGCGGTGGTCAGTACCACGCCGTAGACCTTGTTGGTCTTGTAGTCCAGATCAAAACCGGAGATCTTCATCTCGTAGGTGGTGTGGTGACCGTTGGTGTTCAGTTCCACGGTTGCGCCCTCTACAGTGGTCTCGGCGGCGTGGACCTTGCCAAACTCCCACTTGCCGCTCAGCAGGTTGTACCATGCGGTGATGTAGTAGGCCGGGGTTTCGCTGAGCTTGTAGTAAGCGTAGCTCTCGTTCTCAAACAAGGCATCTGCGCCGGTGTAGGTGGTGGTGGATTCCTTGCCCTTCAGGGTAACGGTAATGTCGTAGCTGTCGGCATCGGTGACCTGCTTTGCGTTCTTCAGCGCCCACGGGGTCAGCACCTTGACCGGGAAGGAAACGCCGGTGATATCGGTGCCATCAGCGTTGACGTGGTAGGAACCGGCGGCAAGGTTGCCTGCACGAGTCTTGTTTTTGGTGGCACTGGTAACTGCATCAATCTCAGATGCGTTGTCCACACCGGCAGCCTTGTAGAAGTCGGCGTAGGGAATGTTCATCTGGACGTAGCTGGAGGACAGGCAGTTCTCCTGCTCCACGTCTTCCGCAGCGAAGGCAGGAACTGCCACAGCGCACACCAGCATAGCTGCGGCAAGGGCACCTGCAAATACTTTTTTCAATCTCATCGTAACACACCTCTATCTTTATTTCTAAAAACATCTGGTTAGCTTGTCCTAACAATGCGCGCAAAGAAAAAACTGCGGGAGAAGTATCCCTCAGATAGTTAGGTGAGGCTAATTGACAAAAACTAAAATAGCACTCCCACAGGGCGTTGTCAAGTAGAAACAGACAAGTTTACAGGGGTGAATTTTTTCAGGGTAGGAAACGATCTGTATTCTTCATGTCGCAGAGGGGACTCCAAAAGCAAAATCTCTTTCGAAATCTCCGAAAATGCCTAAACTCCTTGACAGAGGCAACCGCAGGACGTATTATTTTGGCAGAAGGACCGCTGAGAAGCGGCTTTTTATAGAGTCAAAAGTTAGCTTTTTCTAACTCACGGCCCTGTCCTGCACGAAGAAATGCGTCTCGTCCGTTTGCAGGCAGAAAATAAAAATAGAAGGAATGTATCACGATGAAGATCTACCCTTTTGGTGCAGAGGATGCCCCGGTGCTGTTGCTGCTGCCGGGCACCTGCTGCCATTGGAAAAGCAATTTCGGTGCGGTGATCCCGCTTCTGGCAGACAGCTTCCGGGTGCTGTGCGTCAGCTACGATGGCTTTGACGAAACCGAACAGACCGAATTTCCCACCATGCTGGAGGAGACCAAAAAAATCGAAGCCTACCTCAAGACCCGCTGCGGCGGTCATATCCGGGCAGCCTACGGCTGCTCTCTGGGCGGTTCCTTTGTGGGGCTGCTGGCGGCGCAGCAGAACATCCACATGGACTACGGCATTCTGGGCAGCTCCGATCTGGATCAGGCATCGCCGCTGGCGGCAAAATTGCAGACGGATTTTCTGCTGCCGTTGATCTACCCTGTGGTGCGGGACGGAAGGATCGAGGCAAAATTTCTCCAAAAGCGTCTGGATAAGTGTGCCAGAGAGTCGGGGGATTATGTCAAGGCTTTTCTGAAAATGTTCGGCGAGGCCCGCCCCTATGTGACCATGCAGAGCTGCAAAAATCAGTTCTATTCCGATCTTATCACCCCGCTGCCGGATAAGATCCATGTGCCCGGTACCGAGATCCATGTTTTTTACGCCCTGAAAATGGGCGCAAAATACCGTGCCCGGTATCAGCAGCATTTTGCGCATCCTGTTCTCCATGAGCAGAACTTGCAGCACGAGGAACTGCTGGCCTGCCACCCGGAGCAGTGGGCGCATCTGGTAAAAAGCATTGCATTGTGAATGGTAAACAGAAAGAGGGTAGGGTTATGTCCTTTTTTGAAAACACCCGCAAGCCCGTAGGTCTTGGTGGGAAGATTATGGTTGCCATGATGAACATCGGGCACAGCGCAATGGCAGCGTGGGGATTGCATTTTTTGCAGCCTGCCCCGGATGCTATGGTGCTGGACTGCGGCTGCGGCGGTGGGGCGAACATCAAAACGCTGCTGAAGCGGTGTCCCAAGGGCAAGGTGCAGGGCATCGACTATTCGGCAGTCAGTGTAGAAAAAGCGCGAAAGGTCAATGCCAGTGCCATTGCAGCAGGGCGGTGTGCTGTGCAGCAGGCAAGTGTGGCAGAGTTGCCATTTGATGCAGAGCGGTTTGATGTGGTGACCGCCTTTGAAACGGTCTATTTCTGGCCGGAACTTGCGCAGAATTTCAAAGAGGTCTATCGGGTGCTGAAGCCCGGCGGAACCTTTTTCATCTGCAATGAAGCAAACGGCGAAACAGCAAAAGACGACAAATGGACGCAAATCATTAACGGTATGACCATCTATACGGATACTGCACTGAAAGAGTATCTGGAAAAAGCAGGATTTTGTAAGATCCAGAGCTACAAAAATAAAAAGGGATGGCTGTGCGTTACAGCGCGGAAATGAGAGGAGAAAAAAGCCATGAGCATTTTTGCATCCATCCTGCGGGCAGTGTATAGACTCTCCGGAGTGAAAAAGTCTTTCACACTGCCAGAGAATGAACTGCGAAAGGAAATTGAAAAGCAGAACCAACATCGCGGCGTTTTTACGCCCACCGACCACAAGGCATATTATGAGACAATTACAGTCAACGGATTTCCATGCCTGATCGTCCGTGAAAATCCGAATCCGTCAAAGTGCGCCATCCTCTATTTCTTTGGCGGCGGTATGGTGATCGGCCCGGACAAGGGCGATCTGCCAGTCATGCGTAAGCTGTGCCGTGAAACCGACTGCGATGTGTGGTTTCCATTCTACCCGCTCTGCATGGAGCATTGTATCACCGAAACCTACGAAATGGTCTATGAATGCTACCGCAGAATGATCGGAATCTACGGCGGCGGGAATGTCAGCACCTGCGGCTTTTCCTCCGGCGGCGCACTGGCTCTGGGGATTGCAGCGCACAATAATGCGCAGTCGGAGCCGTTGCCACAGCCACGGCATATCGTTGCCGTATCACCCGGCGAAGTGCCATGGAACGATGGCGAAAAAACGCGGATGAAGGCATTGAATGAAAGAGACGTTTCCATCGATTATGCCTTTATGGTGACGGTGGAGAAGTTTATGCGGCATGGCTGTAAGAATGTGCCGGACTATATGCTCTCCGGCTCCCGGGGGAATTTTACCGGCGTTGGCGATATTCACTTCTTCTATTCTGCGGATGAGGTGCTATACGGTGCGCTGCCGGACTTTGAGGAGGCCTGCAAACGCGCTAAGGTTCCCTATACAGTGTCCGCCCGCCCGAAGATGGTGCATTGCTACTGTATGCTGCCAATCTTCAAGGAAGCGCGCGAGGATTTCAAGAAAATTACGGATATTTTGAAAAAATGAGGCCGGAAACGGCCATAGGATTATTGGTATCTGGAGTAAGAAACATGGAACGAAAAGAAGCGATTCGCAGCGCCTATCGGCTGACAGGCGGCAACAATTTTTATGACGGCATGATCACCTGCTCCACCCTGAGCGGGAAAGCGGTGTGCCGTCTGGTGTGGGATATGAACAAGGCGGAAAACGATGCCTATCTGGAAAAGGCGCTGTCCGGCATCCCGGAGCATTTTTCCGGCAAGCTGCTGGAGGTGCCGGTGGGCACCGGCATTCTGACCATGCCGCTTTACAAGACACTGCCCAAAGCGGACATCACCTGTCTGGATTACTCGGCAGATATGATGGGACAGGCGCAGGAAAAGGCAGACCGCCTGCACCTGAAGAATGTGACCTTTCAGCAGGGGGATGTAGGTGCGCTGCCCTTTGCGGACGGTGCATTTGACATCGTTTTGTCGCTGAACGGCTTTCACGCATTCCCGGATAAAGAAGCCGCTTATCGGGAAGTCTTTCGGGTCTTGAGACCCGGCGGGATCTTCTGCGGCTGCTTTTATGTAAAGGGTGAGCACAAGCGGACGGATTGGTTCGTCCGGCACATTTATGAAAAGACAGGATTTTTCACGCCGCCCTATGAAACGACCGCCAGCTTGAAGAAACGGTTGGAAAAACGGTACGCGGCTGTAACACTGGGAACCGTGAAGAGTATGGTATGGTTTGTCTGCCAAAAAGCGGAATGAGGAGAAACAGGGATGATTTTACAAACGATTTGGGAAGGTCTTGGGCTGGGGGCGCTGCTGGTGCTTGTCTGCGCTGCGGGCATCCGCAAAGGGGCTGTTGGGATGGTGCATCTTTACAGCCCGGCGGTGCAGCAGCGGTGCGTGAAGCTGGGACTTACAACACACGAGAAAATCAAGCGCAATTCTCTGGTTTTCAAAGCCGTCTGCGTCCCCGGCTATATCAGCTATGTGCTGGTCTGTGTCTATGGGATAAACGGTGCGCGCAGCTTTGCGGCGGGCTTCTGGCAGCTTCTGGTCATCTTGTCCGTTATGAATCTCATTGACCGCTTTTTGATCGATGGTTACTGGGTGGGGCACACGAACGCATGGGCAATCCCCGGAACAGAGGATTTGAAGCCCTACATCACCGCAAAAGACAAACAGAAAAAATGGCTGTGCGGCACGGTGGGCATGGCAGGCATATCGGCGGTGCTGGCGGCAATGATGACGGTTTTTATTCACTGAGGAAGGTGCTTATGAAATACAAAATCGAGAAAAACACCGTGCAGGAGACGCTGATCCTCCCGCTGTATTCCCGGAAGCTGTGTACCGAGCTGTACCCAAACCTCTATCGGGACGAAACGGCGGTGCGTCTGCTCGACCAGATCGACTATGACTTTTCGCAGGCAGAGAAAAATTCCCGCAGCCTGATGCAACGCTTCGGTGCGCTGGAGGTGGCCATGCGGCAGAATGACCTTGCCTTTGAAGTGCGGGCATACCTGAAAACGCACCCCTGCGCGGCGGTGGTCAATCTGGGCTGCGGGCTGGATAACACCGGCAGAGCCTGCGACAACGGCAGATGCAAGATCTACAATCTGGACTTCCCGGATGTTATTGCCTTGCGGCAGCAGTTGCTGCCTGCCGGGGAGCGGGAGCAAAACATCCCCTGCGACCTGAAAGACCCCGCATGGTTTGACAAGATCGACGCCTCCGGCGGGGCGGTGTTCTTTGCCTCCGGGGTGTTCTATTACTTCCTGACCCAGCAGGTCAAGGCGCTGGTGCAGGGGATGGCAGATGCCTTTCCCGGCGGGGTGCTGGTATTCGACGCCGCCAACCGCACGGCGGTAAAGATGATCGCAAAAACATGGCTCAAGACTGCGAAGATCAAGGATGTAGGGGCATATTTCGCTGTCTCGGATGCCAAAAGCGAGCTTTCCCCATGGGACAGCCGTTTGCAGGTATCCAGCAGGGGATATATGCTAGGGTACAGCGACCTGAAAGCCCCTTCCGTCAGCGGCTTTTTCCGACTTCTCGCCAAGGTCGGGGACAACGGAATGAAAATGCAGATCGTAAAGATCGGATTCGGAGGCAGACAATGAAGTACGCAGGGATGCCCATGGGGATGTGGGTGCTGTTTGCGGGCTCCTTTCAAAAGCAGCTGACCGCTGTGCTGGGCTATGATGCAGACACTGTAAAAGCCATCACGAAAAAGGCAAAGCCGCAATACCGGCAGATCATCCGCAGGCTGCCGGAGTTTGAAAAAGCCGACCGCTTCAAAATGAATCTGGTCAACTGCGCCATGATCGGGGCGTTTATCCTTTCCATGCCGCAGCGCCCGGAGGTGGACAGGCTGACGGATTACTATGCAAGATCCATGATGACAGCGCCCATGCAGTGGTTCTGCCGCAAGAGCGGAAAAAGCAAGTTTACCGCAAAGGACATTGCCGCCATGAAAGCCACCGCTGCCCTGAAAGCCGCTGACCGCAACCCCTACTCGTGGAACATGGAATTTTATGAATACCCGGATGGCAGCGGCTACGAGGGACGCTTTACAAAATGCGGCATCTGTGTGCTGATGAAGGAACTGGGGCTGTACGAGCTGACCCCCGCTTTGTGCCATCTGGACTACACCATGAGCGAAGCAGGCGGTGTGACAAATTTTGTGCGGCAGCACACCCTTGCCTCCGGCGGACCCTACTGCGACTGCGGGTATAAAAAGAAAATAAATTAGGAGGAGCGCACGATGCTTGTTAAGTCGATAACAGAGGAAGAAATTTACGGTATCGGCCATGCCTTCGGCTATTATGACTATGGAGAGGAAACAGGAATGTCCGCTGCCTTTTCCGGGAAAGAAGCCTTATATTTTCGTTGGGCTTGTCTGTGTGCGGGAGCAATATCAGGGGCAGGGTTATATGCGAAAGGTGCTGGACATTGCCTTTGCCGAGGGCGACCGGCTGGGCGTGCCGGTGATTCTGGAAACGGATACCAAAAGCAAGTGCGACAAATATGTACATCTGGGCATGGAGCTTGTCGGAACGCACGATCTTGGCGCATTTGGCAAGCTGTATGACCTAATCAGGTACCCGGAGTCATCGAATGAAAACGGGACAACGTGAGGAAAGGACGGCGGCGCAATAAAGAAAGAAAAAACAAAACTGTTCATCCGCTGGTGCATACGGTAAAACCAAAGGGAGTTCTGCCCGGACCTTCGTCCGTGACAGAACTCCCTCTTTGCTTCATAAATCTCAGTACGGAGGTCTGCCGGGCAGCAGGAAAATAGACGTTCATCGAGCTGCCTGTTGCCACGCTCAGCGGAGCAAAAACCACACGCCCAGCAGAATCGCAAGGAAGATCAGATTGGACAGGGTGAACAACCCAAAATACTGCTTCTTCCCCTGTGGCAGCTCCCGTGCAATCTGCCGGTAGGAGATAAGGCTGGCCATGGATGCGATCAGAGTGCCAAGACCTCCCAGATTAGTGCCGATAATGAGGGCTTGTGTCTCTGCCGTGAACCCGGACAGCAGCAGGGCGGCGGGAACATTACTGGTGACCTGCGAAGCGAGAACCGCTACCAGAACTTCCCGGCCGGTCAGAAGCTCCTGCAGCCAGCCGGAGAAAGCGGGAATGCGGCCCAGATTACCAATGAAGATGAAAAAAGCCACAAAGGTCAGAAGCAGGGAATAGTCCACCGTCCGCAAGGTGCGTGGGTCTGCAAAAAGGGCGCAGACGAGCACAGCGGCAAAGGCAATGCCATAGGGCAGCACCCGGATCACGGACAGCAGGCAAACGGCAAACAACACCAGATACAGCAGGATGATTTTCTGATCCCCCTGAGATGCAGAGGAAGAAACAAGCTCGTCCACGGAGAGGGCGGCAGAGGTTTTCCGGCAGACCATTGCTGCCCAAGCCAGCAGCAGGAGCAGAGAGACCAGTGTGTAGGGCAGCATAAGAAGCACAAAGCCCCCGATGCTCATGCCGCTTTTTCCATAAAGATAGAGGTTCTGCGGGTTGCCGATGGGGGTCAGCATACTGCCAAGGTTTGCCGCAATGGTCTGCATACAGACCACCGGGATCAGAAGGGAGCAGCGGACATCCGCTCCCAGACGGCTCAGAACCACGAACGTAAAGGGAACGAAGGTCAGCAGGGAAACATCGTTGGTGATGAACATGCTTCCGAAAAAGCACAGCCCGACCAGTACCATCGTCAGCTGAAAGGTGCTGTGGGTACGGGACAGCAATGCCCGGCCCAGTCCATCAAAAAAGCCCTGCCGCCGCAGCCCGGCCATGACCGTCATCAGGGAAAACAGGATCGCCAGTGTGCGCAGGTCAATGTAGCCGATATACTGCACATCCGGCGGAACAAAGAAGGCGGAGACAACGGCCAGCACAGCGGCTGCGGTGAGGACCGTTTCCTGCTGAATGAATTGTTTGAGTTTCATAGAGACACATCCTTGTAGTTGTAAAGGCAGCCCTGCTGCGATGCCGGGCGGCCTTTTTGGGTATTTCAGAGAAACAGCTTTTGCAATTTTTGCAGCACCATCCTACTCCATTAGAGCGGCATCGTCAAGAGAAAACAGAAAAAACGCGATTCGAGCAAGAAAAAACGGATGGCTCCGCAGAACCATCCGTTAAAAGCGGGTCAAGATGATAGAACTTGTCCTCGTCGATTTTGTAGCCAATGCTTCCCGTACCGCCAGTGCACTTCCCTTTTAGAGCATTTTCCGTCTGACCACGAATCACCTTTTCGGACAGCTCTGCCGAATAGTATTCTGCCATACCCTCCAGAAGGGTTTCCACCAGAATGCCCTGTGAGTCCTCGGCAATGCGTACATTCCCGAATCTGACCCTCGATGGATTCTTCTCGCTGGTTGTCGCTGGAATAGCGGGCGTAGATTACGGCGGTCATAGGCTCACCTCCTTTTTCTTATCGAACAGATGGGTAGCTTTTTGCATACTTGTAGATCTGCCGTGCACAGTCAAGGCTCATTTTGCTGGAATCGTTGTGGTTGAGCCATGCATTCACATTGCCCGGATTCAGCTTCAAGTCTGTGTAGAGACGATAATTCGTCAATTTCTTTTTCTGTTGAAGTTCCAATACCCGGCGATGGATCAGCTCTTTTGTGTCATTGTCCGCAAGGGCGGTATCCCGCACCGAGCAATAACTGCGCCAAACCTTCAAATAGCCTTCTGGCAGTTCAGGTGACTGCTTTTCCAGAAGCAGCAGCATTTGCGCCAGCGAGTAGCGATTGGAAAGCTGCTCATATTCTGCAGAAACCGTGCTGTTTGCGGTGTAGCGGAGCAGCAGTTCTACTTTATCATAGGCCAAAGCATAGAGAAACAGCGGTTCTTTCAGGCGGGGATACTTATACTTTTTTAGAAGGTGCTTCACCATCTTACGCATACTCGCACGAGCAGTTTCTTTTTTCTGCCAGTCTATTACGCTTATGTTACTGAACTTCTGCGTTCCCATCCATCGCCATTGCAGCGTTCGATTGACGCAGGTTGAGTTATCGGCAGATAAAGCGAACACAACGGGCGGCTCTGTTATCGGAGCCGCCCGTTGTGTTCGTTTATGAAAGGGAAAACTTAGATCTCATACCACTTGATCTCGTTGGCTTCCAGATGCAGATCAAAGTGCCGGCCGCCGGTGGTGTAAACGGTGGTATCCTGCGGCTCGTAGGTGTTGTTCACCACGCAGTACTTGCCGTTTTTAACGTAGGCGTGCACCTCCACGTTGTAGTTGGAGCTGAACCAGCGGTGCAGGCTCTCCTCGTCGTGTGCTGCCCAGAGGATGGCACGGTGCAGTACGCGGTTGTTGATAAAGCTGTACGGCAGTCCGCTGATATAAACGCCGCGTCCTTTTCCATATTCGTGGACAGCCATCTGCACTTCCTTCTCCTTCTGGATCAGGATCTCGGTGCCTTCCAGTGCAAAGATGCTCTTTTTGCCTTCGCCAAAGTCCACGGCGTGGTCAGGGCAGTCTGCCAGAATAAAGTGGTCGCGGTGTTCATCCCAGTTGTATTTATCGTAATTGAGGGTGAAGCCGGTTTCCTTTTCCACACCCAGTACGCTGGCAAGCTGGAGATAGCGGCCCTGATACGGGTGGCCGCCCGGCTCACCGACGCCAATGAGTCCGCCGCCGCGCCGCACAAAGCCCCGGATGACGGAAGAAATTTCTGCATCCTCCCAGACGATGCCGCCGGTATGCGCCGTGTCGCCATCGCCAATATTCAGCAGCACATCCACGCCATCCAGCACCTTGGGGTCGACCTTGATATCGTCAAAGCTGATGAACTTCACATCGAACGGCGCACCGGACAGTGCTTCGATGACACCCGCATAGCTGTAATTCTGCTTCTGGTACAGGGCATGGTGGACCATGTGGCAGCCCCATGCGCGGGTCTTGCCCCAGCAGTTCAGCACGGCAACGGTCTTACTGCAATAGGGCGTTGTGCCCTTGATGTTGGCATACAGCTCGCGGAATTCATCGCAGACGCTTTCCACATAGGTCAAAAACTCCGGGAACTCGCAGGCCAGCTTGAGGTAGCCGCCGTAACCGATACGGTCGATGGGGCTGCGCAGAATGGCACGGCGGGCGGTCACCCAGTTCTCCTTGGCTTCCCGGATGGGGTCGCCGCCCTCGTGGAAGGTATCCGGGAAGAAGTACGGCAAAAAGCGCCCCTCGGTGTACTTCACTCCGGGGATATCCGAGATCAGGCGCAGGGTGGAGCCGTTGCCCACACTGCCCACAATGGCATCCACACCGGAAGAAGCGAACTCCGGGCGGAAGGGCTCGGTGCCGATCCAGTGGTCGCCGAGGAACATCATGGCTTCCTTACAGTATTCGTGAACGATGTCGGTCATTTCACGGATGATGCGGTTGACTTCGCGGCACTGGAAATTCTGGAAATCCTTGAACTCCTTGCTGGGCACACGGTACTGGTTGTTGTAATAGCCCTGATCGATGATGTATTCCGGGCGGAATTTGTAGCCCACCTCCCGCTCGAACTGCTCCAGAATATAGGGACTGATCGAGGCCGAATAGCCGTACCAGTCCACATATTTTTCGCGGCGCAGTTCATCGAACACCAGCGTGAACAGATGGAAAAAGGTGGTGAACCGCACCACATCCACATAGGGGTGGGTGTCGAGGAAGCGGCGCAGACGCTCCAGCGTGTACTTGTGGGTCTTGGGCTGACGGACATCAAAGGGGATCTGATGCTCCACATCCGTCCAACCGTTAATGACCGAGTTGTACATGTGCACAGGGTCCCAGATGAGGTAGGCGAGGAAGCTGACCGTATATTCGTGATAGGCAGCGGGTGCATCCAGAACAACGCTTTCCGAGGCTGCATCGTAGTGCCATGCGCCAGCAGGCAGCGGCTGACCGGTGGTGCGGTCCATGACCTCCCACCAGCGGGTGATGTCGTCGTGGTCGTTGACCTTCAGCAGCTCGCGGCTGATTCCCTTCATCAGGGGGATGCAGAGCGCATTTTCTTCCGCAGTATAGAAGGGCGTCATGATGTAGCACTGCTGGATCTCATCGGGGTTTGCCTTGGCCCATGCGTTGTCCTTGCGGGTCGTATAGTAGGTGGCGTAGACCTTGGCACCGGCATCCTTCAATTCCTTAGGGAACTCTGTGCCATCGCAGTCACGCAGGGCATCCGCACCCCAGCGCTCCATCAGCTGTAAGGTTTCGGGAACTGCATCGAGGTCGGTGGGGATCGTCACGCGCCCCATTCTTTTTTCGTTGCTCATAATCATATTCCTTTCGGTAGTCGGGTATAAATATTCAGCGCAGGCAGAGCCCGTCCGGGCTCTGCGGAGTAAAAACAAGGACACTGCCGTGCCCCACACAGTCGTCTGCGCAGAGCAGTGCGGCATCGTGGGCACCGGTCTTGTGGCAGAAGATCACGGTAACGCTCTGTCCGTTCCGGGTGATGCGGACAGCCTGCACGGCATCCGATGCAAGCAGACGGCCATTGCCATCGGTGACGGGGAGCAGCTCGACCTTACATGTCCCGCCCAGACAGAGCACAAACGGCAGGCTTGCCGTGCTTTCGGTGTGACATTTCAGGCCAAGCACCGGCGTTCTGATTTGCAGATTATACAGCGGTGCGGCGGGAAGTGCGGACCGGGCAGCAAACTGCCCGGCCAGCCAGTGCAGCTGGGCGCAGGTCTGCTTTCCCTGCCAGAGGACCGATGCGCCCTCCTGTTCCAGCGTTCCGCTTCCGAAGTGAAAAACCTGTTCGACCGTGTGGCGGGTCCCCTCTGGCGCAAAGATCCGGTCAACGCCGATCAGAAGATCCGGCTTTACAAAAACGATCTCCCGCTCTGCCGTGATGCCCTGTGCCGCATAGCCCAGATGTCCGGCACGGAGAAGATCGGCCTGCGGCGTGAAGCGGGTCTCGGTGGGAAAAGGGCGGGCGATTTCTGCCCACTCCCATGTGGCACGATA